>Ga0180434_10002413_pt1 | contig 25093 bp, 23 predicted proteins | sample SS_ome_7_FD_132453 | JGI IMG/M metagenome (GOLD analysis project Ga0180434, IMG submission 132453) | Hypersaline lake sediment archaeal communities from the Salton Sea, California, USA - SS_1_D_2 metaG | ecosystem: Environmental > Aquatic > Non-marine Saline and Alkaline > Hypersaline >... | reverse complement strand
TGGTGTATTGGTTTGCTGTTCAATTTTACCTCCTCACTGTTCGCTATGACGTGAGGATAATGCAATTCTTGAAATCGTGCAACTCGTTCAATGTCGGGATGTTATTTCTAGACAAGTACTAAGTTTGAGTTCTCATTTTGCTTCAAAGGGAAATACTATGAACCAAGCAAACACATCGTTATCGGATAAACTCCCTCAGCGCCTCGCGCGCCTGGAGGAACTGGCATACAATTTCTGGTGGAGCTGGCACCGCGAAGCCCGCGATCTATTCAAGATCCTCGACTATCCGTTGTGGCGCAGCACCAACCACAACCCTGTACAGATGTTGTTGGAGGTCCCGCCCGAACGGCTCGATGAATTGACTACCGACCCCCTATTCCTCCGGCTCTACGACGCCGTGTTGATGGCGCTGGACAGGGACATGCACAACGGGCATCTCTGGTTCCCCAGCGAATATCCTGACCTGACGTCCCGCCCCATCGCCTACTTTTCGGCCGAGTTTGGGCTGCATCAATCGCTTCCCATCTATGCCGGTGGCCTGGGCGTGCTGTCGGGCGACCACTGCAAGGAGGCCGGCGATCTCGGCATGCACCTCGTCGCGGTCGGTTTCCTCTACGAGATGGGCTATTTCCGCCAGCGCATTACCGCCGATGGGTGGCAGGAAGCGATCTACCCCCTCTTCCAGCCGGAGGAGGTCGCCGTTCGCGAAGCGCCGTACAATGATGGAGAGTATCTCTTTGTCCCCATCGAGGTGGGCGACAACACCGTCTATCTCCAGGTGTGGCACGTCCAGGTGGGACGCACGCATCTCTACCTGATGGACTCGAACCACGATCTGAACGCTCCCTGGGAGCAAGAACTCACCACCCGGCTGTACGGAGGCGATCAGGAGATGCGCATTCAGCAAGAGATCGTGCTCGGCATCGGCGGTGTGCGCATCCTGCGGGCACTCAAGATCGACCCGGCCGTCTTTCACCTCAACGAGGGACACTCCGCCTTCCTGGTGCTGGAGCGCGTGCGAGAACTGGTCGAGGCCGGGCGCTCCTTCGAAAAAGCCCGGCAGATGATCCAGGCGACGACGCTGTTCACCACCCACACGCCGGTGCCGGCCGGTCACGACGTTTTCCCTTTTCATCTGGTCGAAAAATATTTTTACAACTATTGGCCCCGCCTGGGGTTGAGTCGAGAACAGTTCCTCGAACTGGGCAGCTACGAGGGCGACCGGCAGGGCTTTAACATGACCGTGCTGGCGCTGCGCATGTGCGGGCAGCGGAATGGCGTCAGCAAACTGCACGGCGAGGTTTCGCGCCGCATGTGGCAGCCGCTCTGGCCCGACAGACCGGAGGAGGAAGTGCCGATATCGCACGTCACCAACGGTATCCACGTACCGTCCTGGATCGGCGGGGCAATGAACCGGGTCTATCGCAAGTACCTGGGGCCGGATTGGATCGAGAAACACGACGACCCCGGACTGTGGGAACGGATCCGCGACGTGCCCGACGAGGAGCTGTGGGACGCGCACGTGCATCTGAAGCGCAAACTGATGGCCCTGATGCGCGAGCGGGCACGACGAGGGCGTATCGAGAGGCAGATGACGCCGGAGCAGGTGCTCTGTGCCGGGACGTTTCTCGATCCCGACGCGCTCATCGTCGGCTTTGCGCGGCGATTTGCCACCTACAAGCGAGCCGACATCATCTTCCACGACCTGGAACGGCTCAAGCGACTGTTGCACGATCGCCGCCGACCCGTGCAGTTCATCTTTTCCGGCAAGGCCCATCCGGCCGACGATGAGGGCAAGCGACTGCTTCAAAAAGTCTACAACATTGCCAAGGACCCGGCAACAGGGGGACGCATCGCCTTTATCGAGGACTATGACTTGCAGGTGGCGCGCTATCTGGTGCAGGGAGTAGACGTCTGGCTGAACACCCCGCGCCGCCCCCACGAAGCGAGCGGCACCAGCGGCCAAAAAGTCGCTCTCAATGGCATCCCCAATCTGAGCGTGCTCGATGGCTGGTGGGCTGAGGGATACAACGGGGCGAACGGCTGGGCGATCGACGCCGGGCAGCCGCGCGACGATCCAGCGGCGCAGGACGCAGCTATCGCAAAAGTGCTGTACCACTTGCTCGAAGACGAGGTGGTGCCGCTGTTCTACAAGCGCGATGCCGACGACGTGCCCCGGGGCTGGGTGCAGGTGATGAAGGAGGCGATCCGCACAGCGGCGCCGGTCTTTTGCACCCGTCGCATGGTCAAGGAGTACGCCGAGCGTTTCTACGTCCCGGCGGCAGAGCGGGCGAGAGAGATGACGGAAACTTGAAAACCTGACGGGTCTGTGAGACCCGTCAGGTTTCTCTTCCAGAGCGGTCTGGCGCTTCCAACACCGCTTCCAGCGCGCGGCCCTGGAGCATCATCTGCGCGAACGCTTCTGGCAGCTCGTGCTTGCGGATCGCGGCGACCGCCCTCTCCACGTCGTACTCCACCCGATAGTGGTGCACCTGGAACCGCTTTGGCCCCAGATAGAGGATGGCGTAGCAAGCGCGGGGATCGCCGTCATCGGGCCGACCCACGCTGCCGGTGTTGACGAACCGCACGCCGTCCACTTGCCGGGCAAAGGGTTGGTGCGAGTGGCCACAGATGATGGCGTCTGCATCCGCCAGCCGCGCCAGCTCGCGCAGGCGTTCCTCTAGGGTGTCGGGAGTGAGGTGCTCCTCGCATGAGGCGGGGCTTCCGTGGGTGAGCAGGATGTGCCATCCCTCTACCCGCAGCCGCCTCTCCTGCGGCAGGGAACGGAGATACTTGCGGCTCTTTTTCGAGAGGTTCTCGCGCGCCCACTGGAAGGCGAGGAATTTGTGCGGATGTTTACTCTTGCGCCACTTTTTTCTCTTCTTCTTGAACCTCAGCACGTTGAGGTCATAGTTGCCGACGATGCTCAGCGTGTTTTCCCTCCTGAGCCGTTTCACCACCTCGTCGGGAAACGCGCCATAGCCGAGGAAATCGCCGACGTTCCAGATCGCCTCGACGTCACGTCGGCGCGCGTGCTCCAGCACTGCCTCCAGCGCCGGCAGGTTGGCGTGAACGTCGCCGAGCAACGCTACTTGCACCCTACTCTCCGTCAAAATGATCGTGCCATATCCCCCGGTGCTCTATCATCCACAACTGCGAGTTGATCGCTGGTTCCCCATCCTGGGGATGCACGCGCTTATAGCTGCCGTCGAACGACAAGCGCCGGGCCTGCACATTGTCCTTGAGATGAACGTTGAGAATGTGATCGCGCAACGCCTCTCGCAGATTGGGATCCTCCACCGGGAAGAGCTGCTCGACGCGGCGGTCGAGGTTGCGGGGCATCAGATCGGCGCTGCCCAGCAGGATCTCTTCGTCGCCCCCATTGCGAAAGTAGTAGATGCGCGGATGCTCCAAGAAGCGTCCCACGACAGAGGTGACGGTGATGTTCTCGCTCACGTGGGGCAAGCCCGGCCGCAGACAACAGATACCTCGTACCTGCAAGTCCACCTTCACCCCCGCCTGCGAGGCCTGGTAGAGCGCCTGAATGCACTTTTTGTCCACGAGAGAGTTCATCTTGAAAGCCAGGTAGCCGTCGCCATGCTGCTCGTGCCGCTCGATCTCGCGCTCGATGCGAGCCAGAATCTCCTGCCGCATCGTCCCTGGGGCCACCAGCAGCTTGCGGTACTCCTGCTTGGTCGAATAGCCGGTGAGGGCGTTGAACAGATCCGACACATCCGCGCCGATCTCGGGGTCGCAGGTAAAAAAGCCAATGTCTGAATAAAGCCGGGCGGTGACGTCGTTGTAGTTACCCGTGCTCATGTGGACATAGCGGGTGATGCCGTCTCCCTCGCGACGCACCACCATGAGGAGCTTGCAGTGGGTCTTGAGGCCCACCAATCCATAGACCACGTGCACGCCCGCCTGTTCCAGCGCCCTGGCCCACACGATGTTGTTCTCCTCGTCGAAACGGGCCTTTAACTCCACCAGCACAGCCACCTGTTTTCCGTTCTCTCGCGCTTTCATCAAGTCGGCCACCACCGGCGAATCTGGACCGACCCGGTACAGCGTCTGTTTGATCGCCAACACGTCGGGGTCCCGCGCCGCCTGGCGAACGAAATCGATCACAGGGTCAAAACTATCGTAAGGGTGATAGAGCAGTATATCGCGGCGGCGGAGCACGGAAAAGATATTCTCCTCCGTGTTCAAAGGCGGTGGCACCGACGGCTGGAAGGGCGGATCCTTCAACTCGGGGCGGTTGACGCGGGTTAACTCCACGAGATCGGCCAGGCCGATCGGCCCGTCGGCCGTATAGACTTGGTAGGGTGCCAGCCCCAGGTTGGCGACCAGGATGTCGCGCACCTGCTCCGGCATCGTGCTGTCCACCTCCAGCCGCACCGCCGAGCCAAAGTGACGCATGCGCACGCTCTCTTGAATGGCGATCAGGAGATCGGCGGCCTCATCCTCCTCAATCTCTGGATCGGCGTCGCGGGTGACGCGGAAGGGATAGGCGTCCACGATCTCTAGACCGGGGAAGAGCACTTCCAGGTTGGCGGCTATCACTTCCTCCAACCAGACAAAGTTGTTCGACGTAGCCTCCATCAGCCCCAACTTTTGATATTCGTCAGCCGTCTCCTCGCTGGGGATGCGCAACAGACGGGGGAACATGTCCGGCACCTTCAGACGGGCAAATCGCCGGCCTTGCACGGGATCGTTGATCACTACCGCCAGGTTGATGCTGAGGTTGGAGATGAGAGGAAAGGGATGTCCCGGGTCAAAGGCCAGCGGCGTGAGGGCGGGGAATATCTCTTGTTCAAAATGTTTGCCGAGTAGCTTGCGCTGCTTGCGCTTCAGTTCGTCGTAAGGGAGCACTTTGATCTCGGCCTCGCGGAGTTTGGGCAGCAGGTCATAGTGCCAGCAGTCGTATTGCCGGGCCAACTCGGGGAGCAACTCGCGACGAATGGCGGCCAATTGCTCCGCCGGCGCCATACCCTCAAGCGGCGTCGCCAGCGGGCCGGCCTCCAGTTGCCGCCGCAGGCCAGAGACGCGGATCATAAAGAACTCGTCCAGATTGCTGGAGACGATAGACAGGAACTTGACCCGCTCCAACAAGGGATGGCGCTCATCCAGGGCCTCTTCCAGAACCCGGTGGTTGAACTGAAGAAAGCTCAGCTCGCGGTTGATGTAAAGGCTGGGATCACCCAGATCACCGACTTTGTCGGAGGCCTGGAATTGGGTTTGTTTCGCCTTTTTCTTTGGCTTCTTTTTCTTCGGCATTGCTCCCTCGGCTGAATTTCTCTCTTGCTATCATTTCTTCTTCTTTTTCTTCTTTCCTTTTTTAGCTTTTGGCTCCGCAGGTTTATAGTCGAGCTCCTTGCTCAAAACCTCAACCAGGGTGTGCAACGCCTTGACTCTGGCGTACCACTTGTCGTTCCCCTCCACCACCGTCCAGGGAGCCGTAGCCGTGCTGGTTTTGAGCAGCATGTCCTCCACGGCCAATTTGTACTGATCCCACTTCTCCCGGTTGCGCCAATCCTCGTCGGTCAGCTTCCACTTTTTGTGGGGGGTGTTCTGACGTTCCTGGAAGCGGCGCATCTGTTCGTCCTGGCTGATGTGGATCCAGAACTTGACCATGATCATTCCAAAATCGACCAGCTGGCGCTCAAACTCGTTGATCTCGCGGAAAGCGCGCTTCCACTCGTCTTCGGTACAGAACCCTTCGATCCGCTCCACCATGACTCGCCCATACCAGCTTCGGTCGAGGATGAGGATCTGCTTCTCGTCCGGGGGCTTTAGCCGCCGCCAAAAGCGCCACAGATAATGGTGGGTGGCGTCCTCACCCTTGGGCGCGGCGATGGAGAACACCTCATACCCGCGAGGATCCAACTGCTCGGTGACGCGCTTGATGTTGCCTCCCTTGCCCGCGGCGTCCCAGCCTTCGTACACCACGACCAGCGTTCGCTGCTGCACGTAGAGTTGATAGGCCAACTCTCGCAACTGCAACTGGTAGCGGATCAGGTTCTCGACGTACTCCTTCTTGGTGAGACTTTTGCTCAGATCCACTGTGTCCAGCATGATCGCCCCCTATCCTTGCGACTCGGCCTGAAGTTCTGGCGCTTCTGGCAGCGGAAAACCGCGATCCTCCAACGCCTCTTCCAGACGACAGATGATCGTCTCGAAAATCTTGACCCGCGCCCAGCGGCGGTTGGTCGCCTCCACGATCGTCCAGGGACCCCACTCGGTTTCGGTGCGCTCCAGCATCTCCTCGACGGCCAGCAGGTACTCGTCGTACTTGCGGTGATGCTCCCAATCCTCCGACTGGACGTGCCAGCTCTCCAGCGGATCTTTTTCCAGCTTCTTGAAGCGCTTTCTCTGTTCCTCTTTGCTGACGTGCAGCCAGAACTTGACGATCACGTACCCATCGTCGGCGATGGTGCGCTCAAAGTTCACAATGTCCCGGTAGGCCTTGCGCCACTTTTCCTCGGGAGTAAAGCCCTCCACGCGCTCGACCAACACCCGACCGTACCAACTGCGGTCGAATATGGCCATCTCGCCATAGTTGGGCAACTTTTGCCAAAAGCGCCACAGCCAGGGCATGTGCTTTTCGTACGTGCGTGCCTCCTGGATGGGATGGAGTTTGAAACCGCGCGGCTCCAGCCTCTGGGTGAGTGTTTTGATCGACGTCCCCTTGCCGGCCGCATCCCAGCCCTCAAAGAGAATCACCGTGGGAATATTGGCATCCCAGCACGCCTTTTGCAGATCGTACAGCCGGGAGCGGAGACCGGGCATCATTTTTTTGTACTGCTTCTTTTTCAGCTTTTTGGTCAGGTCTACTTTTTCTAACACGTTTCGCTCCTTCCTGGGATCGTTCGCCGGTTACCTCTCGCCCACGGCGGCCCGTAGTTCAGCCTGCACCGCCTCAATGGGTTGATCGCCGTCGACGTCGACCAGCACGCCCTGGGCGCGATAATAGTCAATCAGCGGGCTGGTCTGCTTCCAATAGACCTCGAGCCGCTTGCGGACCGTCTCTGGATTGTCGTCGTCCCGCTGGTACAACTCGCCGCCGTCCTTGTCGCACACGCCCGGCTGCCTGGGCGGGTTAAACTTGACGTGATAGGACTCGCCACACATCCGGCAGAGCCGCCGCCCGGACACCCGTTCCACCAACACCTCGTCGGGCACGACGATATTGGGGACCCCCTGGATCTTTTGCCCTCGCTTGGCCAGCTCGCGATCCAGCGCCTCGGCCTGGGCGATGGTGCGGGGAAATCCGTCGAGCAACGCGCCGTTGGCGCAATCGGGCCGGCTCAGTCGATCCATCACCATGGCGATCGTCACGTCGTCGGGCACCAGCTCGCCGCGATCCATAAACGCTTTCGCCTTTCGCCCCAACTCGGTCTCGTTCTTGAGGTGCTCTCGGAAGAGATCGCCGCTGGCCACGTGGGGCAGGCCGAGCTTCTCTCGCAACAGGGCCGCCTGAGTCCCCTTGCCCGAAGCTGGCGGACCGAGCAGGACAATGAATGTTGATTCGCTAGTCATCATGTTTTCTCCTTTCCTGCGAAACGGAATGAACTACAATTCGGATACGACCGCAGCCACCGACCGGCTGAACTCTGGCCCATGGAACCACGTCCAAACCTGGGGGAACGTCTCGACCAATCGCTGAAGCTCGATCTGCCGGGCGGCCAGGTAAGCCGCCACGCCGGGCGCGACGATGGGCTCTGTGGGAAGGGATACCTTCTTCGCTTGCGTGTGCCCCCAGGTGCCCCAGGTCAAAAAATCGCGCAGCAGATTGCTGGCCACCACCGCATCCTGGAGATCCCCCAGGTGATCTTGCAACCTCTTTATCTCTTTGATCACTCCCTTGGTCTCGGGCGCCAGCACTTCTTCAAAGAATTCGAGCGTGTAGCGCAGCCGCTTGGCGGCAATGCGAAGCAGATGTAATCTCTCCAACGGGACATCGGGCTTGGTCACCCACTCATCATAAGCCCGGAAAGCGGCCAATCGCCGGTACACGGCCACCGGCACAACGTGCCGCAGACGATGAGGCAGCGGCTCGCCCTCCTCCGAAAGCGGCGGCAGCGCTCCAGCGTCGCGGGTTTGCAGAAACTCGTCAAATTGCTCCTTGAACTGCGTGAAGCGCTCGCTGTCCAGATAGGTCAGCATCCTCGCCCTGGCGCTCTCGCGCTCCACCGCCCACACCTTGCGTAGCGGCTCCAGATCGTCCTGCTGCGTCGGCGGCAGGGCATCCAGATAGTGTTGCGTCTTTTCCCAAAAGACATCCAGGTCACGCACAGCCCCCAACGTCCGGCCGGTGCGCTTCAAGCCCTTGAGAAATGGCTTCCACTGCTTCATATCCAGGTGATCGCCAAACACCCAGAAGGCAGACCGCATCCGTCGGGTAGCCACCCGCATGTCGTGCAGTTCCTCGATATCCTCGCCCCGGCGAGTGCCCGGCTCGTGATACAGCATGCGCTGAAAGTGAAAGCAGAACGTCTTGCGAGCTGCCTCGGCCATCGAGTCGTCCGCTTCCAACCCGGGTTCCTTGGGCGGCTTCTTGGGTGATTTCTTGGGGATTGGCTGAACGACCTGCTCCGCCGGGGGCTGCTCTGGCTCCTCCGGCTCGCCAGATGATTCCGTCGAAACTACTTCTGGCTCTATCCCGTCCAGAATGTGACCGGGAAAGACGCCCAGCCGCTTCTGATGGAAGGCTGACAGCCAGCGCCGCACCGTCCGCGCCGAGCTGCTGGCGCGCTCGCCCGCCTCCGCTTGCGTCGCGCCCCCGTCCAGCGCCAACAGCCCCCGCGCCCGCCGCCCATATAGATCGTCCCGCGCGGCGATCTGCTCGCAGATCGCGCGCTCCTGCAAGGTCAACAATTCATTCTCCACCGACACCTCCTCCAGGAAATTCAACGCCCGCTCAAACTTTGACCGGGGCTCGGGTTCCAGGCCCCATTCATCCTGCAAGCAGGCCACGATGGTCGCCAGATCCTCCTCGGAGCCTCGCGGCCCCAGTTCCACCTCTAACTCAAGATAGGCTTGCTCTTTTCCGCTGAAGGTCAAGTGCACATCATCCAGGCTCAACTCGGCCACTTGTCTCTCGTCCTGGCTCACCAGGCGCACGACCCTCGTCTGCTGCAAGTCAAAGAGTGAAAACAGCGGAGCCTCCCCGATCAACTGGAGCACCCGGTCGCGAACCGGGCTGGCGGGCCATTCTGTTGGCGGGCCATCGGTCGGTAACGAGACCTCCAGCTCCTCTCTCCGGTGGACAGCGCCTTTAGCCTTTTTCAATCCTTTGAGAGTGATCACTACCTCTCCTTCGCGCTCTCTACGGCGGCAGGCGTAGTCAGCGGACAGGAGCGTTCGTTCAACCGTGTCCAGATAAGTGTCGTGCATCTGTTTGACTTGGGGCGCTGCAAGTACAAAACCGGCCAGGCGGTCAATTCCCTGCAAATGTTGGAGGGTCTCTGCATCGGGCAAGGCGAATTTGGCCTCAATTTCCATCGTCCGTGCCTCGTGGCTGATTCGAGATTTGACGATTCAAGATGAACGGACTTGAGCAAAGCCTGGATGGCCGATTACTAGGAGGCTATTTCTTGTACCTAACTGTGGACTGTGGCCTCTCAAATCTCCAAATCTTGGGCCTGAGTAAATTGTATCATACCCAGATGGGGTTTGCAAGCTTTTAGACGCTCTCAAGTTTAGGACACATTTTGAAAGGCTGGAGAACACCTGGCGACTGTCACCCTTGCAACAAGACAGCCTCCAGCAGTTGGCGGGTGAGAGGTTTGGTGCCCGGATCGACGTCTCCGGCTGGCCCCACGCAACCGGGACACCCATCGGCACAGGGACAATCCCGCACCACGTCCAGCGCGGCCGCCAATAGCTCGTCACCAAGCTCGTAAAGACGCGCACTCAGGCCGGCGCCGCCCGGCGCGCTGTCGTAAAGGGTCACGGTTGGCGTCGCTTTGCTTCCCTTCATATGGGCGGGCAACCCGGTCTCTGGGGCGCGGGTCTGGACAGCCGATCCAAGGTCGCCGGGAGCGCACATCAGGTGCAACGGGGCCAGGTTTCGCAGCAGATAGGCCAGGCCGCTCAACGCCCCTCGCGCCCCGCGTGTCCGCTCGACGCGGCGGTGACAGGCCGGGCAGAGCGTGATCAGGTTTTCCAGCCGATTCGCAAGTTTGTAAAAATCGTTGACGCCAGGGACGTAACCGAAGGAGCGGAAGGGAGTGCGGTGATGGACGTCGTGCTGGCGATCTTCCCGCTCCGGCGCGCCGCACTGACGGCAGCGGTAGCCATCGCGAGCGCGGGCAGCATCTCGCTGAGCGGGCCAGTTGGGGCCATAGTCGGCTGGCGGCGGGAGAACGCCGGATTCTTGCAATTTAGCGGTCAGATCTTCCGAGAGCGCCAGCCAGTAGCCCATGGTGCGCAACTCCTGCTCCGGTAGATCAATCGGCGCCCAGGCCAGCATCTCGTGGGTGTAACGCTTGATCTTGCGATAGCCGCTCACCCGACTGGTGACCAATACCTCGCCCCAGGCGTGGGATACCGGATCGGTAGTCATCGTATCCGATGTCTGCACGATGGACACGTCGGTTGTAGAACTGGCGCGCGTGTAATAATCCAACTCGGTGGAGCGCACGCGGGCGATACCCTCCTCCCAGTCCAGCGATTCGACGACGTAGGTCGCGCCGCCGTGCAAATAGACTGCCCCCTCGTGGATCAGCACAGGCGCGCTGGGACGGTCCATCTGGCCGATGACCTGAGGCGTGCTGGCGCTCACGTCCTGGATGACGACGTTGTCAGGCGTATTGGTGCGCAGGGAAAGACGCCCAGCCGGGTACCCCTCGCCGATCCAGGTGTAGCGGCCATTGCCGTGGTGCAGTACGTCTTCCTCGGCCAGCGCGTCCAATATCGCCTCCGCGTCTGGAAAGGACCCGAAAGGTTCGCCGCGTTCAAAGGGCAGCTCAAAGGCCGCGCAGGCCAGGTGATTGACCAGGACGGCCAGATTATCCGGATCGAGCAGGGCCTGCTCGACCGGCTGGCCAAAAAAATAGCGCGGATGGGTGATCAAGTATTGATCGAGCGGAGAGGCGCTGGCGACCAGCACCGCCGCCGAAACCCCCGCCCGCCGTCCGGCCCGCCCGGCTTGCTGCCAGGCGCTGGCGATGGTCCCCGGGTAGCCGGTCATCACGCAGGCGCTCAACCGCCCGATGTCGATCCCCAGTTCGAGCGCGTTGGTCGCGACGACGCCGCGCACCTCTCCCTGGCGCAGTCCCCGCTCGATGGCCCGGCGCTCGTTGGGGAGATAGCCGCCCCGATACCCCTGCACTTTTTGTGGATCGCCGCCAGCGGAAGCGACGGCGTCGCGCAGGTAACCCAGCAATACCTCGGTGGTCAGGCGGGCGCGGGCAAAGACGATGGTCTGCACGTCGGCCTGGAGGAAGCGGGTGGCGATGTCGTTCGCCGCCAGCGTCGCGCTGCGCCGGATGCCGAGCTGTGGATCGAGCAGCGGAGGGTTGTAACAAACAAAATGCTTCTCCCCCTGCGGAGCGCCATCGTCGTCCACCAGCGCGAACGGGGCCTCGATGAGCCGTTCGGCCAGCTCGCGCGGGTTGGCGATGGTGGCGGAGGCACAGACAAAGCGCGGCTCGGAGCCGTAAAAGCGGCAGATCCGTTGCAGCCGCCGCAGCACGTTCGCCACGTGCCCGCCAAAAATGCCCCGGTAGGTGTGAAGCTCGTCGAGCACGACGTAGCGCAGGTTGGCAAAGAACCGCGCCCAGCGGGTGTGATGAGGGAGGATGCCGACGTTGAGCATATCGGGGTTGCTGACCAGTAGCCGAGCCTCGCGGCGGATGGCGGCCCGATGGGAGGAGGGTGTGTCGCCGTCGAAAGGCCGCACGGCGATGGGGGATTGCAGTCCGGCCATGAGGATTTTGAGGTTGGCGATCTGATCGTGGGCCAGGGCTTTGGTCGGAAAGAGATAGAGCGCGCAGCCGCCTGGGTCGTTGAGCAGGGTATGGAGGATGGGCAGGTTGTAGGCCAACGTCTTGCCAGAGGCAGTGGAGGTGGCGACGACGACGTGCTTGCCTGCCAGCGACGTTTCGATGGCTTGGGCCTGATGAGCGTAGGGCTGTTCAATGCCCTGTTCACGAGCGGCGGCGACCAGGCGCGGATCGAGGCCGGTCGGCCAGGGAGCGACGTGGGCAGGCCAGGCCGGAATGCGCTCCCAGGCGGTCACGCAGCGCATAAAGGCCGGGTCTTGGCGGAAAGCGCTCAGGACTTGGGAAAGAGTCATCGTGAACTTGATCCAGGTTGCTCAGGTGCAACACACTTGGCAAGTGCGTTGCACCTGGACCGAGCAATTACTATCCAGATTATAGCGGTGAACGGGATTAGGGCAAGCGAGATAGCGTTCTGCGGAGGGGATGGTATAATGGGTGCAGAGGTGGCATAGATCCCCACAGGAGATACTCGAAAGTAGAACAACAAGAGAGTGAGGAGGATACAACATCGTGGAATTCGAAAAAGAACTGACAAAACCAAAAGCCGTGGAGTTACTTGGGAAAATAGGCAAGGCGCTGGAAAGCGATACCATTGAAAGCCTCCAGATAGATGATGTGAACATATCACTATCGCCGGGGGTAGAGATAGTTGTCGAGTACGAGACCGATGATGACGAGGCCGAACTTGAAATAGAACTCAAGTGGTCGATTTCTGAGAAAAAGAAACGTCGCGCCAAGTTCGAGGTGTTCAAAGGCGGACAAGACGAGTGGTATTTCCGTCTCAAGGCGCCCAATGGCGAGGTCATTCTGGCCAGTGAAGGGTACGCCTCCAAGCAAGGGGTGATGAATGGTGTCGAGTCAATCAAGAAGCACGCCGGATTAGAATATATCGAGAAGCGCACCTCAAAAGCTGAACAACCCTACTTTGTGCTCAAAGCGGCAAACAACCAGATAATCGGCACAAGTCAAATGTACAAACGTCAATCCAGTTGTGATAAAGGCGCGCAATCGGTGATCAGCAACGCCCCGGATGCAGAAACGGTGATCGTTGAGGACTAATCCAACCACAGGGGAAAAGACCGGGCGATAGATAAGGGAGAATATGCTCGACCGAGACGCGATAGAGGCCGTGCTGTTCGACCTGGACGGGACGCTGATGGACACCGACGACCAGGCAGTGGAGGCACTGACGCACCGACTACAGCGGCTGCGGTGGCCCCATCCAGATCGAGTTGCCCGCCGGCTCATCATGGCCTCTGAGACACCCGGCAACGCGCTGATGACGCTGGTGGATGTGGTGGGGCTGGACGCGCCGTTGATGGCTTTCACCGACCGGCTCCGCCGCTGGCGCGGCCTGCGCGAGCGGGCCGATTTTCGCCTCGTCGCGGGGGTGGAGGAGATGCTCGCCCAATTGAACCATCGCTACCGACTGGCAGTAGTTACCACACGAGGAGTGAGGAACACAAACGCATTCCTGGCCCAGTACGGTTTGAGCGCCGTCTTTGACGTTCTGGTGACCCGCGAGAGCACCTGGCGGCTCAAGCCCCATCCGGCTCCGATTCAGCACGCGGCGCAGTTGCTCGGCGTGCCCGTCGCGCGGTGCGTGATGGTAGGAGACACGACGGTGGACGTGAGAGCCGCCCGGCGCGCAGGGGCAAAGGCGGTAGCGGTTCTGTGTGGCTTTGGCGAGCGGGAGGAATTGGAACGAGCCGGCGCCCACGTCATCCTTGAGCACACATCGCAGCTTGTATCTCTGTTGTGAGAGATCGGCAAAAGCCATTCTGTGATGAAATTGGGTCGTAACTGACTTGTAACATTGCGCCTTTGAGCGTCGTTGTATAATGGGAAAGTCAACAACCCCCGGCTAAAGCCGGAAGCTTGCAGCTAGGTTCAAGCGATGCCGCAATTGATAGCGCGCAACCTACGGCCGCTCTATCCTTTGACATCTCACCTGCCGCGTCTGGCTGGTTGACGACAACCCTGCGGCCAATGTTGACCGCAGCGATAGTATCGGCGTGGCCGGAGAAACCGCACCGTATACAGGAGAACTTGCTTTGAGTGAAGCGATTGCGCTTGTCCACACAACCGCATATGGGACAGGTTCTGGAAGTGTTCTTGGGGTCCACCGGGATCACGGGGACACCGGCCAAGGCTGCTTTGTACTCGATCTTTTGCCGCAAGTCGTGAAATGCCCAGGAGTGATGTTGTCTCCGCTGGCCCTTTCTAACCGTTATCCGCTCGCGAATGCCCGACAGGTCTTCCAGACCGATGGCGCGACCGGTGCCTTCTGCCTTTTCAACGATCCTCTTGGAGATCACGTGGTTCACGTCTTGCGCAAAGCGACGTTCTTTGCGTCTACGCTTCTTGAGCAATCGCTTGGCCGATTTCGTTCCTTTCTGTTGGAGTTTGGCTCTCAGTTTGGCGTGACGCTTTCGCAGTCCATTGATCTGCGCACCCGAGTGGACTTCACCATCGCTATCTGTGGCAATATTGACGATACCCAAATCGACGCCCAGTGCTTCCTCGGCTTCGAACTGCTCAGGAGTTTCCACCTCACAAGTTGCCAGCAGATAGAACGCCCCGTCTATCAGGGTCAGATCACTTTCCCCGTGTTGGTGTTGCAGCAGCTCACGTTGACGGTCTCCGCAAGCGAAGGGGATGGTCTGCCGACCGCCCATCGTCCAGATCGATACAGCCTGTTTTCCCCTCTTCCAACTCAGAATTCGGCTGTCGTAAGCTATCGCGCCGGTCTCGCGGAAAGTGCGTTGCGTTTTGCGGTCGAGCTTGTATGCGTCGGCCACTTTGGAGATACAGCGCACGGTCATTTGGGAAGACAGACCAAATCGCTCGCGCACATCATAGTAGACCAGCTTGTGCAGGCTGTACTGGCGGAAGGTCCGTTCTTGCCAAGCCCGCTGACTGATGTAATTGCAGGCAGCATTTGCCGTCTCAAGGGTGTGCTTGAGTACATCTGTTTGCTCAGGTGTAGACAGGAGTTTGATCTTGGCAGTCAGTTGCATCGTCGTTTCCTAAATATGTTGGCATTCTTCGACATAGCGTTTGATCCCATCACCGCTGACGTTACCGGCGGTGCCAACGTAGTAAGATGGCGACCACAAAACACCAGGTTTCCATACCTGGCGACGAACCTGCTCACTCAGCTCCTGACGCAGACGGCGCGATGTAACGCCTTTGAAAAGCTTTGCCAGATCAGCGGGGCTATACCTGGGTGGAGCAGACACGAAAAGGTGCACGTGGTCCGGCATCACCTCACAGGCAAGAAGCTAGAAACCGTTCTGAACTGCGACTTGGTTGAGCGATTGTCGCAAACGGTCTGCCACTTGTCCAGTCAAGATGCTGCGGCGATACTTGGGACACCAAACAAGGTGATAGTTCAAGTTGTACACTGTGCCCTTGGTGCGTTTCACGTCCATATTCTCATTATAGCACAAATGTTCTATATAGGCAACTTGGAAGAAGGAAGGAGCATGGCGGCTTCTTCCCCCGACAGCATGTCGCGGGTTTCTGCCACCGAAAATCTATGAACAGTGGTATCGTTTACGCCCAGATGGATACGCCGGTTGGGGCGATATGGATCGCCTCGACCCACGCGGGGGTCTGTGCGATAGGTATAGGCGAAAGACAACCGGAGCGATTCTTCGCCTGGTTATCCAAGCGCATCGATCCAGAGCCGCCGCGTGAGGAACCCAAGTCGCTGGAGGCCGCGCTGAATCAATTGCGCGAGTATTTCTCCGGCAGTCGGCGCGCGTTCGACCTGCCGTTAGATGTGCGCGGCACCGTCTTTCAAAAAGCCGTGTGGGACGAAATCGCCCGCATCCCCTACGGCGCGACGACGACGTATGGCGAGATCGCGCAACACATCGGAAAGCCCAATGCCGCGCGGGCAGTGGGATCTGCGAATGGAGCCAATCCATTGCCCATTGTGATTCCCTGCCACCGGGTGATCGGGGCAGATGGCTCGTTGACCGGCTACGGCGGTGGGCTGGAGATGAAAGCGGCGCTCTTGAGACTGGAAGGTGTATTTTTGCTCTAAAGACCGAGTTTTTCAGGAGAAACGGAGAAAATGGATAGACGCTATGTCTTCATAGGATTGGCTTTGATCGGGCTTGTGGCAAGTAACCTGGCCTGCAACGCCCCAGAACCGACGTCTGCTGTGCTCACCGATGCTCCAACCAGCTCACCCATGCCAGAGACGACGTCGCCTGAGACAACTCAAGCTCCTCCGCAGGCAACCACTACCCTCGCGCCGGCGGCGACCACAACATCGGCCACGCCCACACGTACACCTACTCCGACGGCAACCTCTACCGCGACGCCAACGACGACTCCCACTCCACCCCCCCAAGGTGCCCCTCTGGTGATCTCGCAGCCTGGCTACGAGCTGGTAGACTGGCAAGATCTGCCGGAAACCGGCGAGTGGGAGGGCCATCTGCGCATCGTCTTTAGCGGAGGGAGGCCGCCCTACACCTTTGCACTGGAAAACAATCCGCCGCAGAGCGAGAATTACCTGTATATTCGCTGGCGAAAATGCAAAAACGTCCCGCTTACCGTTCGGGTGTGGTCTGGAGATGGACAAAAAGCGCACCAGAGCATCTGGTTAGTGTGTCCCAGTAAATAACGCAGATTGTTTGAGGTTAGAAAAACGCGAATGACAAGCCTGACACGTAGAGAATTTCTCAAATTGAGCAGCGCCGCGCTGGCGGGCATCGCCCTCCCCCCCCTGCCTGCTTCCGATCGGGCTGCCCGTGAAACCAATCGGCAAGGTCGGATCGCCGATTGGTCCGCCTGGGTGTATACGGAACCCAACTACGACGCCCCCACCGTGCGCCATCATCGGCGCGACGACATCATCACTTATTTCGAGGAGGTAGAGACCGAGGGGCGCAATCCGAACAATCCGGTCTGGTTCCGCGTCATCAGCGGCTATATCTACTCTTCTCACGTCCAACCGGTCGAAGTGCACTTCAACACGCCGCTCCAGCACCTTCCCCCCGAAGGATTGTGGGGGGAGATCAGCATCCCTTACACCGACGCCCGTTCCAAGCCATCGCCCCATACATACCGCACCTATCGCCTCTACTACAGTTCAGCCTACCGCATCATCGAGGCGGTATGGGGCGACGATCACCAACTGTGGTATCGGTTGTACGATAACCTGGCGCCAGGCGCGCGCCACTATGTCCCGGCCGCACACGTGCGTCCTATCTTCCCCGAGGAACTGGAGCCGCTCTCGTCCCGCGTCCGCGATAAACGGATTGAAATCTCCCTTGCCGACCAACTGCTGACTGCCTTTGAGGACGACGAGCCAGCCTTTGCCACCCACATTTCCGGTGGTGTAGGGGGTAAATTGTCCACTCCGCGTGGAAACCATGCCATCGTGTTCAAATCCCCCTCTCGCCACATGGTGGGGGTGGACTTTGACCTGCCCGGCGTCTCCTTCGACTCGTATTTCTGGGGATCGGTTGCCATCCACGGCACGTATTGGCACAACGACTATGGGCGTCCCCGCAGTCATGGCTGCGTCAACGTGCCCCCCTATGCCGCCAAGTGGATCTATCGCTGGACTACACCCGTCGTCCCCTACGAGAAAGATAACCTGCGCGTGAAGGAAGGCGGCACGCCGGTGATCGTCTTCTGAACAATGCGCGAGGATCTGCGACGACGGCTGCGCGAACTGGGCGTCGTGCGAGGTGTGCGCGAGTTAGCGACCCTCCCTGCCCGCCGCGAGGTCGCCATCGAGGACCTGGTGTCCGGTCGCTTTCACACCACCTCTCGTGGACAATGCTTCGTCGCTGAGGAGACCTATCCCCTCGACCACGTCCACGGCGACCTTTTGCTCTCGACGTTCCTGGAGCTATCCCCGCAGATCGTCGCCCAGGTCGCGCGAGAGGAAGCGCTGGCCGATGCGAATCTGCGGCGGGCTTGCTTCCTCGATACAGAGACGACGGGGCTTTCGGGCGGAGCCGGTACGATGGCCTTTGTCGTCGGCCTGGGGTTCTTTGTCGAAGAGGGCTTTCGGCTGCACCAGTACTTTTTGCGCGATCCCGGCGACGAGCCAGCGATGGTCGAGACGCTGGCAGAGCGCCTGGCAGAATTCGAGGCGTTGGTTTCGTTCAATGGCCGCGCCTTTGACGTGCCGATCCTCGAAAACCGCTTCATCCTGGCACGCATTCCACCTCCGACGATGGGCGTACCACACCTCGATCTGTTGCAACCTGCACGGCGGTTGTATCGTTATTGTCTCTCCTCGTGCGCGCTGACCTCCCTGGAGCGAGAGGTGCTGGGCGTGCCGCGCGATCAGGCAGACGTGCCTGGCGGGGTCATACCGTACCTCTACCGCGACTATCTGAGCACGGGCGACGCCCGCGAGATGAAGCGCGTGCTCTACCACAACGCGGTGGACATCCTCAGCCTGGTCACACTGGCGGCGCGGCTGTGCCATCTCTTTGCTGACCCCTGGGCGGAGGCGGACGGCGCCGAACTCTATGGCCTGGGCCGATGGTACGCCGACGAGGGCCGGGTTGCCGACGTAGAGCGGGCCTATCGAGCTGCCCTCCGGTCCGCGCTCGCTCCTGATCTGCGCGCAAAGGCGCTGTGCGATCTGGCGTATTTCCTCAAGCGGGCCGAACGCCGCACCGAGGCTTTTGGTTGCTGGCAGCAACTGGCGCTGGAGGCGACGGACGATGTTCTGGCACACGTCGAGCTGGCAAAGCACCTCGAGTGGCACGTGGGCGATTTCTCGCTGGCCGCCCAGTGGACGCAGGCGGCGCTGGCGCGGGTCGAGAGCTGGTCCAGGGGTCTGCGCCGCGATGCCGCCCTGGACGAGTTGCGCCACCGGCTGGAGCGATTAGAGCGGAAGATTCGTACTAAAAAGTAGCTTCCTGTTTTCACCTCGACACACTGCCCACGTGCGTTTGACATCGTTCTCGCTTGGAGGTACAATAGATCCACGCAACAGTCTACGCGAAGAAAAGGAGGCACAAACATGGCCGAGCAAGTGTATCTTTTCGACCCAGACGCTCCCCCAGCGGAATCTTCAAGCGCCGGGAGTCCAGCAGGACTGAACGCCAAGTCCTCACTGCGCGCTGCCACGAGCGCCTTTGAGGTCCACATGCAGCAGGAAGGTTTCACCGAGAACACCGTCAAGGCCTTCCGCTCCGATCTCAACATCCTGGCCAGGTTTATCGGCACGTGGACGGCCATTAGCGATATCTCCACAGCTGATCTCAAGCGCTTCACTCATTGGCTGGTCCACGAGCGCGACGCGCCCTGTAACCCCAAGTCGTTGGCCCGCCGCGTGACCACACTCAAGGTCTTTTTCGGATGGCTGGCCGAGACGGAGGTGCTCGCCCGCGATCCTGCGCTCGACCTGATCCACAAACCGACCACCACGCCGCTGCCAGACATTCTCTCCGACGCTCAGGTCGAGCAGGTGTTGGAGGTGACGGAAGCGCTCCGCCAAGCCGAAAAACCCGACGCTCGCCCCCACTTATTGGTGACGCTGCTTCTCCACACCGGCATCAAGAAAGGAGAATGCATGAACATCGTGACAAACCATTTTGACTTGAGCGATCCTGACGAGCCGGTGTTGTGGATCCGTTACGCCAATCCCAGGCGTCGCCACAAAGAGCGCAAGCTGCGCCTGCCCGCGTGGTGGCCCGAGGTGCTGGCCGAGTACCGCGATCAATACCAGCCCGAGAAGACGCTCTTTCCCTGGACCCCCCGCAATCTGGAGTACGTGCTGGCCAACGTGGCCGAACAGGCCAATCTGGACCAAAGCCTCTCCTTCGAGTCATTGCGTTGGACCTGCGCCGTGCGCGACTACAAGGCCGGCATGGAGCCTGACAAACTGCGCCAGAAAATGGGGCTTTCCAAGATCACCTGGCGCGAGGCGCGCACAAAAATCGCCAAGCTGGCCAGCCCGGCGCTCTGAGATGCCAGATAGATGTACCTTGCGTTCCGATTTTGCGGGGATCAAGATAGCATGTGTTGGATCTGCCTGATGGCCCGGTTCGTCACGCGGCGATAGGGGCGACCAGGCGGCACGGTCGCCGTCAGGATCAACCGCTGCTCCCCAACAGGAAAGTAACGGCACACGAGACGGATGGTATCACGATCGCGGATAGTAACCTCATCCACCTCCGCCATCCCTAACTGTCCCCGCGCGTCGCTGCTGACCCGTTGGAGCAACGCGACCATGGCCGCCGCGACGTCGCTGTCGTAATCAGAGGGGACAGCGGCGATCGGCAGGCCCTCTGGAGAAGTCAACAACGAGGCCGCGAATGCTCCCGCCTCGTTCATCGCGGCGAGAATTTCTCCCAGTGAGGCTGGCTCGGTGGCTTCTCGGTTATACTGATCGTCGTTCACGCCTGCTCCTCCTGGACTTGGTGTGCACAACACAAGAGCGTATCATCTCAATATCTTGGGGTATCGCCGTATCAATTAGTCATTCGGCTTGAACAACGTAGCGAGCATCCGCCGGTTGAGTAGATCTTCAGGTTGTATCGAAACCAAGGGTGCGAGCGGATCTACAGGTAACTCGCTTGGTTTCGATACGGCCCTTCGTTACACTCCGAGCCTACTCAACCAGCGCTAAATCTGCTGCTGAACCCGCTTCACTACCAGGTTGATGATCGCCTTCAGCGTATCAAAGACGGCGTTTCCCTCGGTAGCCACCGACGCGAAACAGGGTGCGCCATCAAAACCGAGCCGCTGCTGCAAAAGCGGCACAGGCGCAATGTCCGGCAGGTCGCGCTTGTTACACTGTAGAACGAGCGGCATCGTGCGCGGGTCGTACCCCAGCTCGCGCAGGTTCTTTCCCATATCGCGCACCGATTCGGCGTTGGCTCCCATGCGGCACCGCTGTGAATCGGCGACAAAGACCAAGCCATCGGCACCCTGTAGCACCAGCTTGCGGCTCCCGACGTAATAGACCTGCCCCGGCACGGTGTAGAGGTTGAAGCGCGGTTTCAGACCCGCGATCTGGCCCAGCTCCACCTGCAAAAAGTCAAAATAAATCGTGCGGTCGCCCCGCGTCTTGAGAGAGACCAGCTCGCCCCGGATGCGGGGATTCGTCTTGGCGTGGATGTACTGCAAGTTGGTCGTCTTGCCGCTGAGCGCCGGGCCGTAATAGACGATCTTGAGATTGATCTCGCGCAGTTTCCAGTTGATGAACATGGCTCGCGCCTCGTCACAGTTCCCCGAATGCTTCTTCCAGTTCGTCGGCCAGGGCAGCGCCGAAATCAGCGCCGATCATCTCTTCCGGCCGGCTCAGGCTTTGCTCGAACTCGACGGTCAGCGGGTGCAACTGCTCGACGGCGCGTCCGGCAAACAGCCGCACCAGGCCAATGGGCGTGTCGGCCCCAAAGATCACGATCAGGATAAAACTTTCTTTCACGCCAAAGAGATAGATATTCTTGTTTGCGCCTTCGTGGAGGAAGGCGCCGCGATGATCGGTTTCGCCGATCTGCCGGGACAACTCGGTCAGAGCCGCCATATCGCCAGCCGCCAGCGCTGCCACGATCGTCGGGTCCATCCCCAAAGTCTGTCCCTGCACGTCGAGCAATTGACCACTGATGTCGGCCAGCAGGATGCACTCGGCCCGGGCCTTGTGGCGCACGTCTGCCAGAATACGCTCGATCTGTCCGGCCAACTCTACGGGCAAGGTCAAGCCTGTCTTCATGGATTCACCTCTATCAGTAGTGGCGACTTTAGTCGCGGTCAAACGGGTCAAACGACTCAAGTCGTTACTACGAATCTCATCATGAGAATTGCTGCTTTCAGCAACTATCGGCGACTCTCCTTTCACTGCGAGGAGCCGGGGAAAAATGTGTCAATTTCCGCCATCATCTCTGCCATCAGCGGGTTGTCGAACCGCGTGCCGGGAGATTGCTCCGTTGCGGAAGACTCGACGGCGGCAGGGATAGAACGCAAGTTCTCAACTGCGCGCCGCGTGTAGAGCCAGACGATGCCGATGCTGCTGGCCTGGACGCGCCGATCGTAGACCAGCGCCAGGAAGAGATCCTCGCCCACGCTGGCCGAGTGAATCTCGTAGCGCGATCCCCTGTGAAAGCTGATGTTGAGCGCCTGGCCATCGCCAAAGTGGCGCGCCAGTTCGGCGCTGGCGGCGAAACCGCCGGCTAGCAAAGAGAGCAGGGTAGCGACGTCGAGTTTCCCAGTCTGCCCTGTTTCTACCAGGGGCCGCCCCTCCATATCGGCCAGAAAAGCGCAGCGAGCGCCGACGTCGCGACGCAATTCCTCCAACTGTTGGGCCAGGTACGCCTGGGGCACGCCCGCCTCGCCGTCGGCAGCCGGGATGATTTGAACGTCGGCTTCCGTTGGTGGAGCTTGGATCGACGCCTCTTCTTCGACCTGGCCGAGCGCTTCCAGCTCGCTCAGCACATCCCATCCCGCCGCGCTCTCGTCAATGCGCCGCATGCCCTCCAGGAGCAGGCCGGACCAGTTGGTCGTGATGGTCCGCGCGGGCGGTGGAACATCCATTTCCAACTCAAATTCTCCATCCTCCCAGCCCAGCAATTCGTAGATCGCTTCCTCGCCAGACTGGTCGCCCGATACGGCATGCACGACGTCGCCGTCGGCGAAAAAGACGCTCGCTTCCTCTTGCCGATTTCTGAGTCGCAGGTGGGCCTGGTTGCGCTCGGTGCAGTTGATCTGGATGATGTTGGGCAGGCTCAAGCTGTGTAGATTGCCCCGCACGGCTGTGTCTGCCCTTTGCTCCAGGACGCGCCGCACTGTGGCGACCACGACCTTGGCGTCGAGCGGTTTTTCCAGGAACTCGCACGCGCCCAGCCGCAGCGCCTCGATCGCGTTCTCCTTCGTGCCGTAGGCGGTAAAGATGGCGGCGGTCGCGTTTGGATCGTGCTCCTTGAGCGCCGCCAACACCTCCAGCCCGCTCATGTCAGGCATCCTGAGGTCCACCAGCGCCATGTCAAAGTGCTCGCGCTTGTAGAGCGTGAGCGCCTCGCCCCCGCCGCTGGCGGTCTGCACCTCAAAGCCCTCCAGTTCCAGCATTCTGGCGCACGATTTGACTACGTTCGGTTCGTCGTCCACCACCAGGATGCGCTTGGCTGCCACGGGTCGCCTCTCCTAATCTGTCGGATCGAAAAAATGCGTGTCCAGCTCTGCTTTCAACGAGTCACCAAAGTCCAGATCCAGAGAGCGTCCCGGCATGTCTGCTTCGGCGGTCGAGATCACAGAGAGCAAGGCTTCAACCGCCTGCTGCGTATAGAACCAAACGATGCCGATGCGGCTGGCCTGGACTTGGCGGTCATAGATCATGATCAAAAAGAGACCCGCGCCCACGTTGGCCGAGTAAATTTCGTGGCGCGAGCCTTCGTGAAAGTTGAGATTGATCGCCTGACCGCTCCCAAACTGGCGAGCCAATTCACCGCTGGTGGCGAAACCGCCCGCCAGAAGAGAAAGCAGCGTGGCGGCGTCAAGTCCCTCAGTGTTCCCCACCTCCGCCAGGCGCTGGCCCTGCATGTCGGCCAGAAAGATGCACCGGGCGCCAACGTCGCGGCGCAGATCGTCCAACCGTAGCACGATGGCCTCAAAGGATTCGTCGGAGAGAATGGTGAGACCGGGCTGGCTGATGGCTATCCCGCGCAGCGCCTCCTGCACAGTCTGCGCGAAATCACCGACGTCGAAGGGCTTGGTGACGTAACGATAGGCCTCCAGGCGCCGGGCCTCCGCCTCGACCTCGTCGCTGCCGTAAGCGGTGATGAGGATGGTGCGGGTCTGCGGGCCGGACGCCTTCACCCAGCGGATCAGATCCAGGCCAGTGATACCTGGCAGGCGCAGATCGGTGATGAGGAGATCCACGGGAGAGTGCTCAAGCAGCTCCAACGCCTCCTCGCCGGAATGAACGATGTGGACATCATAGTCCTCGTTCGAGTATTCCAGCACTCTACCGAGAGACGTGGCCACTTTCGGTTCGTCATCTACAATCAGGATGCGCTTGGCATTCATCGTGCTCTCTGATAACAAAACTGGACATCATGCATCGAAGCTAGTATAACACAGGACTGGCTGGTTTTGGGTTCCAGAAACCTTCCAAATGCGTTTCAGTTTTGCTACAATAAGAGCACAAAATGTAACGTATTTTCAACTTTGATATCGGTCCACAGTACGCGGTGCAATCAAATCCATACTCCGCAATGTCTCTAATAACGCTCTGTATGCAAAGGCATCTTTGGGGATATAATCAACTGCATCCAGTTGTATATCCAACGCGGCTACTTTGTAGTTATCGCAGCGAGTAAATATGATGAGCGGAATAGAAACGGTCTCGCGCATATCTTTCAACCACAGGCAGATCTGCGAACCGCTCATTTTGGGCATCTCCAGGTCGAGCACGACAACATCGGGACGCGCTCTCTGCGCTATTTGCAAACCTTCCTGGCTACCGCGGGCAAGCAGAACTTTTAACCCCACCTGCTCCAACAATGCCTGCAAGTGCAAAGCCCGCGTTGTGCTATCTTCGATCACCAGAGCCATTCTCTGGTTTATGGACCGCATTCCCGCGATTAGGGACATTATTTTCCTACCTCGCCCACTTGACCAGAGTAATCTTTACATCATCAGGGGGCAGTATTTCGACAGTCAACTTGTCAACCATCCACTTGGCATCTGTGAATGCCCTTGATCTGAAATCACACGTTGCATCGTTGGCTCCCGTGCAGATCACGTGCACGCTTGCGCGCTCTTCTTCGTCTGAGCGATACACGTCAACGCGACCCTCGTTTACTTCTCCCCATCTCAGCGCGCGAGCCAACGAGGATGTCGCCAGGGCAATGCACGCTTGTTCCCGCACACCAAAGCCCGTCGCACGGGCTTGTTGGCGCACTCGCATCCGCGCCAGGATAACGTCGAACGAGCTGTTAATTGCTATGGTGGTACGATTCCTGACTGTCAATGTCATGTAATCACGGCTTTCTCATAAAACCTCGGCTGGTAAAGTAGCCGCAAATATGTATACTGAGCGGGACAATCAATGCCAGTTGGAGGTAACATTTGTCCCGCAAATCACTGTCACAACAAGCGCGTGA
>Ga0180434_10002409_pt1 | contig 25107 bp, 12 predicted proteins | sample SS_ome_7_FD_132453 | JGI IMG/M metagenome (GOLD analysis project Ga0180434, IMG submission 132453) | Hypersaline lake sediment archaeal communities from the Salton Sea, California, USA - SS_1_D_2 metaG | ecosystem: Environmental > Aquatic > Non-marine Saline and Alkaline > Hypersaline >... | reverse complement strand
AGCTCCGGTCGCTTCAGTAACGGCGACGCGACGCGCAGCCATTCCCGCATCAACTCGTCGGCCTCCGGCGATAAAAACCGCGTTTCGTGGTTATCGAATACGATTGTCAGCGAAAACTCGCCGCTCCCGCCCCGTTCGACCTCCATCCGACCGACAAGCGCGAGCCGGGCACCCGCCGTAACCGTTTCACTGACCAGTCGCGACGGAGTACGCGCGAGAATTCTGGACAGTTCGGCATGGTTTTGCCTCAGATCCGGCATGTACAACGGCACCTTCGTCGGCACGCGCTCAAGCCGTACAGCAACTTCGCGCGGCGTCCCGTTCGTCGACAACCTGACCGTCACCGGCCAGTTCGCGGGCAGCGTAGTCATGATGTTGTTGTAATCGTTCGGCGTACGCACGGGCCGCCCGGCGACTGCCAGAATTTTGTCGCCAAGCTCCACGCCCGCCAGCTCGGCCGGGGAGAAGGCCTGAACGGCGTTGACGATCAACTCGCCTCCCGCCAGACGCACCGTGGCGCCGAGCGTACCGTGTTCCAACAGACGCCCCGCCCGCAGACCGGGCATGAACCGTTTAATCTGATTGACGCTGACGGCGTAGCCCAACCCCACGTTGACGCGCCCGCGTTCCTCGAATGACGCACGGCCGTTGACGCCCACGACGCGACCGGCCATGTCGAACAACGGACCGCCGGAATTGCCGGGATTGATCGAGGTCGAGACCTGAATGCAATCGGCGTATTCGAGCAGGACGCCGCGCCCCTTCTGGTAGCGATGCAAGCCGCTGATAATCCCGAGCGTGATCGTGGGCTGATTATCCTCGGCGAGTACGAACGGATTGCCCATGGCGGCGACGCGCTGGCCGACGCGCAACACGTCCGAATCCCCCAGTTCGGCGTAGTCAAAAAGCGGCTTCCCCTCGAGCTTGAACATGGCGATATCGCCGCTCGGATCGACGCCGAGCACCTTGAGAGAATACAACCGCCCATCCGAAAGAGCGCCGTATCCGCGGCGTTGCTTCAGAAACGGTTGTACGACGTGATAATTGGTCAGCCCGTAGCCTTCCGGATCGATTACAACGCCGCTGCCGCCGCCGCCCCGCTGGCGATCGCTGAAGATGCAGACGACGGATTTGGCGACGCGATCAAAAACCTCGGCGCGGCGCGTTTCGTCGGCGCGGACCGCGGCCAAGGCGTCCGCGTACTCGTCACCGACCGCGCTAGACGCCGACGTCGCCAGCACGAACGCAATCAGGCGAACGGCGTCAAAGACATATTTACCGGCATGAATCGACGTCATATTCGTTGCTTCCGCGTTGAGTCGCAAACTGCTATTTTATCAAACGCGCTGCGCCCCAACACACGTGGTCGGCCAGATCCAGCTCCTGCCCGAAATCGACGTGCAGCGACAACTCGCGCACGCCCGTCACATCCGCCAACACCTTCAGCGGTTCGGCCCCGCCGCGTACGTCCTCGGCCCTCCACAAAATCCGGCCGTCTCCGAGAATAGCCAGCGTCGCGCGCCCGCGCAACGCCGTTTCGTCGGCAATGCCGACGACCGCCGCGAACTGACGGTATCCGCCCTTGATTTCGTACGCCAGAGCCGAACGGCTGTGCATGGCGACGCCCTTACGATGCAATCGCCCGCCCAGCCTGATCTCGCGTCCCGTCAGTGTTTTGTCGCGCGCGTAATTCCAGTGCTTCGACACGAACGGGGTGAACTCATAACTCTTCGGCGTAAGATCAGACAGATACGTCAATCGACCGCCGCGGCATTCGATCCGATTGATGCTCGCCCAATCCAGCGCCAGGCGCTCGAATATGGCTGACTGGAGAATCACGGAAATCTCGTCGCCCGCGATTACGCGGCCGCTGAAAACGTCGCCGCCGTGCAGATAAACCGTATGGTCGGCACGCCGCGGCGCCGGTCGCGCAAATACCAGGCCGGCGAGCCGATCCCATGGCAGCGGCAATTCACGATCGTTCCATTCAAAGAGAACGCGTTCGGGGCCGATCCGTCGAGCGACGCCGCGCAACACCAGCACCTTGCGCCCGCGTTCGACCACCGCGACGTCTTCGTTTCGCCGAGAATCAAATTCAGCCAGCGCGATTTTTTTCCTCGCCGCCGCGCCGGCCGAACAGGCATGAATCGCATTGATTCGCTGGTGTTCGAGCCGGCAACTCTGCTCGCCGCGTATCCGCGCCGTGAAAGCACGAACTTCGGCGTTTTCGATACGTCCGCGGAAAGCAGAGCCGTCCGTCAAGATGAATCGTAACTCGCCATGTTCGGATTCAGCCCTTGCTTCCGGTTGCGGGTTCACTGGCCGCACGTACAGAATATCCGCCCAGGCCAGCGCGATATCTCCTTCGGCGGCGGCGATGACGACCTCCGGCATGACCTGCAAGAGCTTGCCGCGAACCGTAACGCCGTCGAGCCCCGTCGCCTCCAATTCAACCGCCAGGGCGCGACCGCCGGCGACCGAAAGAACTAGTATTAGGCCTATAATCATGCGTATAAGACGTATGTAGCACAGCCGACCTCGGCGGTGAATCTGTGCGGCACAGCCGCCCCCGGCCGCGGCGCCATGCGTTTGGCTACCCGCTCGCTGGCGCTCGGGGCTCTGATTGCCGGAGCTCACCGTCGTCATTTTTCCTCCGCCAATGAGCGATAGTATTGCTCCACAAGCTGTCGATAACGCGACGGAAACCTCTCGCGAATCGATTGCAGTATACGCTCCCGCTCGGACGGCGGCAGCTTGCCCCACGACTCCCCCGGCTTAACGTTCGGCGCGTCGTGCAAATCGCCCGTCCGACCGGCGCCCTTCGGCGCGTCAGACTCCCGTTTCGCGTTCTGGACCGGCTGGCGCGGCGGCTTCTGGTTTTCCCCGGCGGCGCCGCCGCGGCCGCTCTGCTGCTGTTCCTGCTGCTCCATCCGATCGATCAACCGATCCAGAAGCGCAACTATTTTCCGCTGGTGATCGTGCACGCGTTCGGATCGATCGGCGGCATTCAACCGATCGGCGACATAGTCCATCACATCGGCAACCTCGCCCAAGGTGCCTTGCTCGCGCCGCTCGATTTCAAGCCGCAGTTGCCGCCCGCCGACGCTCACGGCTTCCGGCATGTCGGGGAATAATGCCTCCAGCGCGTCGAGCGAACGCCGCGCCCGCTCGTAGCGGAGATCGCGCGCTTCGCAAAAACTCTTAATGAACCAGAGGTGCGGCGCATACGGCGTGTGCCGGCTAAAATGCTCCTTGCGTTCTTCGAGAGTCGTCAGAATCTCCTCGATCCGTTCGTAGCGACCCATGCCTGCCAAGGCGCGCACATGGAAATACTCGGCGTTGGCGGCGAGATACGGATCGGCGTGTTTCAGCAGCGGCGCCAGCAACCGCACAACCTCGCGCGGCCGCTCGTCGTCAAAGGCGCGCAACGCGTCGCGATAAGCGGGGTGCAGCACCGCCAACGCATCGGGCACGAAGCTTTCCGGGATCTCGTCGCGATACACGTCCGCCCAGCCTTGCAGAATCGTCGAGACGGCGATGGCGTTTCGGTCGTCGAGTTCGTGAATATGCCGCAAAAAAGCTTGATTCAACCGATCGACGCGCGACGGCGTCTGAGCCGACAGCGACGCTTGACAACAAAGAATGAGAATCGCCGGGCCGACTCCGACCGCGACGCGTCGCCGCGCCGCACTCGCTATCGTCGCACTTATGCGAATCTTCGTGTTCACTGCCGCATCCTTTCGTTCATGCGCCGCGCCAAGTCGGCCAGGCGGCGTTGTCGTTCGGACATCCGACCCGCCGCCCGCTCCAACACTTCGATCGGCGTCTCTCGGCGTCCCATTAAATCGAGCGAGCGCTCGTTCAGGCGCACTTGCGAGCTTTTCAATAACTTCAATTCAGCCGATCCCGGCAATAGCGGAGGCTGGCAGTCGCCTTCGCTTTGGTCGCCTTGCTGCTCCAGCTTCGCGTCCTCTTCGCGTTTTCGTTCGACCGCGTCCAGCAATTCCTCGAGCAAAGTTATGATGTCCTTCAAAAGCCGCCGCGTATTCACTGACACGTCCTGACGCAGAAGCCGCTCGGCGGAGTCCGCCATGTCCTCGTGCAGTTGTTGCAATAAAACCGGCACGATAACCGTCGTGCCTTCATCGACGACCAGCCGCAAAACCGCGCCGCAGTCCGTCTGACAATCCTCTTGAAGGGCGGCGGCGTCGGACAAGTGCAAACGATCGACGCGCGTCCAGTCGGTCATATCCTTCGCGCCCAGCCCGCGGACGGTCTCGAACACGCGCTTTTCACGGCCCAACAAGCCGCGCAAACGCGCTTCCAACGCGGCCAACGTCTCTTCGCTTTCCTCGCGACGCACTTGCCGCAGCACGTCGTCGAGTACGTCGAGCGCCTGCTGCAATTGCTGCAACGCGGCAAGCTGATCGCCCGCGGCCTGCTCGGCCCGGCTGTCGCCCAGTTCATCCGCCGCTTCACGCATTTGCTCGGCGGCTTGCCCGATTTGCGCGGCGCCGGGCGTCTGGTCGGCCTCTTCGCCTTTGTTCATGCGCCGCCCGGCCTGCTCGGCGCGCTGCTGAAGCTCGCGTTGTTTTTGTTCAAGCCGGCGCAATTCATCCGAATGAGCCCCCGCCTGAAGGTCGGCTTCCCCAATTTGCCGCGTGTCTTGCAAGAGCCGGGTTTGGTCATCCAGCAGCGCGCTAATATCACGTTTCAACTCTTCCAGACGTCGTCGCTCCTCGCGCCGCCGCTCCAGTTCGTTCCGCGAACTGGTCAGCATCGTCAGCAGAGCGTCCAGATCGGCCAGCAATTCCTCTTGCCGGACTTCCGCCTCGCTGAATTGCCCGGCGTTCAGCAATTTCGTCAATTCCTGGAGCCGCGTTTTGAGGCGCCGACTGCCGGTGTACTGGAGCGCGTCGCGGAGGCGCTCGGCTTTTTCCGGTTCGCGCTCCGCCAACAGCCCCGACAGTTTTATCATGGCGTTTTCGAGTCGCTGGAGACGGTCACGGACCGCGCCCTGCCGCTCGACGAGCGACGTATCTTCCGCGACTTTCAAAGGCGCCGGCGACACCCCCGCGTCTTGCGCAACGCCCCGGGCGAAGCTAAACCATGCGAGCGCGCAGACCGCCGCCGCAACAAAGCGAGCGGGCGTCGAAATCCGGCGATCTGTAAACATGGCTCACTCTATTCTAGGGACTCGGGATTCTATCCGAACCGAGTTCAGGGATTTCATCCAATCCGAGAATGGCCTCCAACTCGCGTTCGATCCGCTTTATCGTATCGTCGTGCAAGGTCGCTTGCTCTCCTCGAAGCTCGCGCAGCAGCGCCACGGCTTCGCGATACCCCTCCCATTCGAGCATATTGGCCAATATCGCGCTCATCTTGCGCAAAATCTCGGACTGCCAGCGCGGCGTCGCGGCCACCACGTCACGATTGACTTCGGTGCGCAAACTGGTCACGGCGCCGGACGATTCCGGCATATCTTCCGCGGCTAGTTTCCGCAACGGTTCGATCACCCGTTGGCCGATGCGCCGTTCATCGCCGATTCGCGACACCTTATTCACGCGCATCTCGCCGAGCATGCGCTCAAAACGCCGACTGATCGACATGCAACTTTGCGCGTTCGAATCCTGGAGACGCGCCAACGCGGCCAAGCGCTGACTGATCGCCGGCGTCGGGGCGCCGTCGACCGGCAGCGTCGGCGCCAGACGATTCAGTGCGTCGGCCAATCCGCGTTGCGTGCTGATCAGGCGTTCGAACTCACGCCGCAACTCCATCTCGCGCGCCGCGAGTTCGTTCAAGAAATCCGCCGGCGTAACCGCCCGCAGGATTATTGGATTACACCGGCCCGTGTTAGGCCCCGCCGGATCCTGATCGCACGCCTCCAACCACAAACGCAACCGATCTCCCGGCTCGACGACTATCCGCGAAACATCGAAAAAATAATGCGTATCAAAATCATGCGATCCAAGCTCAAAATCATCGAACGTGATCTCGTGCGGCGGATCGTCGTTACGCCTGATATACAACGTCGCCGAAGCCAGGCCGTAGACGTCCTGACAATCGATATCGAGCGGCAATTCCGCGGTCGGCGTAATATTGCCGCCCGCGTCGGACAGCGTCAGCGAAACGACCGGCGCGGAGTCCGGCTCGACGTCGAACGTGAATATGACCGGTCGCCGGTTCGTCCAGCCGTCTCGGTCAACCAACTCAAAATGATATTTCCCGGCGATCGGCGCGTCCCACGTCACGTACGCGCGGTCCGGCGCCGCCGACATGCACGCAACGACTTCGCCCGCCCCGCCCACGAAACGCACGTCGGTGATCGGGCGATTAAATGTCGCTTCGATCTCCACGCGCGAGCCCTTCAGCATTTCCAGCACTGTTTGCCGCTCGAGGCTGTACATCTCCATACCGGTGTAGGCCGGCGGCGATATGCGCGTGCTGGTATGAATTACGCGCGGCCGATCCGCCGGCTGAACGACGTATTCCCGCGTGCGTTCGTCGCCTCCCGCGATGCGAAACGCGAGGTTCTCGTTCAACACCCCCAAGGACGCCCGCCAGCGGTCGATGCCGACGCGGGTCATGGTTTCGACGCCCTCGAGGTTCGAATCCGTCGTCCAAATCAACTCGACGGAAGCCGGCACGCGTCCTCGATTGCGCGCGGTGATTATCAACTCCTCGCCGCGCGGCGCCCGACATGCGCCGTCATCGTCAAAACCGATCGGCGTGATGTAGGTTCGTTGCGGCCAGGGCGTTTCCTGAAACAACCAGTTTCGCCGAAACCAAGCGCCGGCCATGTCCGGCATGACGGCCGCCGCGATCACCGTCGCCGACAACAGTCCGGCGAGTTCGCCCGTGCGACGTCGCGCGCGTCGATGGTTCAGCACGGACATGAACTCGACGCTCGGCGCCGCCTCGCAAGCCTCGCTGATGATCGCTCCGACAAGTTGCGGAGAATTCGACTCGGCCGGCCCGCACTGTCCTCGTGCGAACTGCACCGCGGCCGCGATCCGATCGTGCATTTTCGGAAAAGCGCGATCGACGACCAGCGCCAGCGTTTTGTCCGACAGAGCGCGCGACAGCGGGATCCAAAGTCGCCGACGAACCGTCCACAAGCTGATCACCACCGCGATCGCGCTGACAAACGCGCGTTGTTCAGCGGTCAGGCGCAGCCCCCAGTCGAGCAAGACCTGCGCCGCACCGCAAGCCAGCAGCGTGATGTACGCCGCGACGGCGCCGTCCAGGGCGACGTACAGGCGTCCACGATTGCGCAGGCGCGCCAACGGCATGAATATGCTTTGCTCGACGCGGGCGCGCGGGATTTCGATCGGCTCGGCGCTCACAGCAGGTGGTTTCTCCTACGCAATCCCCATTCCAGGCCGAGCAGGGCCGCGATCAGCCCCATCACCCAGCCCTTGTCCCAAAGCGGTCGGTCGCCGCCGCGCGTGGTTCTAACCTGTCCGGCGTTCGGAATCATGTCGGGCAAGGCGCCGGCTTCGGCGAGCGGCATGTATTGGCCGTGAGTCTGCTCCGCCAGCGTCGTCAAATCCTCTTTTTGTAACGCCAGCCGCCGCAACTCGACATCAGAAGCCTCGACCTGGATGTATTTGCTGAGAGTTTCGACGGCGGCGTCGGTCCGGTAGACGCCCGGCAATGGAATTCGGATGACCGCCGAACCCGTCCAATCGACCGGCAGACGCTCCGCGAACCAACCAGCCCGACCGGCGATCGCCTGCAAACGCAACGGCCGGCGCGGACCATCCGGCAATTCGACAAAGCCCTCCACCTCGGACTCGTGCCAGGGCTCGAAGGTGTCGTCCAACACGCGCGCCTCGATTTTCAGAAAGTCTCCGGGGCGGATGGTCTCCCGGTCGAGCACGATCGTGCCGCGTTTGCTGAGCCCGGTGCGTCGCGGTTGCGCCAGATATCGAACCATTTGAATCCAGAACTGGTTGAAATAACGCTCGCCCGCGCTGCGCCAACGCCACGTATTGTCGTACGCCATGAAGCACGTGCGTCCCGCTCCTATCGGCTGCGTCGCCAACAACACCGGCGCCCCGAAACGGGCCGCGTGCGCGGGGCTGCCATGACGCAACAGGACGGCGGCCAGCGGCTTTTCGCGCAGCACCGGCAAATACCACCAGACGCCCGGCAACGCCCGCCAAATCTCGCGATTGACCTCCGGTTCCGCATGAAAACGCAACAGCGGATGCTCGGCCGCGTCTTGTGATGCTTGCACCAGGCGCCCGCGGGCTCGCCAGGCGCCCTGCTCGCTCAATCGCACGTCCGCGTCAGGATCGGGCGTGACGGGTAAAATCGCGATCAACTCCGTCAACGACTCGTCGCGCAAAAAACGGCTCGTAAAATGCGGACCCGCTTGCAGAAACACGCCGCCTCCGAATTCATCCGCCAGCCGACGAACGGCAATGGCCCAGGCCGATCCCAGATCGCGCGGGTCCGGATCGAACAGCAGCACCGCGTCGTACTTGAACAACTCCTCGGGTCGCCGGGGCAACTCTGTAATGACCGTATCCCCGTCTCGAACCGCCTCGGCGTCCGCCGACTGCTGCCAACAACTGACATCGACGGTCTTATCGCGCTCGAACAGCCGCGTAACGTAGCGATAATCGAACGACGGCTTTCCGGCGATCAGCAAAACACGCAAACTTTCGTCGACCACCAGCACGCGGGCGCTGCGTCGATTATCGGTGACGACGGCCTCGCCGAACGCCGTCGCCAGGCGCGCTTCGTACACGAACTCCCCCGCGCGGTCGGATTCAATTTCAAAGTTCTCCGCCGCCGGACGCTCGCCTCCGATTGCGATTTCGCGCGTCGCTATCACGCGTCCGCTTTCCGACTCGTCCGCGTCCGAACGCTCGACTATTTCCAACCGCAGTTCGGCGTCGATCCGCCCGGCGGTTTCAAACTCGACCTGGATTTCAAACGGATCGCCTCTCGCCGTCGTCGCGGGGGCGGCCAGATTAGTTATGCGAACGTTGGGCGGTTCGTGCTCGTCGCCGACCCCGACCGCGTAAAAAGGGGCCTCGAAACGGCCCGCCAGCGCCGCCGCCTCCCGGATCGACATGCCTTGATTGAAGATTCCGTCTGTGATGACCACGACTCCCGCGATCGGACCGCCTCCGCTATCGGCCAGCACGGTCGTCAGGGCCTGACCGAAATCGCTGCGGCTTTGCACGGCCGCGAGCGGGGCCCATTCCGCTTTTTCAGTCGAAGGCGCCGCGCCAAGCGCCTCATCCGCCGCGGGCGGCAACTCCAGCGCCGTCGTCTGATCGCCAAAGGCGTAGATCCGCGGCTCGTTGTTCGCCGCCAATCTCCTCAACCAGGCGAAATCGTGATCCGTGAGCAAATGCTCCGCCTGGTCGATGCGACTGGCGTTCGGATCGTCGGCGTCCGCCGCGGACATGCTGGAGGAAGCGTCGACCAGGACGATCACGCCGGCCGTTATCGAACGGATCGTGTAGGTCGCGATCACCGGTTCGAGCCACAAGGCGGCCAGCAGCAAGATGACCGTATACCGCAAGCACCCCAGCGCCGTCCGCAACCGACGTGACGCTCCGACCCGCGCCTCGCGCCGATACAACCAGAAGACGCAATATCCCAAGGCGAGCAACATAAATATGCCGATCAGCCGCTGCCAACCGCCCGGAAGTCCGGCCAACTCGGGCGTGGAGTATTGCTGTTCGGTTATTGTCGCAAGCAACGTCATGGTTTCCCGCCCCCCGGAAATGCGCGCGACGACGCTGAAAGCCGCCGTCTCACGTATGAAATCAATCGCGCGAGGCTCGGACGCCGCTGTTCGACATGCCCGGCCGTCCCGAACCACCAAGCCAGGATTTGCTCCGCCATCAACGTGACGAGCAGAGCGACAAGCAACGCCGGCCACAGTTCCGTTTGCGCTTTTTCAGGATCCGTAAGAAAAGCCTGCGAGGCCTCGATATATTTGTGCGACACGTTTCCCAGAGACGCCGCCAGTTCGCGCGCGCCGGCCGCTTGCAGGTCGGATTCACGCGGATTCAGGTTCACGGACAGCGGGCGCGTCTCGACCTGACCGTCGCGACGCGTCGCCTCGACCGTATAGACGCCCAGCGTTTTCGCGACCGGGCCTTCTAGAACGATCGGTTCATCCAGCATTGCGTCCGAACCGCGCGCGCGAGCCTCGAAGGTCGGTTCTTCCGAACCGGGCGGCGCTCGAAAAACAGCCGCCGCCTCGTATTCTTCCGGCGCCAGCGCGATACTCAGCGTCTCGCCGGCGAGAAAGTGCCGCTCGTGCAGGCTTTCCCGGGCAACATATTGCGCCGCTTCAAGCATGGTGACGACATAGCTGCCGTCGGCGGCGCGCGGCCAATCGCTCCAATCCAAGTCCGCGCTCGTGGTGAACAGCAACACGCGCCCCCGCCCAAATGTACGTTCGAGCAACAGAGGAGAACGCGCCTCGTCGTCATAATGCGCGAGAACCGTCGCCTCGCCCGCGTCGCCCGTCGGCGTCTTTGCGTCGCCCGCCGCTTTGCATCGATAATACGAGTGGAAATGCACCTGCTCCGACAACGCCTCGCCGCCGGACGAAAACATGGCCGTCACGGGATGATCCCCGCGCCTCACCGCTCCCGCCCCGCCGTCGGGCGCCTGGCGCCGAATCAATTCTCCCAGCGGCGCGGGCAGAATTCCGGCGCCGTCGGCGAAAAACACGCGGTTGTATTCTTCCCGATCGCGAATTTCGTCGCCGAGGAAAAACACCACCCCCCCGCCGCCGCGCGCGTATTGCGCCAACGCGGTGACGACGCTCGGCCCCGGAGCGGCGACGTTGCACAACATGACGCTGTCGAACTGTTCTAGTCGCAGGATTGCAAGCACCCCGGGATCAACAACCTCGACGCTGATACCGGATCGAAAAGGACCGGTCGGCGTCAACGCGCTTTTCAGATAAAACACTTCATCCAGCACCGGATCCGCGCTCGGCTGACCGTCCACGAGCAACACGCGCAACGACGGCGCGACCGACGCGGACAAACGCCGATGGTCGTCCAGCGAAAAACCGTCGCCGGCGTCCAGCCCCACAAGCAACTCCGCGTATCCCGCGTCCGGCAGCGCGACCTCGACGGACACGGTCTTGACTTCGCCCGAGGCCAGAGGCGCCAACAACGTCGGCGGCGCCGGCGCCCCGTCGGCTTCTACCGTCACCTGGGCGTCGCTCAACGTGCGCGAGGAATAATTCGCTATTTTGACTCGCAACACGGCGGGCAAACCGGCGAGCGCGTGCGGGCGTTCAAAATCAGCTTCGAGCAGGGCAAAGTTGTCGCGCACCCCTTCATTCAGGGCGATCAGGATCACGCGAACCGCCTCCGATCCCAGTTCAACCAGCGGCTCGAACGGCGAGAACGACGCGGCTTCGTCCGCTTGCCAGTCGCTGCGCTGGAAATCCGACAGAATATACAGATCGGTCTTGTCGCCGAGATCCGCGCCGGTCGACCGCCGCGCCGCGGCCTGGATGACCGCGCGCGGATCGGCCGGAGCGTTAACCGGTTCCAGCTTCGCCAGACGCGTCTCCAAATCCTCCAGCAAAGCCGCGGAAAGACGCTGCTGCTCGATCAGAGGCTCGTCCGGTTCGGATGTGAGATAAACCGTAAGGGAGTCGCCCGGCGCCCCGTCGTGCAGCCGCTCGAACAAACGTCGCGCGGTTTCGCGCAGCGTGTCGAAATCCAGCCGCGGCCCGCTGCGATGGGCCAGGCTGGCGGAATCGTCCAGCACTACGATGCGACGGGTTTGGTCGCGACCGCCTAACAAAGCCGCCGCCAATCCCGGTTGGATAAACGGGCGCGCCAGCAGCAACGTCAGCAGGAGCATCGCCAGACAACGCAACGCGATCAGCAGCCATTGCTCGATTCGCATTCGACGGCGGTTCTTTTTTTCCGCCTCCAGGAGAAAACGCGTCGCCGCCCAGCTGATGCGCTGATGGCGCCGGCGCGACAGCAGGTGAATCAGAATCGGCAGTGCAATCAAACCCGACCCGCCCAGTAAAGCCGGATTTACAAAGCCCAGCGCGAGAATCGCTCCGTCGCCGATCATCGCCGCCAAGCTCCTTTCGTCATGCCGGAGCGGCGCGCCAAATAACCGCACAGCACGGCCCCGACGGGATCGCGCGTGTTAACCGGAACGTAATCGGCGTGATGCTTGAGGCAGACGCTCTCCACGCGAGTCGTAAAACTCCGAACCGCCTCGATATAACCGCGCCGCAGCGACTGAGGATCAGCCGGCAATTGGAAGTCGTCCTCCAAACCCTCGAACAAGAGGTTTTCGACCATCGGGAAACGCCACTCGTAGTCGTCCATGACGTGTAGCACGATCAACTCGTGACCGGCGCAGCAGATATGTTCGATTCCGGAGACGACGTCGTCCGCGTCCGCGAGCAGGTCCGACGCCAGTACGACCATCGACCGTCGACGCAGTTCCTCCGCGAGCCGGTGGAACAGAATCTTCACGTCCGTGGCGCCGGCGGGCTCGGCTCGTTCGAGAATGGAGACGAAATTTTGTAACTGCGGCTTGCCGCTTCCCGGAATCAACGAATCTCGCACCTCGCTGTCAAAGGTGATCAATCCCGCCGAATCCTGCTGGCGTATCAACAGATAAGCGCAAGCGGCGGCGAGCCGGGCCGCGTAATCGTATTTCGTAACGCCCCTGGCCGCCGGGCTCGCGTAGGCCATGGATCGGCTGACGTCCACGAGAACGTTGCAATGCAGATTGGTTTCCTCTTCGTATTGTTTGACGTACAGGCGATCGGCGCGCCCGAAGATGCGCCAATCCAGATAGCGAATATCGTCGCCGGGCACGTATTGGCGGTGCTCGGCGAACTCGACGCTGAATCCGTGATAGGCGCTGCGATGCATGCCCGAGACCGATCCCGACGCCGTGGCCCGGGCGCGCAATTCCAACCCGCGCAACCGAGCGACGATTTCAGGATTCAAATATTTTCTGGACGTCGCCATCGCTGAACTCGTCGAGGCCCGGACCGGGCAACGCCGCCAAAATATGATCGATGATGCGATCGGGATCGTAGCCCTCGGCTTCGGCCGCGTAATTAATCAGAATACGATGCCTCAGCACCGGGTGCGCCAGGGCGCGAATATCCTCCGCGGCCGCATGCTTGCGCCCGTGCATTACCGCGCGAGCCTTGCCGCCCAGGAGCAAAAACTGAACGGCCCGCGGGCCGGCGCCGTAGTTGACCAGCCGATCGATCAGCGCCGCCGCGTCCTCGTGCGGACGCCGCGCGGCCGTTTCATCGGCGACCGCCCCCGCCCGCGGCCGCGTCATGCGCACTAGATCCAAAGCGTAATGCACGACGCTCGGCGCCGCCGGTACGCGTCGCACCAGGGCCTGCAATTGCAGGATTTCGTCGCGCTGCAAAACGTCGGCCAGCTCGGGCGTTTCGGCCGACGTCGTTCGTTCGGCGATCAGATATTCCTCGTCGTAATCCGGATAGTCCACGAACACCTTGAACATAAAGCGATCCTGCTGCGCTTCGGGCAGCGGATAAGTGCCTTCCTGCTCGATCGGGTTTTGCGTGGCCAGGACGAAAAAAGGCGGTTCGAGTTCATGACGAACACCGCCGATCGTGACCGTCTGTTCCTGCATCGCTTCCAACAGCGCCGCTTGCGTTTTGGGCGGCGTGCGATTTATCTCGTCCGCCAGAATCACGTTGGCGAAAACCGGCCCGGACAGAAATCTGAACGAACGGCCGCCGGTGCGGCGATCCTCCTGAATGATCTCGGTCCCGGTGATATCCGACGGCATCAGGTCCGGCATGAATTGGATCCGGTGGAACTTCAATCCCAGACAGCGCGCCGCGCTCGATATCATCAACGTTTTCGCCAACCCGGGCACGCCCTCCAAAATCACATGCCCGCGCGCGAACAACGCGATCAGCAAAAGGTCGATCGCCTCCTCCTGCCCGACAATCACCTTCGACAGTTCGGAGCGAATGAGGCCGTAAGCCGCGTGCAACTTCTCCACGGCCCGTACATCGTCCTGCTCGCCGAGCCGGTCGTTCGAAGCCGGTGTCACTTTCGTTTCATCGTTCATCGACGCCCTCGAATACCTGTTTTCAATTGGCGGGATCCCCCACCCCGAAGTCGGCGGCGCCGACTTGGGGGTGGAGACTGACGCTACCGCTGCATAATCGGCAAATTCTTATAAGGCGCCTGTAAGATAATTAGCGCCACGGCCGTGCCGTATGTCGTGCCGACCTGATCGCCGTTCCAGGCCCCGGTGTCCACGTCCTGCTGCTCCAGCAAGTTTACGCTGATCAACGGATAATATTCACCCCAACGCCGCTCGCCCGCCAGATACATAACTTGGCTCATGTACAAATGCGCGTAAAAATAATGGCCGAAATAACTCGCCGAACGACCCCGTGCCGGCGACAAATGCTGTTCGACAAATTCCAAGGCTTTCGCGGCGCGCGGGTGGTCGTACAAGCCGGCGTTGAAGTAGCACGCCACCGCCGCCGCCGTGATGGCCGGTCGGCTGGGACCGCTGTCGTCCACCTGGTAACGAATCCCGCCGTCCGGATTAGCCGATCGCTCTAAATACCGCATCGCGTTGTCGATCACGCGCTTCGGCACGGCCAGACCGGCGTTGCGGCAAGCACGCAGCGCTTGTACCTGCGTCACCGTAACCGAACCCTCGTCCCCTCCCGCGTCGGGAGTATACAGCCACCCGCCGGCGGCGCTCTGGCTGCGCGCGGTCAGTTCGATCGCTCTCCGTAAAACCAACCGCACCTCCGCATGTCGGCGGGGATCTTCCTCCATGCCGTGACACTGCGCCAGGAAGAGCATGGCAAAACCGTGACCGTGCATACAATGGCTTTCTTCCTCCAGCCGCGCGATCAATCCGTCGCGGCGGGAGCTTTTGAGGATGTATGTGAGCGCGCCGCTGACATTCTGGGCGTTGGGGCCCTGGGCGGGCGTGTTACCGCCCGCCATCAACGCCAGGCCGGCCAGGGATGTCATCGCCGTCGGATAACCGCCCGTCGCCCCGCTCGTGCGCCAACTCCCGTCGCGATTTTGATTGGTCGCGAGAAAACGCAAACCGCGCTCGATCGAGCGCAAAATCGCGGGCGTGATTTCGGGCGGAGCGGTCGGAATAATCGCCGAAGTTGAAGCGTCCCCGCCGCGAGAATCCTCCGGCGAACGCTCGGCCGCGGGATCGACGCTCGCCTGTCCCGATACGATCCCGCTCATGAACCCCCCCGTCAACAGAATCATCAGGCCGGCGCGAAATCGCCGCGCCCCGCGCGTCAATCCTGTTCGTGGCGTCGATCCGTTCACGGTTTCGCACCTAGCGGCGAATTGCCGTAGCCGATGATATTCCCCCCCCCCTGCACAATCATTCTATTGGGCGTTACGAGCATACGCATCTCGCACGAAGCTTCGGTCTGGGCGCGATAGTCGCCGCTGATCGAATGCGGTTCGAGCATCCCGCCCTGCTGCTTCTCTACCAGCAGAATCGCCGGATACTCGATCTCGCCCGCATCATCGCCGCCCGCTTCGGTTAATAATATCGGAATATACGCCGGATGAGCCGCCAGTTGCGTCGGATTGATAGCGGCGCCGGTCGTGAAATCGCGGCGCCACAATAATTCCCCGTCCGCCTGCTCGAACGCCCGCAACGTCACGCGAAGCAGTTCGCCTTCATCTTCCGGACGGGCCGAACGCCCGGCCACGTATATCTTTTCAGCATCCGAAGCCAGAGCGTCCAAAGCGTCAAAACGACCCAGCGAAGCCTCGATCACGTCCCGGCCGTCGCGCACGTCGAGCAAACGCCACTCGCGGTCGTCGGCGATCCGGTAGGCGATCCACGGCTGATCCGGCGCGACCGCCGTGTCATCGACGGCCGACAACCGCCGACGCCATATCTCGGTCAAACCACGACTCTCCAACGCAACGACGGCGTCCGCGCTCCAAGCGACGATCGTATCGCCTATCAGGTCGATCCGGCTCGGCGGCGCAGCGCCGAATTCAATCCGTCGTAAAGATCGACCAAATTTGCGATCAACCAACCACACCTTCTTATCCGTGCTGATTATCGCCAGTTGATCGGCCGTCAGGGCGAGTCTTTCGATATTGACGCCGGGAAATTCGCGTTCCCACCAAAGCCGCCCGTCATGCCATCCCACTAGCGCGATCCGATTCGGCCGCGGAGCGATATAAACCCCCTCCTGACCGGCCGCCGAGAGCCGCGCGACATCCTGGGGCGCCGCTCGCCACTCAGGAACGGCGTAATCCCATAGTCGGCGCCCGGCGTAACGCTCCGGCCCCGTACCCAGGCCGATCAATCCGCCTCGAACGGGAACGGCCGCTAAACATCCGTACGTAATCACCGGCCACGCCGAACGCCGCCCCCCCCGCCGCTCGCCTCGGCCTCTCAGATCGGCGACCTCGCCGTCGGCGCCGACAGGGGCGGCCGGGGCCAGGCTTTCATCGGGCGTTTGTCTTTGCGGATACTGGTGCTTGAAGGCGTTGATCAACTCGATCCGGTGGTGTTCGAGGTTCGCGACCAAAATCCAGTCGTGCGAATATTCAAGCGGCTTCCGCAAATCCAGCAACAATTCCGCCTTCTCGATCTTCCACTGCCGCGTCAGCGAAGGCGTAAACACGTTGCCCCGACTTAGCGTCAGCTTTCGAATCGCAAGATCGATCGCCGCCGCGCGATCCAGCAGACCGGCCGCCGTGAGCGGCTCATACGCGTGCGTCCATTCGGCGGCTTCGTCGAGCGGCGCGATCGGCGTGAAGCGCTGCTCCCACGTCGCACGATCACGCGCGGCTCTATCCAACAACCCCAATGACGCATGCGCGTCCCAACTTTCCAGACAGAGTCGCCGTTGAACGACCGCCGGCAAGGCGCCCGCGCCGCCGACCGGCAAACAGGCGGCCTTGATTTCCGGCGGCATTTTTTGCAGACACAACAACTGCTCGATGCGCTCACAAACCGGGTGCTCGTACAGAGCGAGACGCAATCGATGCAGGTTATCCGCGCGTTTGTCGCGCGTCGCCAACGCCTCCTCGACCAACTCGTCCGCCCCCTCGACCAGACCACGCGCGAAAAGGTCCGCGATCCGCTCGGCGGCGTAAATCCACGACGCCGCCTTGCGCCCATTCACGACCTGCGCGGCGTCATCCTGGTAAAGCATCCGGCCATAATGACGCAACGCCTCGGGTAACCGCGCGCTTTCTTCAAGCACCCGGCCGATCATGATCGCCATACGCCCCGAAGCCTCAGGCGAATCGGCCAGCTCCGACGCTCGATGCAACCAATCGAGCCGCTCTTGTCCGGCGTCGGCGTCCCGCGCCAATTGCAGAAAAACGTACCTTAGCAAGCTGTCGCGCACGCCTGCAAACGCTGATACGCCCACCAGATTCTCGTGCAAACGCGCCAGGGCCCCCTCGTAACTGCCCTCGAGCGCATCCGACCAAGCTAATATAAGCGCCGCCTCGACGCTTGTTTCCTCGCCCGCCTCGTCCCGACAGCTTTCACGCAACAGCGCCGTATCCGGATACTTACTCAATCGGCTGAGCGACAGACCGTACAGAGAATCGCGCGTCGCTAATAAATTTTCCGCCGGCGTACGTTCGATCGAGATCAATCCGTCGCTCTCGCCAGTCAGGTCGCACCGGCGCGAGTCGGGACACTGATCCCGTACGATCTTCCCGCTAACGCCGTCCAGCACCGCAATCCCGTCGCGCGTGGGTACATATATCAGCGTGTCGCGAATCGCCGCTCGGCCGGTGATCTGAAAAGGCGCCGAGCGCCACCGCGGCGGCGCACCGGCCGGATCGTGCAGGTCGAGGCACGTCACGCCACGCCCTCCCACGACCAGGTATGTTTCTCCGCCAAACGCGTGATCGTCCGCGCCCCGCCCGGGCGTTCGCAGCGCTCCAATCATATAAGGCTGCTGACGCCGCGAGATGCGCCACCGCTCGGCGCCGTCGTACCGATCCAGCGCGAAGATGTCGTTGGAATCCACCGGCGCCAGGATCAGCAGATCATCCGCCAGAATCGGCGGATCGATATTCGGTTCGATCGGATTCTCGGCGGGCATCCACCACAGACGCCCCAACCTTTCCGCCAACGTGCTGGGATACGCGGCGGCCCATTTCCACTTCAAACCGTCCTTGGACAAGGCGGCGACGACGCCGTGTCCCGTGCATACATACAGCGTCGTCGGATCGGCGGCGATGAGGCAACGGCCGCCCCGGATCCTGACCTCGGGGTTGTTAAATTCGGTGGGCGGCCCGACCAGCAGCGTCTCGCCGAGCAGTGCGCCGTCGTCCGGATCGAGTTCCGCCAGTAACAGCGCTTCGTTACGAACGAAAGGCACGATCAACCGATCTTCAACCGCAATGGGCGCATTCTGGAACATGACGTCATATAACGGGTGCGCCGAATCGTCCCTGGTCGACCAGATCAAGGCCCCGTCCTCAAGGCTGCGTGCCGTAAGTTCGTTCCAATTGGGGCCCGGCTGGACCGGCGAAAACGGCGCCTGGGACAAGGACGACAAGCCCGACTCGAACCGCGGCGCCCATTCGATCATGAACACTTTGCCGAACGCGGCGGATAACGCGCTGCGCAAATGGCTCGACATCAACGCCCGCACCCGCGGCGACAAAGCTGCGCCCCCGCCGCCGCTCGGACCGCCGGAAAGACGCTGCGCGCGCATCGGATCTTGCCAGCGCAGCACCATCGTGCTCGCCTCGATTGCTCTGACATAGCCGTCCATCCGAAATACCAGACAGCCGTCTTCGGTTGCGACCGCGTTTTGGTGCGGCAGCCGCCGCGACGCCGCGATCGCCTCGACTAAATCGCGCGACTTATCCCGCGCGCGCTCCAGCGCGGACGACTCGATCGTATATGCCCAGGCGGCGCCGATCTCGATCCGAGGCGTGAATTCATGTTTCTCCCCCGAAGCGTCGATGCCGTCGCCTGATCGAAGCGATCGCCGCCAACGCTCGATCGCCGCCAGCCGTTCGTCCCAGACAGGTTGTTTCGCAAGGTCCGGATCATTTCGTAACTCTTCCAGAAAAGCGTCCGCCGTCCGCCAGGCGCCGGCTCCGCCCTGGGCGATCGCCATCAAGGCCCGCTGTTCGGGCGTGCCGCCGCCGACCTCGAGCACCTCGCGGAGAATCTCGATCGCATCCTCGTAAGCGCCCCGGTCGAGCAATTGTGCCGCGAGTTCGTCTCCGATCTCGGTCCAGATCTCGCTCAATCTGAAGGTGTAGAACAATTCCCGCAGGACAGCCAGATCGGCGTCCGCGACGGCTTGCTGAAAACGCGACTCGACTTCGGCGTCGTGCAGTTGACGATAGAGCGCCGCCCCTTCGGGCGGAAGCTGTCGCAGCAAACGAAACGCCTGTCGCCAGACAGGATAATACGTGCGACCCGCCGGCGCGACGACCAGCCCCTCCGGCAAACCGCGAAGTCGCTCGATCAATTCCACGGCCAGGCGATAATCACCCGCCGTCAAGGCCTCCTCGACTTTGCTGGACAAGATCAGAGCTTCATTACTTTCCGGAATCGTGGCCGTGGCGATAGGAGGATTCTCGGCCCCGACCGGTTGAGCCGGCGCCGACAGGCCGCCGCAATCGGCGAGACTCCAGAAAAGCAGTACTCGACAACATAACGACCGCGTTGAAAGCATACGCACTCATCCGCCAACGCCCGTTCGCCCCGCGGACCGCGAGCCTGCGCGGAGGCCGCCAAGCGACTCGTCGTGTCTGAGTTTATACCAGGAAGTCAACATCCTGTCATGCAACTCGCTACCATATAAAGGATTAAATGGACTATATTATCCTTTAATGATCGGCTTAAAACGCCGTTGACGGCCGGTAAAACGACGGGGCGATCGGATTGACCTTGCCCCCATGAACGAGTCCAGTCGGCGTGTCAGGATTTGGCGCTGTCTGAGCCAGACAGAGGAGTTCTTGGATTGAAAAGCAAGAAACGCACGGTCGCACGGATTATCGCGAAGCTGCGCCAAATCTCGTATGCAGGCGCACTTTCGCCAAACCGACTCGCTCCCACGTGCATACGAAAACGGGCGCCGCTCGTAAACGACGCCCGCTTCGTATACTTCCGTCACGCGCCCGGCAGGACTCGAACCTGCAACCTGCGGATTAGAAGTCCGCTGCTCTGTCCAGTTGGGCTACGGGCGCATGCTGTTTCGAAGGTTGCGATTGTGTCGAAAGGCGACGCCGAGCGGGCAACTGGTCTTCCATGACACGATCTTGCCTTGGTCGTACAACAAAACCGGCCGCCCCGGGCGGGTCGGCCGATCGCCGTGCATGGGTGAATGACGGGACTCGAACCCGCGACCCTCGCGACCACAACGCGATGCTCTAGCCAACTGAGCTACATTCACCATCGTCAACAAGCTATTGTAGCGGACGATCGGCATGACGCCAAGGATGCGAGCGAGACAACGGCGCGAAAAACTGGCGGCCTTGCCGCATGTGGACTGACGGAGACGCGAATCCGACAGTCATATTCGCGCCCCCGCCCCTAAAGAGGCGGCCCGCCAATCCGCACGTTTTTCGCGACCGCACGCTAGTGCTCTGTCACAGTTTAATTTTCGGGCACAACCGTCGCTGCTTGAGGCGAGCGGCGCCGTCAAGGCGCCAGAACGCGCAGCGCCAGCAAGCGCCCCACGCAAGCCGTCACCGCTAATCCGGGCGCTTGCTTGCGCTGCGCGTTCTGACGGCGTAACACAGGCAAGACGCATGTGCCACCGGAAATCTCATGTATGACAGAGCACTAGCAGCTGTCCGCAAGCCAGATATTGACCGGTCGGAGACGGATCCCGCCTGGGGGTTTGGGAAGAAATTCTAGATGAACAATCCGCCAGGCTATTCTGCTCGACCTCGGAAGACGGCTTGCAAGTCGTCGTTCGTGTTTCGGGTTCCGTCAGGGCCGTATGAGCCCGCGCGCATGGTCCACACGTCGTTGTCGTTGAGCATGCCGGAAAGGCCGGGGCGATTGGTTTCGGGTCTGTCGCTGATGGACCCGATGCGGTCGAGGGTGTCGGGAGCGTGCTGTTCGTTCGAGAAAATCTCGTCGATCGTGTCGAACACGAACGGCTCGGCGCCGTCGAGAATAACGAACCACTTCTGGCCGCTCCAGAGAGCCAGGCCGGGATGGCCTTCGTCGATGCGCGTATAGCGCGCCAAAACTCGGCCATGGTTGTTGATGGCGGCGCCGAAGGGCTCCCACCGTAAATTGACGCCCAGCAGTTTAGCGGGCAGCGTGGCGGACAAGTCGCGCGCGGTAACGCCGTCGCCCAGATGCGGGCGTTCGTCGGCGAGATACGCCGCCCGGCCGTCGTCGGTGACGCTGGTAAGCAGATCGGTCGCGTATTCGCCGGCGGCGCCGCGCAGCTCGTACCATGTGTCCGCCTTCCGCAACAAAACCGAATCGCGGGTGACGGCGTCGATCGTAATCGTCGTATCGACGGCGATGTGGCCGTTGTCGCTGATCGCTATCGCATCGTAATCCACGCCGGCGGCGTTGACTCTGGCGCCGAACGGCAGGCCCGTGAAGGTGCTGTCCTCTCCGTTATCGAGCACCAGCGACACGTCGCCATTGCGGAACATGTAAACGCCCTTGTCGCCGTCGCCGAAGCTGTAATCGGTTTGGAAGAGGAAATCTCCGCGGGCGTTATGGCTTGTGATGAACGCGGGTTTGTCGTCAAAGTATGCGTGCTCCCACTGTTCAGGTACGTCGCCGACGCCGATTTCCTCGGTCAGGTTTCCCTCGGTTTGGAAGATGCCGCGTTGGAACAGGGCTAACGACCCGGTATCGCGGAAGTAGGTGTAGCGATTCGAGAAATATACCACGCCGTCGCTGTCCATGCCCAAGTGATAAAATTCGGGTAGAAATTCCTCGGTGGAGTCAGGAATGGCGGTACGCATCACCTCGGCGTCGCACATCATCTTCAAGCTGCCGTCGGAGGCGCGCCAGCGGAACAAGGCGTTTGGTTGACTGAAGCTGTTCAGGTGTACGGCGAAGATCAGGTCGCCGTCGGGGCCCCAAGCGAGATGCAGCGAACGATCATCCCAGCCAATGTTGAGGTCGTTGAAGTAATCCTCGGCGCCCAATCCGGGGATATTCCCCGTCCAACTGGGATCGGTGTCGAACACGCGAACCAACTCTTCGTTCAGCGTCCAGACATATAAACCGTCCCCGCCGGCGCCCCCCTTGTAAGCCGCGAAGAACGCGATGCGGCCGGCGTCGTCGATGATCGGGTTTCCGAAATAGGTGAAAGTGGCGCCGGCCTGTTCCGGGACGTCGTCGCCAGTGCTTACGAGCCTCTGGAATATCGTGATTTGGGGCGGGTCTTTGTCGCCGTCGTTGGGATCGACGGGATCGTTCGGCTCGGCGGGCTCGTTCGGCTCGGCGGGCTCGTTCGGATCGGCGGGCTCGTTCGGATCGGCGGGCTCGTTCGGGTCGGCGGGTTCGACGACGTCCTTATCCTTGTCGGTAATCGTGTCAGGATCGATGAATTCGCCCGCCTCGGCGGTGTAAATCGTTATGGTGATGTCGAGCGGTTGGTCGAGCAGGACGAGTTCGGGGAAAGTCCAATAGAAGAAATCCGCGGCTTCTCCTTTGAGCGAGGGCTGATCGCTTAGCAGATAGATCGCCATCATGACATGCGCGACCCAGTTTTCCCGCCAATCGATTTTGTCGAGGAGTTCGTTCGCCCGGGCGAGATCGAGCTTCGGCTGGGCCAGAACGGAGAAACGCCACTTGCCGGCTTGGCTCGCCGCCCCGAGAAAACGAAAGCCCACGCCGGCCTCGCCCTGGTCTTGCGGAGCGACGCGAAAGCGGCCGCCGGGCGAGATCAGGTTGGCGCAAGGCGAGGCGGAGAAGGTTTTGCCGTCGGGCGACTCGGCGAATCCGACGCCGAGTTTCGATCCGTCGGCGGGGACGGCGATAATCTCGATGTCCTGATCGGCCAATGTCGCGACCTCGAAAACGTGCACCGAGAGACCGCCATGAAGCCGAACGGCGTTATCGCCGGCCACGAGCGTGCGCGAGTTGAAATCACGCGCCCCGGCCGCGTCACGCCCGGGCAGCAGCGGTTCGCACCCGCTCAACAGCGAGAAGGCGATCATCCCTAATAGGCAAGGAATGAAACGTGGACGACTTCCGTACAAATGCTGATTCATGGCTGATCCCGTGAAAATACCGCGGCCTTTTAACCGACCTTCCCTGTCAAGCCTGTTTCCATTATATCGGTTAATCAAGTCCGAGGCTCCGTCCATCCGCATTTGATGTGCTAAATGAGCCTCCGCGACAGGACGCATCCGCGGCAAGTCCACGCTCGCCCGATAATGCCTGCTCCGGACGCACGGGGGGGATTATTCATTGCGGGCCAGGATGCGAATCAGCCCGACCAGACCGCTGACAATCAGCGACACGATCAATAAAAAAAGCAACATCCCCACGGCAAACTCGAGAATCGGCCAACTGGCCTGAACGGCGTTTTCCACCGGGTTGGCCAGCGAGGCGATGACGCCGATAATCAAACCGGAAATTAGAATCGCGCCGATCGCGCCGCGCCGATTCCCCTCGAACGGCGTCATGCGCACGGTCAGGCACACCGCCAGATAAAGAAATATCACGTTGGGCCAGGTCAATTTACTGCTTGCGATGGCGCTCAACATGCTCTCCATCACATTGATGCAATTGTGCAACAACGCCCAGAAGTCCGGCAGATTTAGAGGCAGACTTTCCGGCAGGTACAGCGTCGCCTCACGCACCAGCACGCCATGGCCGAGCAGCTTGACGGCCAGATAGAGACACGCCGCGCAGGTTGCCAGCGGCAACAGGCCGATGATCACTGGCCCAAATACCGGTATGCGCTGTTTGTCGGGCGCGTCGGCGGTCGGTTCGCCTCCCTCGTCGTCGCCCATCAATTTGGTATTGCTGACAGAGGCGCCGGTGACAAGAAGTCCCAGCACGTGCCCCAGTTGCGCCACCAGCGTTCCGGGCAGCAGGACCGTGTTGACGGCCCGCGGCTTCACCAGCCGACTCCAAAGCCAGTGAACGCCCCACGCTGAGAACGCAATGACTATTAGCCAGAAAGTGAGTGCGGCGTAAAGCATGGTCCTACCTCGCTCATTACGCGGAAAACCTGCGTTATTCCATCGATCCCTGGCGTCCCTGCCGCGTTGCATTATGCCGCGCGCACCGGTGGAATCCAGTGTGCCGGCGCTTTTTCCGGGAATTCAGGCCGAACAACTGCTCTGTCAAGCATATTATGATGGGCGGCCCATGGCTTGAGCCGTGGGGAACACGAATTGATACCCCATTCGTGTCCTCCACCTCTGAAGAGGTGGGCCACCCAATCAACGATGATCCATCGAATCAACAATGGTGGAGCACTAGCAGTAGTTCAAAAAGATCAGGCCGGGCTGGGCAATGGCCCGGGCTCTTCGTCGGGAGGTTGCTGAACCGGCCGCGCGACCGGCGGCGACTCGGCGTCGCGGCTGTCCTGCTCCGCCGCGATTAGATCGGCGACCGTGGGACGATCGATGGTTTCGCCTTTAATTATTCGATCGACCTCGTCGCCGCTGAGCGTCTCATACTTCAGCAAGGCTTGCGCGACGCCTTCGAGCTTATCGCGGTTTTCCTCCAGCAAACGCCGCGTATCCATATAGGCTTCGTCGATGATGCGTTTGATTTCCGCGTCGATCACCTCGGCCGTCTTGCCGGAAAACTCTTTCCCCCCGCCGATATCGAAGAACGCCTCCGGCCGCGCTTCATTGCCGTAAAACACGAAACCCAACGCGTCGCTCATGCCCCAGTCGGTGATCATGCGGCGAGCCATCTCGGTGGCCTGGCGAATATCGCCTTCCGCGCCCGAGTTGATATCGTGCCCCAGCATTTCCTCGGCGATGCGCCCGGCGCAGAGCACGCGCAACGTGGAATCGACGAACGAACGGTTGACCGTCATGCGGTCCTTCTCGGGCAGCGAGAATGTCGCCCCGCCGTACGGTCCGCGCGGAATGATGCTGACCTTGTGAACCGGGTCGGTGT
>Ga0180434_10002407_pt1 | contig 25109 bp, 25 predicted proteins | sample SS_ome_7_FD_132453 | JGI IMG/M metagenome (GOLD analysis project Ga0180434, IMG submission 132453) | Hypersaline lake sediment archaeal communities from the Salton Sea, California, USA - SS_1_D_2 metaG | ecosystem: Environmental > Aquatic > Non-marine Saline and Alkaline > Hypersaline >... | reverse complement strand
CGGATCGGCGCGCAAGCCGCCAAACAGGTGATGATCCAGAAGATCCGCGAGGCCGAGCGCGATGCGCTGTATGAAGAATACGACCAGCTCAAAGGGCAACTGGTGACCGGGATCGTCCAGCGGTGCGACGGTGGAACCGCGACCGTCTCGCTGAACAATATCGAGGCGATCCTCCCTCGCAGCGAACAAATCCCCGGCGAGAGCCAGCATCCGAACGACCGCGTGATGGCCACCGTCTACGAGGTCAAGAAGCAGGGCACCCGCGTCCGCGTGATCCTCAGCCGCACTAAGCCGCATTTGGTCCAGCGGCTCTTCGAGCAGGAGATCCCGGAAATCGCCGAAGGGGTGATCGAAATCCGCTCCGTGGCGCGCGAGCCGGGCTACCGCACGAAGATCGCCGTCAGCAGCAGCGACCAGCGTGTCGATTGCGTCGGGGCCTGTGTCGGCGTCCGCGGAAATCGGATCAAGAATATCGTCGACGAACTCGGCGGCGAACGGATCGACATCGTCCGCTACAGCGACGACATGCAGACGCTGATCCCCAACGCCCTGCAGCCGGCCGAGGTCGAGGAGGTGATCCTCTGTCAGATGCTCGGCCGGGCGATCGTCCTGGTGCGCGAGGATCAGCTGTCCCTGGCCATCGGCCGCCGCGGCCAAAACGTGCGGCTGGGCAGCAAGCTCTGCGGCTGGGATATCGAAATCATGACCCGGGACGAACTCGACGACCAGATCGAACAGGCGGTGGTCGGCTTCTCCGAGGTCGAAGGGGTCGAGGAGGAGTTGGCCGAGAGGCTCGTCGGCGAAGGGTTCCTCTCCTACGACGATCTGGCCATCATTGAGCCGGACATCCTGATGGAGATGGGCGGGCTGACCGAAGAGCAGGTCGACAAAATCGTCAAGCAGGCCGAAGCCAAGGCCGAAGAGGCCGAAAAGGCGGCCGCCGAACAGCGCCGCCTCCAACGGGAACGCGAACGCCGCGAGGCCGCCGAGGCCGCCGAGGCCGAAGCTCAGGCCGAGACCGCAACGGAAATTGCCCAGCAGAAAGCCGGCCAGCAAGAAAGCATCGAGCAGGAAGCTTCCGCGCGGGAAGTCGATCCGCCGGAGACCGCTGAGGCCGAGCCTTCGGCGGAAACCACCTCCGGCGAACCCTCGGCGAATTCGTCCGTGGAAGAGACGGATCAGCCTGCGGACTCCGAGCGGCAAGAGGCCTCCGCCGGCTCCTCCCCGCATGCCGAGCAGTAGCGGGAATCGTCGGTTTGTGCAACGATGTCGAGGTCTCCTCGCTTTCGAGGCTGGCCCCTCGGAGAGAGTGTGGCGTCGGAGAGCAGCGGTGCCTAGTTGAATAGTCGCCGTTGTCGGCCGTCCGCCGCTTCAGGAGGAGGACGTTTTATGAAGTGAGTTCCGAAATTGAGTCACGCCTGACGCACCGGTGATCACGGTGCTGAAAGGGCATCGAACGAGGAGTGGCTAGTGCCGATCCGAATTTACGCGTTAGCGAAAGAACTGAAGCTCGATAGCAAGTCCCTGGTTGAGATTTGCGAGAAGGCTGGGGTCTCGGGAAAGGGGTCTGCGCTGGCCAGCCTCTCGGACGAAGAGATGGCCACGGTCAAGGCGTATCTTAATCGGGGCAAAGGTGCGGCGAGCCCGAAGGCGGCCGCGACCGCCGAAACCGAGCCGCGAACGATCCGGCGGGAAGACTACATCGCCCCCAGCGGAGCCGTGAAGGGGAAGGTGCCCGTACTACCCTCCTCGAAGCCGGAGAAGCCGCCGGTCGCCAAGAAGCCGGCGAAAAAGCCGCCGGTGGTCGACGAGCCCGCGCCGGAACCGACCGTGGCCGAGCCGGTGGCCGAAGCGCCGGCGCCGCCGGTCGTCGAGCCGCCGGTCGACGAACTGCCGCCGTTGACGAGGCCGGAGCCGAAGCCGCTTTCGGCCAAGCCGCCCGTGGTAACGTCGCCGCCCTCGAAGATGGCCCAGAAGGTTCGCGAGAAGCGGGATCGCGACAAGCGGACCGGCCCGACCATCAAATTGGCACCGATGCCGACGGCCCCCGAGCCGCCAGCGAAGAAGGCGGCCTCGAAAGAGCCGGCCCCGCAGAAGCCCGACATCAAATTGCCGTTGGACGCCATCCGCGCGGGCAAGGCTGGCACCAAGCCGCTTGCCGAGCATCTGAAGAAACAAGAGAAGAAGGCCGCCGCGAAGAAGGTCTCGTCCCGCAAAGCGGCCGGTCCCAAGAAGGAAGGCGCCGACGCCGCCGAACCGCTGCCGACCCGCGAACGCTCGCGCCGCGGCCGGGGAGCGACGACGCCCGCCGATCGCGATTCGACCACTATCGGCGGTCGGGAACAGCGCCAGTTGAAGCGGAAGCGCGCGGCGACCGCGCGGCACGGCGGTGGGAGGGACGAAGAAACCACCACCCCGAACCGCCGCCGCACACGCATCCGTCGGACCGGAGCCAACACGGCTGCCCCGCGAAAGACGTCGGTGACCATCGAACTGCCCTGCAGTGTGCGAAGCTTCTCCGAATCGCTCGGTCTGCCGGCCAGCACCGTCCTGGGCAAGCTGATGGGCCTGGGCACGCTAGCCAATATCAACGCCAATCTTGACCCCGAACTGGCCGAAATGTTGGCCGTCGAATTGGGCGTTGACGTCAATTTCCAGCAGCCACAGTCGCTCGAAGAGGAGTTGCTCGAAGCAATCAGCCGAGAGGATGATCCCGCCTCGCTGAAAAACCGCCCGCCGATCGTCACCTTCCTCGGCCACGTCGACCACGGCAAGACCTCGCTGTTGGACCGGATCATCGGCATCGACGTCGTCTCGGGCGAGAAGGGCGGGATCACGCAGCATATCCGCGCCTATCGCATCGAGAAGGAAGGCCGCAGCATCGCATTCGTCGATACGCCGGGGCATGAAGCGTTCACCGAAATGCGCGCGCGGGGGGCCAACGTCACCGATATCGCCGTGGTGGTCGTCGCCGCCGACGACGGCATCATGCCGCAGACCGAGGAGGCGATCAGCCACGCCCGGGCGGCCGGTGTGCCGATCGTCGTGGCCCTGAACAAGATCGACCTGCCCGGCGTGGATGTCCCGCGCATCTATCAGGAATTGGCCGCCAACGAGTTGCTGCCGTCGGAATGGGGCGGCGATACGGAAGTGATCAAGACCAGCGCCACCACCGGCGAGGGAATCGACGACTTGTTGGAGACGCTCCTGACGGTCGCCGAACTGCACGAATACCAGGCCAACCCCGATCGGCCCGGACTGGGTACCTGCCTGGAGGCTGAATTGCACGAAGGTCGTGGCGTGGTCGCCAAGTTGCTGGTGCGGAACGGGACGCTTCGGGTCGGCGACGTCGTGGTTTGCGGGCCGGGCTACGGCCGTATTAAGGCGTTATACGACACGCTCAACCCCTACCAGAAATACGAGGAGGTCGGCCCTTCGACCCCCGTCCACGCCACCGGCCTGCACATGGCCCCCGGCGCCGGCGACCGTTTCGCCGTGATGGACGATGTCTCCAAAGCCCGCGAGTTGGCCGAGCAACGCGCCACGGCCAATCGCCAGCGCGAACTGGCCGGCGCCGTTCGCCCACACGTCACCCTGGAAAACCTCCTCGAACGCCTCGAAGAGGACGAAATTCAGACGCTGAGCATCATCCTGCGGGCCGACGTGCGCGGCTCGATCGAGGCCATTCGCAAAGAGCTGACCAAGCTGGAGCATCCGGAAATCCAGATCAAGATCCTTCAAGCGACCGTCGGCGGGGTGACCGAGGCCGACATCCACCTGGCCGACGCCTCCGATGCGGTCATCATCGCCTTCAACGTCGTGCCCGACGAAGGCGCACGTAGCCTGGCCGAACAGCGGGGCGTCCAGGTCCGCCGCTACGACATCATCTACCAGGTCACCGAGGACCTGAAGGCGGCCATGGAAGGCATGCTCAAACCCGAAAAGCAGGAACGCGACTTGGGCCGAGCCCTGGTGCAGCGGACGTTCACCATCAGTCGGGTCGGTACCGTGGCCGGCTGCCGGGTTCTCGCGGGCAACATCGAGCGGGACGCGCGGGTGCGGGTGATCCGCGATAGCCGTGTGATCGGCGATTACCGCCTCGACTCGCTGAAGCGCGAGAAGGACGACGCCCGAGAGGTCCGCGAAGGCCTCGAATGCGGTATGAAACTGTCCGGATTCAACGACCTGAAGGAAGGCGATATCCTCGAAGCCTACAAGGTCGAGGAGGTCGCGAGAACCTTCTAGCAGGAGTTGTACCCTGCGGGTTTCGTCGCGATAGGAGCCTCGCCCTCCCAACACGCTTCCTGAAAAGCTTGCACAATCATGCCCTCCCGACGTGCCCAAAAAGTTGCCGCCGCCATCCGCGAAGTGGTCAGCATGGCCATCCTCGCCGACCTGAAAGATCCGCGCATTCGCAACGTCACGGTCACCTACGTCGAGGCCTCCGGCGACCTGCGGAGCGCCAAAGTCCACGTCTCGGTCATGGGCGACGAACGTCACCAGGAGCTGTCGCTGCGTGGGCTGCAAAATGCGGCCGGCTATCTCCAGGCACAAATTGCCCGTCGTCTCGATCTTCGCTACACGCCGAAGCTGAACTTCCTCCTCGACCAGGGTGTGAAGCATTCGATCGAGATCTCGCAGATTCTCGACCGCGTCTTGCCCAAGGAATCGACCGACGACGACCAGGAATCCGAGCCGCGGGAGGACGCGCCGTCCGAGGATGAAGAGCCCTTGCTTTAGTGCCCATTCCCTTGCAACCGAGAAGAGTGTCCCGCATGGCCCCCGTCAGTCGCTCCGCCCAGTTTGCCCACGTTTACAAGGTCCTGAAAAAGCACTACAAGCCGGTCGCTCCCGACCCGCAGCGGCAGGTGCTCGAGCATCTATTGCTGGGATGCTGCCTGGAAGACGCCCATTACGCGGCGGCCGACGAAGCGTTCGCGGCGCTGGTCCACAACTTCTTCGATTGGAATGAGGTCCGCGTCACCTCGATCCGCGAGTTGTGCGAGGTGACCAACAGCCTGCCCGCCCCCCAGGCCGCCGCCGGTCGGCTGAAACGCGTCCTGCAAAGCATCTTCGAAGCATCCTACTCGTTCGACCTGGAGGAACTCCGCAAGAAGAACCTCGGGCCGACCGTCAAGTGGCTCGAAACGCTCGACGGGACCACGAACTTCACCGTCGCCTATGTCATCCAGGCCGCGCTCGGCGGCCACGCGATCCCGGTCGACGCCGGCACCCTGCGGGCGTTGCGCGTCGTCGATTTGGTCAGCGCGGAGGACGTGGCCGCGGGCGTCGTGCCGGGGCTGGAACGCGCGGTGGCGAAATCCAAGGGCGTCGAGTTCAGCTCCCTATTGCACCAGCTCGGCGCCGACTTCACCGTCAATCCCTACGCGGCCAACCTTCGCAAGATCCTGCTGGAGATCAACCCCGAGGCGGCCGATCGGCTTCCCAAACGGCGTGCCGCGAAGAAAGCCGCCGCCGTGTCCGACGACTCCGGTTCCGCAACGAAGCCCGCCAAGAAGACCCGCCGCAAGAAGGCACCCGCCGAAGCCACGCCAACACCGGTCAAGAAGAAACGCGGGCCGAAGAAAAAGACACCGGCCAACCACGAGCAGGAACCGGCCGAGACCGCTGGATCGTCGAAGAAAAAGACGGCCACCAAAAGGCTCTCCAAACGCAAGCCGCGCTAGCGACGTGTCGATGAACTTCTCCCTCTCGCCTATTCCAACCCGGTCCGTGCCGACCCAAGCCTTGCTCGGACTGCTGGTCGCCCTCGCCCTGCTCGACACCGGCGCAATCGCCGTGCCGGGTGGCCGCGATAGTTTGGGTATCGAGGCAGGGCCGCCTCCGCTATTGTTGGACGAAACGCCGCAAAGCTTCGTTCCCAAGCGGCCGAGGTCGCAAGCCGACCGCGATCGGCTCGAAGCCCTGAGTCTGTTCGCCGCCGCGAGGATGCACCAACAGCGCGAAGAACCTGCCCGCGCGCTGCGGCTTTACCAGCGCGCGTTCCGGCTCGACCCCGAAGCCGTCTCGGCCGTGCGCGAGATCGTCGGCCTGGCCTTTGATCTGGACCGCCACAGCGAAGCGGTCCGCTATGCCCTGAAAGCGGTCGAACTCGAAGATACCGATCCCGTCCTCTTGCGGCGGCTGGGCGTCTACCTGACGGAGAAGGGCGACCTGGCCGGCGCGGCGAAGCTGTACGAACGGGCAATCGCCGCCTCCGTCGAGCAACCGCCGGAGTTGACCGGCATCGTGCTCCGCATGGAGGCGGGCCGGCTCCACCATCTCCTGGGCGACTATGCCCGGGCGGCCGACCGCTTCGCCCAGGTGCGCGACGCCCTGAAGCACCCCGACCGCCACGGCCTCGATCCGCAGGCCCAGCGGATCCTGCTGGACAAGCCGGGCCCGACCTACAGCCTGTTCGGCGAGTGCTTTCTTCGGGCAAAGCGTTGGGACGAAGCCCGGGAAGCGTTCGAGAAGGCCCATCAGCTCGCGCCGAACGAGCCGCTGTTGAACTACCACCGAGCCCAGCTCCACGCCGCGCAGGGCGACGCATCGGCGGCGCTCGGTGCCCTGCTGTCCGCGCTGAAGCACGAATTGCCCAACGTCCAAACGGCCCCGTACGAACTGCTCGCCACGTTGCTTGAGCAAGACGGCAAGGCGCAGGAGCTTCTATCGCGGCTCGAAAAGCTCCATGCGGCCCAGCCGAACAACACGGCGCTGGCCTATTTTCTGGCCGACAAGCGGCTTGAGGCGAAGCAATATGATAAGGCCGAATCGCTCTATCGTGAGCTGCTTCAGTCCAGCCCGACGCTGACCGGCTACCGCAGCCTCGTGTCGGTCTACTTGCAAACCCGTCGTCCGACGCCGCTTCTGGAGGTGCTTGGCCAACTCGCCTCGAAGGCCGGCTCGCTGGAGCCGCTGGGCAGCGAGGTCGAGCAGTTGCTGGGCGATCCCAAGCTGGTCGACCAGATGGTCGAGGCCGTGCGGAAGTCGCCAGTCGAAGAGGCGGTCGCCACCGAGACGGCGGAGATCGACTATGGCATTCCGCTGGCCGCAGCGCTGCTGTCGTTGGCGCGTGACGAGACGGCGGCGGCGGCCGACTGCTTCAATCGGGCGATCCGCGTCGCACCCGACCAGAAGGCCGGCGTACTGCTGCTCTGGGGCATCGAGTTGCTGCTCGCCGACCATCCGGCCGAAGCGGCCGCGGTGTTCCAGCGTGCGGTCGACGAGACGGCTTTGCCGAAGGATAACCCGACGTTCCACTTCTACCTCGCCAGCGCCCTGGCGTTGGACGATCGGATCGACGCCGCATTGGCCGCCGCACGGAAAGCCGTCGAACTCGACGACGATTCGCCGCGGTACCATAGCCGCGTCGGTTGGATCCTGTACCACGGCGAGCGTTACGACGCGGCGCGGGAGGCCTACCGGCAGTTGCTCGACCGGTTCGACGCCGACCATGCCTCGCCGGAAACTCGCGACATTCTTCGCGAAGCCCGGCTGGTCTTGTCGAGCATCTGCGTTCTGCAGGAAGACTCGCCGCAAGCCCAGGAGTGGCTCGAACAGGTCCTCGACGAGTTCCCCGACGACGTCGGCGCCTTGAACGACCTCGGCTACCTTTGGGCCGATCAGAACAAACATCTCGACCGCGCGTTGCGCATGATCCAGTATGCGGTCGACGCCGAGCCGGAGAACCTGGCCTACCGCGACAGTCTCGGCTGGGCGCTCTACCGTTTGGGGCGCTATGAGGAAGCGGTTGGCGAACTGCGGACAGCGGCGGCCGGCGATCCCGACTCGGTCGTCCTCGACCATCTCGGCGACGCGCTGCTGAAAGTCGGCCGAGCCCAAGAGGCCATCGAGCAATGGCGCCGCGCCGCCGAGGTGTATCGCCAGCAAAACGAACCGGAGAAGGCGAAGCAGATTGAAGTCAAGATCCGCCAAAACGGCGGCGACTGATTTCGTCCCTCAACTCTCAACTCTCAACTCTCAACTCTCAACTCTCAACTCTCAACTCTCAACTCACACCACCCCCGAAACCTCGGAGGAATACGTCCCATGGCAGGCCATTCACACTGGGCGGGCATTAAGCACAAGAAGGCGCTGGTCGATGCCAAACGCGGCAAACTTTGGAGCAAGCTCTCCAAGGCCATCATCGTCGCGGCGAAGACCGGCGGCGGTGATCTGAACATGAATCTCCGCCTCCGCTACGCGATCGACGACGCCAAAGCCGTCAGCATGCCCAAGGACAATATCGACCGAGCCATCAAGCGCGGCACCGGCGAGCTCGACGGCGGCAACCTCGAAGAGGTCGTCTACGAGGGCTACGGCGCCGGCGGGGTCGCCGTGCTCTGCGAAGTGCTCACCGACAACCGCAATCGCACCGCGCCGGAGATCCGCAAGATCTTCGAGTTGGGCGACGGCAAGCTCGGCAGCACCGGATGCGTCGCCTGGATGTTCGACAGCAAGGGCTATATCCTTGTGCCGGTCGTCAACGCCGAGGAGGAGAAGCTCCTCGAACTCGCCCTGGAGGCCGGCGCCGACGACATGCAGCGCAGCGGCGACAACTTCGAGATCACCTGCGACCCGAGCGTCTACCCGGACGTCGTGCAGGCCCTGGCCGATGCCGGCATCGAGACCGAGATGAGCCAGATCACGCTCATCCCGCGGAATACGGTCGATCTCGACGCCTCGACCGCGCAGAAGGTTTTGAAGCTCATGGAGCGGCTCGACGACCAAGACGACGTCCAGAACGTCTCGGCCAACTTCAACATTCCCGACGAGGTAATGGCCGAGATCGAGGCCGAGGCGTCTTAACGGGCGGCCTCTTTGTTCGGACCTTCGGGGAAGGGGTCGGCCTCGACCTCGCGCTCTAGCGCGCGATCGCTCTTCGGGAGCAGCCCACCGAGGCCGGCCGAGGCGCCGCCGGAGACCCCGCTGCAACCGCCGCCGCAAACGGCCATGCCGCCGAGCATCACCAAGAGCACGGCACGGCGTCCACATCGCGTCCATTTCGTCATGGCTGATCGTCCTCCGGCCGTCTAGAACCCCGGCTTGGGCAACCCGACCCAATCCTTCAGCGAGTCGACCCGCTCGGGCTCTTCCCGGCCCAGCAGCTTGTCCCACCAGGAAAGCTCGGTCTTGTGCGACCGCAAATACCGAGGGTCCTTCGGTTCCTTCAGCCAGGGAAGATACTGCTTCGATGCCTTCGCCTTCGGCCGGTTCATGCCCAGCGTCTCGGCCGTCTTGGCGAAGAACTCCTTCGTCTGGTCGTTGAGCTTCGCCAGGGGCGACGGCTCGGGCGACGCGCCGCGAACCCCCTCGTTCCCATTTCCATGGAAGCCACCAAACGGCCAGCACTCGGCCGACAAGGCGCTCTGGCTTAGCACCAGAAGAACCAAGACGACGCCACCGGGCATAGTCCAGACATATCTCATGGCGAAATCCTCGAATCGATTCGGAAGACATGCGGGCAGGCACAGCGCCCTTTTCCCGACGATCCTCCGAGATGCGGCGGCAGTCTCCCAAAATCGAACGACGCCGTCTAGGCCGGTTTTTCGGCAAAACCGCCCTTTCCGTAACTCTTTGCATAACAGGCATTTATTGTTTTGCATGTTGAAGCGGCTGCCGGCCCCGATTATGATGGAACGTAGTGGCCCGTGAAAACGGAATGAACGGTTTTCGAACCAAAGGAATGAACGCGTGCTGATTCTTCTGACAAACGACGACGGTGTTTACGCGCCGGGCTTGGCGGCGCTTCAACGACAATTGCAGCGACTGGGCGAGGTGTGCGTGGTGGCCCCGGCGACCGAACAAAGCGGCGTCGGCCATTCGATCACCTACCTGACACCCTTGATCGCGAAGGAGGTGTACCACGGCGAACAGCGCTGGGGATGGGCCGTCGAGGGCAGCCCGGCCGATTGCGTCAAGATCGGCATCACTGAGTTTTGCCCCCGACGCCCGGACCTGATCGTCAGCGGCATCAACGGCGGGCTGAACGCCGGGATCAACGTGCTCTACTCGGGCACGGTCGCGGCGGCAATCGAAGGCGCCTTTTTCGGGATCACCAGCGTAGCCGTGTCGTTGCAGTATGCCGAACATCCGCAATTCGACAACGCGGCCCATTTGGCCACCGCGGTCATTGAAGAACTCCTGAAGCAGAAAGGGTCCCAGCAGCACCTATACAACATGAACATCCCGACCGGCGCATTGGAGGGGCCGCCGACGGTGAGCACCGTGCCGATGGACGTCACCCGGCACGCCGACCGGTTCGAGCGCCGCACCGACCCCTGGGGACGCCACTATTACTGGCTCTCCGGCGCGCCGCCGCAGGCCGTCGCCGATGCCGAGACCGATCTGTCGGCCCTAGCGAAGGGACACGTGACGTTGACCCCGTTGGGCTACGACATGACGCTTCGCCCGGTGCTCGACGAGATGAAGGCCTGGCAGTTTCCGGTCGGCGACATCTGGTCGCGCGAGTGGGTCGTCGAACGTCCGCTCGTCCAAGGGCCGATCATGCGGGCTGCCCGCAACCTGCAGCAGCCCGGTCGGCAGGAATAGGAGCCCCTCGCGGCCGAAGGAAACCGACCGGGAGGGTGAAGCGTCTGTTGAGCCGTAATATCGGGGTGGCCGGCGGCTCGACGGGAACCTCGCCCTCCCAGGATTCGGGACTACCGAAATTGATAGCCATGCGACTCGAACGCTTTACCGCCGTGCTTCTGGTCGCCGTGTTTTGCGGCTGCGGACGCGGCACCGACGGGCCGACGGCGCCGCCCTCGGGCGACGTGGCCGGCCGAGCCGAACCGGCGGCCAACGCGCCAAAGCCGCCACCGCCTCCGCCGCCGCCCGAGGCGATCGAAGCGGCCGAACGCCTCACGTCGCCGAAGCCGGCCGAGCCGGAGGTCGTCCGCGAAAAGGCGGTCGCCGGCGTCGGACGCAAGGGACGCGGCTACAGCAGCGGCGGACTGATCACAACACCCATTTCGACCTACTTCCATCTGAAACAACAGATCGCCTTTGATATCCAGGTCAAGCCGGCTCTGAACCTGTACAAGGCCCAATACGGCGAGGCCCCGAAGTCGCACGAACAATTCATGGAGAAGATCATTCGGGCAAACCGCATCGAACTGCCCGAGCTACCGGCCGGACACCGATACGTTTACGATCCCCAACAGGAACAACTGATGGTCGAACGCCCCGCGGGGCGGTAGGCGCGCAGCAACCCCTTATGGGTTTCGACGAACGAGGCGGGTAAGCTAATCGTCCTTCCCGCGAAGGCGGGAATGCCGGTTGGAAGGCCTGGCCGCTACTCGGACACATTTCACCTTTACCCGTCTTGTTCGCCAAAACCCAACAGCAAAACAACCAACACCATTCTCAGGAGGAGACCCGACACCACGCAACCGGACGCACCGGGCTGTCACCACCATTGCCATTGCGGCCAAAGGGTGAACCCATGAAACGACACCTTCGATCCACGACCGTCCGGGCCGCCGCGCTGGCAGCCCTCTTCCCGTTGGCAGTTCCCTTCGCGCCGGGTGCCGTCGCGTCGAGCTGGATTTTCCGGCCTTCGACCTTCAGCCACAACCCGGTCAACGGCGATCGGGTGTACCAGTTCGCCGCCAAGGCCCCCGGCTTCGCATCGGGCGACGGCACCTACCAGCAGAGCGGCTATCGCCATCTCCGCTCGACCATCCGCGGCGGCGACAGCGCGGATCGGCTGCACATGGTCGAGACCTGGGGCGAGGGCGAATCGATCCGGCCCTACGGCGAATGGCAGTATCCCTACCGCGCCGGCGCCACGCCGTTCGGGCCCTGGGGCAACCCGCAAGGCCCTTGGACCACGCCGTTCGAGTCCTGGCGCAACCCCTACGGCCTCGGCCGCCTGCCCCACCCCCCCTGGCCGCACGTGCCCTATCCCTCCTGGCCACACGCCCCCAGTCCGCCATAGCAAGAGACCCATGTACACCGAAAAAGAGATCGTCCTCGCTATCGAGTCGACCGTATTCCTCCTGGTGTTGCTGAATCCGTTCTTGCTGAGCGTCTTTCTGCTCGACCTGGTCGAGAAGCTGAGCGTGGCCGACCTCGGGCGGGTCCTGTTGCGAGGATCGGCCATCAGCGGCGCCGTGTTCTGCACCTTCGCCTGGGCCGGGGATTCGCTACTGACGAAGTTGCTGCACGTTCAGTTTGCGTCGTTCATGATATTCGGCGGCACGGTCTTTCTGATCATCGGCGTCCGATTCGTCCTGTTCGGCGGCGAAGCACTCGACTCCCTGCGCGGTCCGCCCGAGCACGTGGCCGGCTCGATCGCCATGCCCTTCATGATTGGGCCGGGCACGGTCAGCGCCAGCGTGATTGCGGGAAGTCGGGCGCCGCTTTCGCTCGCGATAGGGTCTATTGCCATCGCTCTTGCGATCACCATCGCGGCCGTGCTCCTGTTCAAGTTGATCCACAACTACGTGCGAGAGCGGAACGCGAAACTGGTCCAGCGATACGTGGATATCACCGGGCGGCTTTCGGCCCTCGTAATCGGAACCATCGCGGTGGAGATGATCCTCCAAGGACTGAGGAAATGGCTGGCCACTTTCTAGATCCCTGAACGAGCCCGTTGAGACCTGCTGTGTCATGCGCAAACGCCTCCGCGCTCACGCCGGCCCGATGACTTCCTGGAGCTTGCGGATTGCCCGCATCCAGAGCATCTGCACGGCCGGGCGCGAACGGCCCATCCGCTCGGCCACCTCGTTAAACGGCAGCCGTTGGAGGTTGCGTAGCACAATGACCTCCTGATAATCCTCCGGCAGTTCGGATAACGCCGACGCGACGCGCAGCTCGGTGTCCATTTGCGCAAGCTCCTGGCTCGGCGTGGGCCCGGGCGCGGCCGGCTCGGGCGCCCCGGGCGCGAGGCTATCGGCCGGGTCGCGAAACCGCACCTCCCGGCCCGCCCGGCGCTTGGCGGTCTGTTTGTAATGCCGGACGAAATCGGCGGCGTTGTGCGAGAGGATCTTCCGTAGCCAGCCGAGCCATTCCTTCTCGGTCGCGCCGTCGAACCGCTGGAAATCGCGATGCGCCTCCAGCAGCGTCTGCTGCACCAGATCCGACGCATCGACCTTCACCCGCAGCCAGCTTTCGACCTGCGAGCGTGCCACGAAGTTCAGGTAGTTCCGGCACAGCTCGAACAGCCGATCCCGGCAGTCCGCGTCGCCGGCCTGGGCGCGCTCGATGAGTTGGGACACGCTGGGTTGGTTGGATTGTGCCATTAGCAGACGCACCCCAAACCGCAAAGAACGTCGTTGATCGACTCAGCCGCTGACCGGGGCGCGCGTGCGGCTGCGGCGGGGAGTCTTCGCGACGCTCCATTCCTTGGTCATCAGCTCGAAGACCTCGGGCGTCTCGTAGCGGACGACGTCCTTGCCTTCCGGCATCGGGCCGATCAGCCCACGGAATACCGGCAGCCCGCGCAGCGATAGGTCGGTGCTGCAATCGTCGATGCCAACCTGGGCGTGGCGCTTCAAGAGGTCCTCGTGGGAGTCGTAGTCGCGGATGCGGATCTCGCCGTCGGCACCTCGGGTAACGACGCGAAAGGTGTTGTTCTTCATGGCCTCTCCTTCTGGGGCAACACTTCAGCCAAACGAAGCGGTGTGCTTGCCGCGGGGCCTTTTCCGTCATTCCCGCGCAGGCGGGAATCCACGCGATTAGCGTAGTTCACGGGATTCCCGCCTGCGCGGGAATGACGTGCTTCGGATGGCTGAAGTCTTACCTCGGTTCTTCCGCGGCTGGATGCCATCGGGACTACTCGACGTATCGACATCCGCCGGCGGCGGCGCCGAAGCAATTTGCCGTGGCCAACACAAGGGAAGTATCCGCAAGAATCGGCACATCGCCTACCACAGCCACGCCCGCTACCAACGCGCGCCGACCGGTGGGGACGCACCAAGAGGACCGATTGTGCGGCTGGGTCGGGCACACCCGACCCCCCCGCCAGCGGGCCGCGCCGGCCGGAATTGCCCGGGCACGATTCCGGGCTCAAGGCCCTTGACGTGCCGGGCCGAATCAGTATGGTACTCGGATTGCCGTTCGCGGCCCTCTCCCCAGGCGTTTGGGGGGCATCCATTCGTTTCTGCCCGGATTTCGGTTGGCAGGCAGGGCCCGGATTGTGTAAGATTCAACAGTTGTTCCTGTTTCTTGTCCCTTCGAGCTGCCAGGGAGATGACGAATGCCAGCAGTCGTAGACGCGGAAAAATGCACCGGTTGCGAATCGTGCCTCGATTCCTGCCCGTTGGAAGCCATTGAGATGAAGGATGACATCGCGGTCATCGACGAGGAGACCTGTGGCGACTGCGGTGCTTGTGTGGACGCATGCCCGGTGGAAGCCATTTCGATGGAGTAGTCGGCATCGGCCACAAGCCGAACTCATGGGGCGGGTCTCGCCATCGGCGCGGCCCGCCCTTTTCTTCGTTGAGATCCCATGGCCCGACGAAGCAATCGCCGCGATTTTCTGCGGGGCCGCTTGGCGGCGGATACGGCTGCCGACGCAATTGAGCGTGCGGCGGATGGGCCCGCTTCGGCCGAATCGCCGGGCGACGCCGGCCCGCGGCCCTATGTGGTGCAGGTTGCCCGCGATGCGATGGCCTGCGAGTTCGAGGTGCGGCTGCGTGCCGGGCAATACGCCCATGGCACGGAAGCGGCCCTGGAGGCCCTCGATCTGGTCGGGCATCTGGAGGACCAGATCTCGGTCTTTCGCGAGTCGAGCGAGATCAGCCGGATCAATCGCACGGCGGCCGACCGGCCGGTCGAGGTCGAGCCGCGGCTGTTCGGCCTCGTCGAGTTGGCCCTGCAGCTTCACCGCGAGACGGCCGGGGCATTCGATATCACGTCCACGCCGTTGTGGCGGCTCTGGGGGTTCGCCCGACGCGAGGGACGCGTGCCCGAACCGCGCCAGATCGACCGGGTGCGGCAAAACGTCGGCAGCCACCTGCTGGAGTTGGACGGCTCACGGCGGACGATCCGCTTCCGCCGCCCGGGCGTGGAAATCGGCCTTGGCAGCATCGGCAAGGGGTACGCCATCGACCGCTGCGCCGAGTCGCTCAGCGCCGCGGGCATCGACGAGGTGCTGATCCACGGCGGGGCCAGCAGCGTGTTGGCCACCGGCTCGCCGAACGGAGCCGCGCCGGATCCAGAGGGTCATGCTCCCGGGCTCGACGGCTGGGAGGTCGGCATCCCCCACCCCTTGCGGCCCGGCCGCCGGTTGGCCGTGCTGCGGCTCCGCGATCGGGCATTGGCCACCTCCGGGGGGAAGTTCCAGTCGTTTCTGCGCCGGGGGAAACGCTACGGGCATATCCTCGATCCGCGGACCGGTTGGCCGGCCGAGGGGCTGCTGCTGGCCACGGCCATTGCACCCACCGCGGCATTGGCCGACGCCCTGGCGACGGCCTTCTACGTGATGGGAACCGAAAAGGTGGCCGAAATGTGCCGGATGCGGCCCGAGCTGGCGGCCGTGTTGGTCTGCGAGAGCCGTCGCGGCGGGGGTATCGCGGTGGAAACATTCGGCCTACAGGAGGGAAGCCTGGCGTTGCTCTGAGCCGCGAAAACGTTCCGAGAAACGTTGCCAAATTCCTCATTGTCGCTACAATACGAGGCTACCGGACTTTGTCAGAGGCTGGCGTTTGCGGGGGCTGCCCAAGGTTTTCGCGGCGCGAAAGCCATCCTGCGTGAAGAACGCCTTTACGCGGCGAAAACGGGACCGCCCCCCAAAGAACACCAGCCCGATGATAGAGCTTTTCTTCGCCCACGGCTCCTACCTCACGATCATCCTCGTGCTGATCCTGACCGGCACCGGGCTGCCGATCCCTGAAGAAGTGCCGGTGTTCGCCGCCGGCGTGCTCAGCGCGAATGGGCAGATGAACCCGTGGTTGGCCTTGGGAGCGTGTCTGTTCGGGGCGTTGGCCGGCGATTGCGTGATGTACTGGATCGGGCGGCACTTCGGGCGCAGCGTGGTGCGGGAGCATCCCTGGTGGGCCCATTTCGTCAAGCCCGAGCGCGAAGTCCGGATCGAACGGATGATCCAACAACACGGCCTGAAGGTGTTCCTGATGGCCCGATTCATGGTGGGCCTGCGCTCACCCGTCTACCTGGCGGCCGGCGTGCTTCGGGTGCCTTTCCGGCGGTTCTTTCTGATCGACCTGTTCTGCGCCACCACAGTGATCGGGGTCTTCTTCGGCCTGAGCTACTATTTTGGCCCGACGATCACAAAGTGGATTCCGCGACTGGAGATCCTGTTGACCTCGCTGGTGGTGGTCGGCACAATCGGCGTGGTAATCTACTTGTGGCGGCGGCGCGTCGTCCACGACCGCGCGGCTTGTGCCGCCGACGAGGAGCCGTCGCTTTTGGCCGCCGATCCCGGCGATCCGGACGCTGAGGAGCTACCCCCGATCAACCAGGTCAAGCAGGCGTCATAGGGAAAGGCGTTCGTAGCGGAAGGTTGCGTCCGCCATTCCACTGCCTTCTACCTGCGTGGCAATTGCCTGGACGCTTCGGGCACCTCCTCGGCCTTGGAGCTATCGGCGAAGACGCCCTCGGAAACGACGCGGCTGGTAGGGGCTAACCAGCACCAACTTTCATGTGTTCGGGCACCTCAGTCAGCAAACGGCTTGCGAAAACCTACGCATGAGCCGGATAAGCCCCTTTTATTGGCTGCACAAGAGGTCGGGTAGTGTAGCATTGCGAACTCGGCATCCATCATGTAGTCGTCCGTTCTTCTTACGGTGCGGAGACTGGGATAACGTCGGGGCCGCTGGCCGACAAGTATAGCTTATTGCAGGCCGCGACGAGTCGGGGGAAAAAAGCGTGGACAGCCTGCCCGATGGCCGGTTGTCTGCGATGGGGTTGGGGACTACATTGAAGCGTGACGGGGTCGGGTGGGCCGACGTGCGGGCGGCTTGTCGGCCTCCGGCCCGAATCAGGCGATTCGACGAGTCGGTTCCGTAAATCCTTTCTGCGCGGCATCCATGGTGAGACCCCTCATGAGCGACCCCTATTTCCAGGCCCTGTTCGCCCGACGCATCGGCGGAGCGTCGTACGGCAAAAGCACGGCGATCTACAAGTTCGAGAAGATCAAGCGGGCGAAACGGAAGGCCCTGGCCGAGCATCCCGAGCGGCCGCTCGTGGATTTCGGCATCGGCGAGAACGACGAGATGGCACCCCGGGCGGTCCGCCAGGAGATGACCGCCCAGATCGGCCGGCCGGAGAATCGCGGCTATGCCGATAATGGCATCCCGGAGTTCAAGGAGGCCGTCGCCCGATTCATGGACCGGCAGTTCGGCGTCGCGTTGGACCCGGCCACCGAGATCAACCACTGCATCGGCTCGAAGACGGCGTTGGCGATGTTGCCGGCCGTGCTGATCGACCCGGGCGACGTGACGCTGATGACCACGCCCGGTTACCCGGTGGCCGGCACGCACACGCAGTATTACGGCGGCTCGGTCTACAAGCTTCCGCTATTGGCGAAGAACGACTTCCTGCCCGATTTGCACGCGGTCCCGTCCAACGTATTGCAGCACGCGAAGCTGCTGGTGCTGAACTATCCGAACAGCCCGACCGGCAAGCTGGCCACGCGGGAGTTCTACGCCGAGGTGGTCGACTTCGCGAAGAGCAACCACCTGGTGGTCGTGCAAGACGCGGCCCATATCATGCTGACCTACGACGAGCCGCCGTTGAGCTTCCTCCAGGTGCCCGGGGCGAAGGACGTGGGCGTCGAGGTCCATTCGCTCTCGAAGGGCTGGAATATGATCGGCTGGCGGTTGGGCTGGGTCTGCGGCCATCCGCTGCTGGTGCGTGCGTTCGCCGACGTGAAGGACAACTGCGACTCCGGCCAGTTCATCGCGATCCAGAAGGCGGCCATCGCGGCGCTGGACGACGACGCAATTACGCAGCAGAACCGCGAGAAGTATCACCGGCGGCTGCGGAAGCTGGTCGAAACGCTGCGTCGTTGCGGGTTTGATTGCGAAGTGCCCGGGGGGAGCTATTTCCTCTACACCCGAAGCCCTAAGGGCGTGGCTGAGGGTCCTGCGTTCGATTCGGCCGAGGCGGCCGCGCAATACCTGATCACCGAGCATTCGATCTGCACGGTTCCGTGGGACGACGCAGGGGCCTATTTGCGATTCTCGGTCACTTACGAAGCGTCCGACGAGGCGGCCGAAGATGCCCTAATGGCCGAAACCGAGCAACGGCTGAAGCAGATCCGGCTGGCCTTCTAAATAGGTGAGGTGTCCGGGAATTGGGAGGGCGAAGCGCCCACTGAGCCGGGGCCATATGGGCTAGCGCCGCCAATGCGGCTCGGCGGGAGCCTCGCCCTGCCACACGGGAACTACGGAAAAGCGGTGGCCGCCGCGGAGTCTCGCGCGTAGAATAGTCGCGGGCTGGAAATGGAGGTTCACTATGAACGACCAACCGCGGTTGTCCGAGGCCGAGTGGCAGCTGGTCATCGAGCTGCTGGAACACGAGCGGAGCGACCTGCACCCGGAAATCCGCCGCACCCGAACCAGCAGCGTCCGGGAAGAACTCCATCAGCGGGAAAAGGCGGTGATCGATCTGCTGGAGCGTCTGAAGACGGCGGTGGCCGGTTGAGGCCTGGCTAGCCCGAGGCGACTCTTGCTATTCGAAGATGCCGGCGCCGAAATTGTCGTCCTTCGACGTTCGCTGCGATTCGCGCTGCCGTTGGGGCGCCTTGTGTGGGCCGCGTGGTTTCTCCGCGCCCTGGACCTGGGCCGGCTCGACGGTCGGCGAGGGCCTTAAGGGAGCCTGTTCGACCTCGACTTGCTCGAAATCGTCGTAGGTGGACACATAGCCGGGCAGATTTGCCCGAGCCTTCTCTTCTTCGAACGCGTGGATCACGCGTTGCTGGATCATCTCGCGGCAGGCGGAGTTGATCGGATGGGCAATGTCGGCGTAGAGCTTCGCCCGGCCTTCGTCGCCGGCGGCCGATTGTTGGGCCTTCAGCCGCGCGCCGCACTGATTGCAGAAGGCGGCACGAAGATAGTTCTTGCATCCGCATTGCGGGCAATGGCTGGTCAGCTTGCGGCTGGGCATGGCCACGAACGGGCCGGTCGACCCTTCGATGACCTTCAAATCACGCACGACGAACGCGTTGTCGAAGGTGATCGAGCAGAAAGCCTGTAAACGTTCTCCAGGCTCCTCCATGAGCTTGACCCGTACCTCGGTGATTTCCACGGCCATTCTCCTTAACAGGGCGTTTCAAAACCTGCCCCCGCTTCCCACGGCCGGAAGATCCGCAAATAGCGGACGGCTTTGAAAACGGCATTCAAATTACGCGAGCGGGGCATGAGGACAACTTCGCACGGCAAACACCACCCCAATACCACACCCCGACACGCGCCGCGCGACGCGCCGCGCGTGGGCCGCGTGCCGGCACAGGGCAAAGTAGGCCGTGCCGCTGCCGCTCATGCCGTGTCCCAGGACGTCCTGACGCCCAAATACGCCTCGGAGGCGCTCGATCCACGGCGAAAGCGTTTCGGCGGCCGGCTGCAACCGATTAAACAACAACCGACCCACCCGCGGCAAATCATATTCTTGCAAGGCATGCAAGAGGCATTCCAAACTCTCCGGGCGTTCCGCGGGGCGACAGACGCGATAGACCGCCGCGGTCGAGAGACCTGCCGGTGGACGGGCAACCACGAAATGCAACAATCCCTGCCCCGGAAACGGCTCGATCCGTTCACCACGACCCCGACAGATCGCCGGGGTGCCGGTCAAGAAGAACGGCACATCGCTGCCCAATTCAGCAGCCACGCCCGCCAGCTCCTCCGCCGACAAGCCCAACCCCCAGGCACGATTGCCTGCTGCCAAGGCTGCCGCGGCATCGCTCGACCCCCCGCCGAGGCCCGCGGCGACGGGGATCCGCTTGACCAGTCGAACTTCAGCTCCCGACGAGATACCTGCCCACTCCCGTAGCCGCGCCAGTGCGCGAACGACCAAATTCTCATTCGGCTTCGGCCAGTCCTCCGCGCGGCAGCCAAGTCGCTCAGCCTCCACCCCACAATGAAGCGTCAAACGAATTGGACCCTCAGCCGATGCCCGAACACGAACCGTGTCGTACAGACTCACCGGACACATGAGTGTCTCGACCTCATGGAACCCATCGTCCCGGCGTGCCAGCACCTCGAAAAACAAATTCAGTTTTGCCGGTGCCTGGACGACTACCATCCCATCGCTGCACAACTCGTGGCTATCGAGCCATTCCGGCGGGTGTCGCCTGCCCAGAGCTAACCCCTTTGCTCAATGGTGCCTGTCAAACGCGCAACAGAAACGATCCCAGTGCCGCTTCCAGTTCACGACTTTCACGCCAAGCCTGGAAAACTACGGGAAATAGTAGGGGATCCGCGGAATCGCGCGAAACTGACGAACTGGAAACGGCACTCGCTCTTCTCCAACATCTCGGATTCTACCGGTCCTCGCGAACCAGGTCAACCGCACACCCAAGCACCCTGTCGCAAAAACATGAGAATTCTATAATTTATTCTAGGCAATAGGGCATTGTGGGTACTTTGGGCGACCAAGGAAACCATCGGTCGTGGCTCCCCCCGGCTTAGCCTTCCGTCGCGTGCCGAATCGGGCTATAACTACCACGTAGCCTTCCCCTACCCCCACCAATCGGTTAGGTATGTGATGAGCAATCCCCCGGCCAATCCAGTGTCCGAACCCGCCGGTCGTCCCGGGCCGATCAAGAGGCTTTATCGGTGGGTGCTCCATTGGGCCGACACGCCTTATGGCACGCCCGCGCTGTTCGGCCTGTCGTTCGCCGAAAGCTCGTTTTTTCCGATCCCGCCGGACGTGCTGCAAATCGCCCTGTCGGTATCGAAGCCGAAGCGATCATTCTTCTACGCGGCCGTCAGCGGGCTGGGGTCGGTGCTCGGGGGGATTTTCGGGTGGCTGATCGGCTTCGCGCTCTGGTCGGCCGTCGAGGGGTTCTTCTCGCAATACGTGCCCGGCTGCTCGCCCGAGAACATTGGGAAAGTCCGCGAACTATACAGCGACAACGCCTTTATCGCGATTCTCGGCGCCGCCTTCACGCCGATCCCCTACAAAGTGTTCACCATCGCGGCCGGCATCTGCCATATCTCGCTGCCGGTGCTGATTGCCGCGTCGACCATCGGCCGCTTCGGGCGGTTTTTTGCCGTCGGCGCCTGCATCTACATCTTCGGCCCCGCCGTAAAGACGCTCCTGGAGCGCTATTTCGAACTCGTCGCCACCTTGGCCTTTGTGCTGTTGGTCGGCGGGTTCGTGGCAATCAAGTATCTGTTCTGAGTATGGGAACCATCGGAGATGGGTCCCCAGGCCCCATGCCAACCCGCCTACGGCAGGGTTGCCCCTTCGCCGCCGGCGATGGTGGTCAGCTCGGCGAAGATATCCGGGTCGATGTCGAGCGAGATCGGCACGACCGAGCCGCTGCACGTGAGGAAGTTGATCGTGCCGGGATGAGGGCTACCCCAGCCGCGTCGGCAGGGGAAGCTGTGGCCGACGCCGCCGGCCTCGCGGCAGCGCCGATAGTCGCCCCAGAGGACGCGCTGTTGCGGAGTGCCCGCCGAAAGGCTGTAGAAGGCGTAGGAATAGGCCCAAAGGGTGCCGTACTCCGGCTGCGTCCGGGTGGTCGCTTCGCCGACCATCAGCGTATGGCTCGTGCCGTCTTTGATGTTCTTGAAGCGTTCGACGGTGAAGCCCAGGATGCCGACGACGTGCATGGCTCCCCGCCACTCGCGCGGGAAGGAGGTCGCCGAGAGCGACTCGTCGAGAAACGCCTCGCCGTCGCTGCGCCCGCTGACCGCCCGATAGGAGCCGGGCATGTACGGGACATTGCGGTTCCATGCGGCACCAGGGCCCATCGCCGGAACGATCAGCTCGGGGCGCCGGTCGGACGGGCAGGCGTAGACGTCGACCAACGTCTCCCGCACCGACTCGTTCTCGGCCGCTTCGTTGCACACGCGGTTGTCGTAGGAGGCGTGCAGCGACTTCTGCTCAAGGTACGGCAGAATCGCGATGGCCCAGTTCATGCGGTCTTCCGACTTCCGCGACTGTCCCGGGCAGACGCCGGCGGTCTCGGCGTAGTTTCCGGCAGGGAAGTGCCCTTTCGCGGCGTGGTAGCCGTGCAGAGCCAGGCCGATCTGCTTCAGGTTGTTGCGGCAGCTTATCATCCGCGCCGCTTCGCGCGCCGCCTGGATTGCCGGCAGCAACAGCGCGACCAACAACCCGATGATCGCGATGACCACGAGCAACTCGATCAGCGTAAAACCGCGGCGGTGGGACATGGAGGCTCCGATTCGCGGCCGCGAGTTACGCCTGACCGCGCCGGCGCCGAAGCCGGAAGACGCCCAGGGCAACTCCGGCGGCGGCGAGCAATGCCATGCTTGCCGGCTCAGGCACCTGGCTGATGCCCGCGTACTCCAGCGCGAGCAGCCGATAGCCACCGACGTTGCTCCCCTTCTGGTCCATGATGCCGACGACGTTGAAGTATCCTTCCGGCGCGGGCTGGATATCGAAATCGGGGTCGAGGCCGAGATGGATCGGAAGCGAGCGGCCCGAGTCGTCGACAAGCGTAAGATCGGCGTTGGTGGCCCAGCCGGACGGATCCAGCAATCGGACATTCGTCAGCTCGACCAGCGATGCCTGGTAATGCTCTCCGCCGGTCTGCCGCATGGGATCGAAGATGTCGGCGTCCAAGGCGTCTTTGATGTCGCCAAGCGTGAGCGAGGCGGCTTCCGGCAGCCCATAGTCCTTCTCGAGAATCACCACCTCGAAGTCATTGGCCGGGTCGTTGGTGTGCTTTTCGTTGACGTTGTGCTTGCCCTGGTAGTTCAGGCCGTTGATCCGGGCGCGGATTTCGACCAGGTCGCCGGCGCGGACCAGCTCATTGGCCCCAAGCGGCGTATCCGGCCGATTGAAGCCGAGGCGGTCGAGTTCGTCGTACCAGACCGGCTGCGATCCGGCCATGCCCTGGTCGATGTAGCTGAAGTTCGGCTCGCCGATCCAAGGAAGGTTGTGATAGCATTGGCCGATCCAGGCGGCGGTTCCGCTGAAATCGTTGAAGGCGACTCCGGGATTGGGATCGTAGTCGGTGCCATCGAGGTTGACCGCCTGCACGAAGATTTCGGCCTCGCCGCCCATATCAAACGTCGTGCTGCTGAACCTCTCGGTGGGATTCAGCCAGTTTTCCGTGTTGTTCAGCACAACGCCGCGCATGCGGAACGGGTACAGGCCGCTGTACGTCGAGTTCCCGCTGGCGTCGACGGCCTGATAGTCGCTATGCTCGATCAGCGGAACGTCGGGCCAAACAACCTGGGCAGGGCTGTCCGCCACGTGGACGAGCAGTGCGCCCATTACCACCGCAGCCGCCGAGATGAGCGGGGTACCGCCCCGAGACCATTTGTGCCTTACCATGATTGCCGCCTTTCTGAGTGGGGGATTGAACCCGGCGCGTTAGGGCCGGGGGGTGAGTCTTACGCTTTCGGGATTCGTAACACCACCAATAGTAGTCAGCGGCCCAGGCAAATGCAAGTGGCAACTCGGCCAATTTGGAGAAGAGCCCGTCGGGAAGACGCCCGCGAGACGGGCGGTGGCACGCAAGTGGTTTGTGGGCAATGGGTTGTGAAAGGAAAGCTGGAAGGCTAAAGAAAGCGGCGGCCCGACGCCGCTTTCAATCCCTTTTTCTCTTCTCTCTTTTCGCGCCGCGGTCGCCCTTGGTCATTCCCCGCGGGTGGCCTCGCGGAAGCGTTCGAGCAACCGCTGCATCAGCGGCCCCGGGCTGCCGGTGCCGATCCGCCGGCTGTCGACCTTGACCACGGGCACCACTTCGGCCGCCGTGCCGGTCAGGAAGCATTCGTCGGCAATGTAGACGTCGTGCTTGGTCAGCGGGATCTCACGGACCTCAACGCCCATTTCGACCAGCAACTCGATGACCGTGTCGCGCGTGATGCCTTCGAGGATGCCGGCTTCGATCGGCGGCGTGAGCACACGGCCGGCCCGGACGAGGAAGATATTGTCGCCGGTGCACTCGGCCACCTCGCCCTTGTGGTTGAGCATCAACGCCTCGATGCAACCGGCCTGCAGGCCCTCGATCTTCGCGAGGATGTTGTTCAGATAGTTCAGCGACTTCACCCGGGGGCTCAAGGCGGCCGGATGGTTGCGCACCGTGCTGACGGTGATGATCTCCAGCCCCTTCTCGTACAGCTCTTTCGGGTAGAGCGAGATCAGGTCGGTGATGATAATCACCTGCGGGTTGCTGCATCGGTTCGGGTCAAGCCCGAGCGTGCCGCTGCCGCGCGTGACCACCACGCGGATATAGCCGTCCTCGATCCCGTTGGCCGCCAGGGTCGACTCGATATCCCGGGCAAGCTGCTCTTTGCTGATCGGGATTTCCAGCCAAATGGCCTTGGCCGAGTCCCAGAGCCGGTCGATGTGTTCGCCAAGCTTGAACACCCGGCCGCCATAGCTGCGGATGCCCTCGAAGACGCCGTCGCCGTAAAGCAGGCCGTGATCGTAGACGCTAATTCGGGCGTCTTCCTTGTTGTAGAGCGTACCGTTGATGTAGACCTTTAAGGACATAGGTGCGGAAGCGGGGTTAGGGGGAAAGAAATCCGAAATCCGAATGTCGAAATCCGAAACAAATTCAAAATACGAAACAGGGAATGACCGAAACGGGCTATTCCGACTTTTGTAGGATGGCGCCGAAGATGCGCATCAGTTCTATGCTCTCTTGGACAAGTTGATCTCGCTGGAGGTTCAGGGACGCATCGTCTCGCGTATCGAGGAGCCGAAGCCAGTAGGTGGTCTCCTTGGCTTCCTTCCGGGAAATGCGAATTCGCATCCGAAAGTCTTTTTTGCTCAGTGCCTCGTTGGCTTGTATATAGTTGGCTCCCACCGAACCGGACGACCGCACCACTTGCTTGACATCCTCCATGTTGCACATGGTACGCGGCAATTGCTTCACGAACGCGCGGACCCGGCGTGCGAACTCGAAAGTCCGCTGCTCCAGGTCACACCCCTTGCGCTCCGAGGTTTCGGTCATTGATCATTGGGTATTTCGAATTTGTCTCGGATTTCGATATTCG
>Ga0180434_10002406_pt1 | contig 25115 bp, 16 predicted proteins | sample SS_ome_7_FD_132453 | JGI IMG/M metagenome (GOLD analysis project Ga0180434, IMG submission 132453) | Hypersaline lake sediment archaeal communities from the Salton Sea, California, USA - SS_1_D_2 metaG | ecosystem: Environmental > Aquatic > Non-marine Saline and Alkaline > Hypersaline >... | reverse complement strand
CCGACGAACCGTGAATGCTTGTCCCGGTGTAATGGTGCATTGCTCTTCCTGCTTGTTTACAATAGTCACTGGATACGTTGCTGGCTTCTTGAAAAGAGGAGGATCCTTCACCCAGGCCTCAAGAGTTAACGCATCAGTAATATCTAAACTGTTGTCATTTCCACAATTAATATTGCCTGAATCTGCAAAGTCGTATCCCCCATCAATTTTTGCAGAACTGTTATACACCGCACCATTGTTTGTTGCATCGTTCCCATAGGATGTTGAATCATACACCGTCCCCGCAGTCTCATTCAAGTGGTGTACCATCATGTAATTTTCATCCCAAGTACCACTAATATTCTGCTGATCACCACACACGGCATTTCCATAGTACATAAAAAGAACAGTATCTACATTTGCGGAGAGATGAGGGATCTTTACCCATGCTGTTAATTTTCCTGTTGTTGCATTGTATGACTCTATTTCATGATTATATCTCTTAGTATTGTCCTCGCTGATGAAGACAATATCATGGCCAGAGCTTTGTGCTTCAGCAGCTAAATTGGAGTCACTCTCTCTAGAAATGAGTACGGGAAAATCGATGAGCCCCTTAGTGACTTGATTATGATCGATAATAATCATCTTTCGATAGTTCCAACTAGTGTCCCACCATCCTACATCAACAATTTGAGTGATATTGATTGACGTTTGGCATTGGTCTGCTGCGCGATTTACCATTTCTTTGTATGCTTCACCAACGTCAGCAAGTTCTTCATTTATAGTACTGGAAAACAGTTGTGTGATAAGTAGAAAGGTGACACCAAGAACGGCAAGTGATGCTGATAATGACAATCCCATCCTTTGTTACCTCGGTACAATTATCATACTTGTCATTCCATCCCCTTAATTTTGTTTGGTTATGTAAGACTAAAGACGAACTCATCATCGATTGCTTGTGGACCAACCACTCGTAGGGTATGGTCTCCTACACTTGCCTCAGTATTTGCAATATAGATGATTGTTACTTCTTCAGGAGAGATTGCCTCGTCGGAAAAATTGTAATTAGTAATGGCAATGATATCTCCATCGATAAACAATTGGAACGTCTGATTGGTTGTTTGCAAGGTATTTCTTCCGATATTTTTCAAATAAAATCGATAATATCCTGAGATGTTGGGGATATTCTGCGGGTCATTGATAATTCTAAATTCCGTATCTAGTTGCTCCTGAATGCGGTCTCCTCGGTCTGAAAGACTGGTGCTGATATTGTTGGTTGCTGCCATGAAGATCCCCGATACTGTTACGGCAACAATGACCGATGCGATGAAGAAGATCACATGTGTGCCCGTAAGACTAAATCCCATTCTTCATTTCCCTCTTTTAGGTAATCGTATAGTCATAATATGTTGCTATTCCATTTTCAGTAATAACTTTCAATCGTCTTGTTCCAGATCCTGAAAGATTTGTAATGCTAAAATTCACTTCACCTGTTAGATAAAGATAGTCGCTTGTGCTGCTATAATGATATTGAGTGCCGTTAATTAAGATAGTAAAATACCCAGTTTTCAGCGTAACGCTGCCCATATTTTCAACGATGAAATTCAAATCATAATTTGATCCGTTTGCCGGGGTGCTTACGTTTTTTATGGCGATATCTGTCTGAACTCTAGCAATTGCTCGTTCTTTCATACTTGCGAATGAATCGTTTGTTTCAGTAAGCGACGGCAATAATTCTGCTGTGAGGGATCCCACTGCCATAATGAGAGTCACACCGATAATGGCAGCTGCTGCTGAAACTGAAAACCCCATCTGTACATAACCTCCTCATAATGAATGAAGTATTTACTATCCCCTCAACTATGTATTGGGATGCTTGAGATTGCAATTCAATATGAATACGACAGCGACTTTATACTATGCTAATCGATACGCATCTATTTTTTTTGTTATCCTGTTGATTTCTCCATCAATTCTCTCCAGGAAATGCTTGTCGAACTCTTTTCCTTTGAGTTTTTGAATGAAGAGCAATGATTGTATATGATCTCGCGCTGGCAAATCTGAAACGCTCTTTCGTACAGTTTCTGCTGCTTTCTTTCCCTCATCAGCAATGCCATGAGAATAATCAATTAAACTGATTTTTGCCTCTTCTGAAATCCATCCTATGTCTACATAGTAGTCAAGAATGGATGGAAGATATGATCTGCCGCATTTATCAATCAGATGTTGGAGCCATTTCATTAAGACAATTATGCTTTCAGGATCACTGGGAATCTGCACTAAGGGTTCCATAGTCATATCGTGCACGGGAACTGATATTTTTTCAGGGATTTGCACGTCTGATGTTGTCACGATTTTTGGTGATTTTGCACCCTTTGCCACTATGCCTCGCTCGAGATTGGTCATGCGTTCTTGAAGAGTATCTATTGTTTCGACTAGTTTCTGCATATTTTCATCGTTTGTTGTTGGCAAAGATTTTTCAGTTTTTTGCAAAGGTTCTTTTTCCCCTTTAGGTTGATTTTTAGAATACGTTCGAAGAATTTCTTTGATTTTATTGACTAACGTATACAGTTGCTGTTTTGTTATCGTGACGTGTTTTTCTTTCAATTTCCGTTCTAATTTTTGTGCAATTTTAGCAGGAATTTCATTTTTTGCAACGAGGGCAGATAGTTCGCTCCCTAATTCAAATTCCTCTAACTCGTTATTTTCACTATCTCCCATACTCACTTCCATTCCCCTCACCTAATTAATATCCCCTACTTTTAAATTTTCGATAAAACCATCAATTGCGCTGTCAATTTTCTGATCAACAGATAATGCCGTCAATGCCTTCTCAATGACTTCATCTAAATCATTTTCAGATAGCGCTCCAGACATCGTTGTCATCGGCAATTCAGTTTGCGCCTGGTGTTCTAATTGTACACCTGCTTGTAACATAAATGATTCGAGATCGCCTAATCTTGTCTTTACTATATCGATTTCCTTGGTGAAATTTTCTAATGCATCGAGTCTTTTCTTAGTAACTTTAGACAGGCCAACAAAAGGATTCATTTGTTCTGAAACGATTTCATATAAGCTGACCAAATCATCAAGATCTTTTGATAATCCTTCGAGCTTTGTATTTATCGTCTCGATGTCTTGCTGATTTTTTTTAAGCTGAAAATCAAAATCCTTCATATTTTGTAACGTCGTTCGTTTTTGTTCCAACTCTTCCTTCTCTGTTGTTTCCTCTCGCTTTGTCTGTTCTACTTCGCTAGAAGGTTCTTTTATTCCTTCCGTTGGCTTGTCGGAATCGGGTGTAAGTTTGATAACCTTTCTTAAACTTTCCACATCAGTTTTTTCTTCTTGAGAATCCTCGTCTTTTCGATTCGGTGCATTGTCTATATCGGGTATCTCTTTTGTGGAGGGAGCCGGTTCTTCTCTAGACTGCTCTGGTAACTTATTTTCATCTTTTCCCATCTTCAACTTTATGCGTACCCCTCCCTATATACGTATATATAGGCCAACCTCTATAGAACAACCATAACCTGGTATTTATACTTTTACTTCTGTAGACTCTATCATTGCTGCCATATAAGAGTATTATTAATATTATTTATATGTGTGAGAACCTTATTTTTTTAAACTATTATCGATATTATCGCAGCTTTTACCTAAATCAAAAAGTTTTAAAGCAACTAATAAATAGAGAGTGAAGAGAGATCCAACCATTTTCATATATCAAACTTACTATTTGCCAAGGGAAGAGATGACAGAATCTAAGGAAGGAGACTGTAGGGTGAGTAAGAACTATTCGCCTCATCGTGATACTTTGTTAGTATTGGGTATCGATGACGAAGGCAATATTATCCAATTTAATGACGTCTGCGAACGCATCGTTGGTTACGACCGGGAGGAAATGGTGGGCAAATCGTTTGAGATGATTATACCTACGACATATACTCAACAATGGCAACAGATGACCAACACCGCTCGAATGGATAGGTCCATACATGAATTTAAACTTCCGTTGGTAAACCGAAACGGGAAAGAAGTCATGGTCTTATGGAGTAGTTTTCCAGTAAAGGAAGACGCTGGGCACATAGGAGACATTGTGTTTGTAGGTAAAGCAGTTCTCACCATCGATGATATTACCGACTCCCTTTTCACATATGCTGAAAACGATATCGAAACCAAGGTTGATACCCTTCCTTGTGAACGGCAGTCAAAAGATCACATAGTCTTTCAGGTAGGAAATAAGCATCTCCTCTTTAGAAGAAATCCCGACAACAAAAGAAAGGAAGAAGTTGGTCATGCACTATCCTCTCAAGCACCGGAAAAAGAGGAAAAAGCACCACCGTTGTCAGTTGAATCAGATGATATTGAAGCGGCAATGGCACACGAAACGTATTCGAAATTAATGAAACAGTATAATTATGAAAATTTACTGAAGAATTATAATGACATTACACAAACACTCTCCATATTGGAAAAGCGAAATAAAGAGCTTGAAAAGAAAAACAAAAAAACCACCAGAACACTGAAAAGCATGAAGACGCGATGGGCTCATAAAAAAGAAGGAAAAAAACATAATTCATCAGCAAATGGTCCTTTTTTAGGGCGAGGAAAACGAGAATCGTTGAAACACCTCATGCACGAACTGGATGAGCGAAAAAATGAACTTCTCAGCATTGAAGAACATCTCGCTATGGATAAAAAACAACTTGTCGAGCAACAAAACATTTTTATTGAATGGCGAAAAAAACTTGAACTATTGGAAGACGAAATTGAACAACGACGATTAGATATCATTGAACAAGAACGCAAGTTTGATGATCACTTTGTTTCTTCTCTACATGGCAGAACTACCGGATCTGGAGAAATACACTCGACCGAAGAGATTCACCAGGACATGTTGGATGAGATTCCTGAATGTGCTGCCATCGTCCATCGAGGCATTTTGAAGCAAGTAAATGTCCCTTTTGCGCAACTACTAGGATATGAAATGAGCGAACTGGCTGAAAAAAGCTTCTTTGATTTTATTGTTCCTGAAGGTATCTTTGAAGTCGAAAAATATTATTTCAATCGTCTCAAAGGAGAAGATGTATCATCGTATGAAACAGTTTTGTTGACGAAAGATAACCAGAAAATGCCAGTAGAAGTTAGTGTTACGCCTGTGGTCTATGATGGTGAAGGCGCAGATATGGCAGTTATTCGCACGCTAACGATGATGAGCAAACAAGAATAACGCGGGAATCGTATTGGAAGCAATCTATTTATATTCCTAAACGCTTATGGATTTCTAGTGTGATTTGGAGGATGGGATGCGAAAGCGAAGTAGTTTTCTTAAGATAGTACTTGTGTTCAGTCTACTGCTACTGCCTTTTGCACTTTCCCTGCTCAATTGTTCACAAGCAATTCAGATAAATCATATTGGAATTGCTTCACAACATTTTGATACGTCCAACACTGTTTTGATTGCAGGAAACCTCTATCATTTTAACGTTAGCCTATCCACCGATGCAAAGAAACTCTCCATTGTTGCCTACCATGGTGACACTCTCCCCGACGCCACTGACCGAAATCCAGGAAATTATTATCGGTGGGAGTATCATAACGGCGAGTGGAAAGATACAAGCGGTCATGGTTGTTCCTATCTTATCCCTTCGCAATGCACCAAAGTAAATCACACCTATTCATTTTATCTTTCCATCGATCATAAAACACATCCAGGAAAGTGGACCATCGTAATTTTTGTTGATGATCACGAAGTCTCTTCGCAATCTACAGTAGTGGTTGTTGCTGGATTGCACATGTTTTTATCATCAATCATAGGTATTTTTGAATCGCGTGTTGATTCCCCACATCGTGATTTTATTGCTGCCCTTCTCTGTTATGATCAAAAACAGCAAGCATCTGTTACAAAAAAAGATACCGTTTTATATATGAAAGAAACAACGAAAGTACCCGGTGCATCTGTAAGACAAAAACAACTATTGGACGAGATAATGACTCATTCGTCTCAGCACATTGCCCCTAAAGCAATGGATGATTCTCTTCAGTCAATAGGCTCTACTTATCCAAGAAGCAAACTAAAAGATAATTATGTACAAACATCATCTGTTACTTTGAAAAAGGGGGACGGGGGGCGTAAATCTTGTGGTTCTTTGTTTGGAAAACATCAACATTTCTTTGTTTTTGCTGTGGGATTATTAGTACTATCTGCAGCATGTATGCCGTTTATCACTCACTGGAGTGTTGGAAATGAAAATGCACCGGCAATTACCATTTTAAATATAAAAAGCTATCCAATGGTTGGGGGAAATTGGATTGTTCAATTTACGACGATGGGGGTTGCAGACTTGGTCATTACTGCTGTGAATGGTACAACATGGAAAGATGATAGTGATGATTATGATTTAAGATTCTCAGAGTTAAAATGTGGAAATGAAACTATGAAGTATAGTTGGATCGATGATTCTGTTGTCATCGAGAATTATTCATCTACTGAGATTGGATATGAAATCTGTGAAGTTTTAACATCTGGTAAGCATATTCTTAGATTCCAGTTTGGTGATGATGTCGCGTATGCGAACAATGATGCTACTGATTGGTGGTGGAATGAAAGCTGGATTAACCGCAAACTTCTCACCATCAATGCCTCTCAGGTCGACGACGATCTTACCAATTTTCCTATTTTAGTAAGTTTTACCGATACAGATTTACGTGATGATGCACAGAATAGTGGTAATGATATCGTTTTTACTAATGTTACTGGTACAAAACTGAACCACGAGATAGAATCTTTTAATGGATCAACAGGGGAACTCGTTGCCTGGGTGAACGTTACCAGCTTAAGTTCATCAACCAACACCAACATCTGGATGTACTATAATAACAGTGGATGCAGCAGTCAGGAGAATGAAGAAGGCACCTGGGATGATAATTATGTGGCTGTTTGGCACTTCCATGATGATTCTCTAAACGATTCAACAACAAATGGCTATGACGGATCTAATGGGGGAACAACATATAATTCATCTTGTAAGATAGGTGGAGGGAGAGCATATGCGGGGGATGATACCATTGATATCAATAATTTTTACGATCTATCCACAGAATTGACAGCTGAAGCATGGGCATATCGTGATTCTGGGGACTCTTCATCCTTCGTTAGATTTTTTACCGAGGGTCCAGATTGGAGTGATAATGATTGGTGTTTGTATTGGAGAACTTCAGATGATAATGTCCGTTTTGTTATCAATGATAATGATTATTCAGAAGGCGGAACGTTTACTTATTCTGCTACGTGGTTCCATGTTGCGGTTACTTATGATGCAGGCGATGCATATTTGTACAGAAATGGGTCAGAAGATGCTGATTGGTCTGGGCAATATGCCAATTCAATTAACAATAATGAAAACCTTTTAACTATTGGAAACCAGAACGGCGGAGGAAGAGGATGGAACGGAAAAATCGATGAAGTCCGCATTTCAAATATCAATCGTTCTGCATCGTGGCTTTCAACAAGTTTCAATACTATGAATGCCCCCGATACGTTTTTAAGCCGTGGTGATGAAGAGAATGTTACTAATACCTTCGTTGAAGATATCGATCCGTATACGATAACCTATAAGCCATATATGCTCACCGCTTCAGCTCCAAGCGGATTAGATAATGTAATTTTATGGTATCGGTACTCAACAGACAATATGAGTTGGGGGAATTGGGTACAAAATGAAACAGACAGTGTATCACCGTGGCAATGGAACTTCAACTTTTCAAACGGTACAGGTTATTATGAGTTTTATAGTATAGGTAATAAGTCAGGTCTCCCTGACGAAATCCCTCCTGGAAGCGCTGATGCTATCTGTTACTTTAACCAAACTATCAATACCGATCCTTCTATCGATGTAGTGTATCCTTTGAATGGAAGCTCTTCTATCTCATTACAACCAACCTGTCGTCTTTATGCTAATGATAGTGATGGTGATACCTTGACTGTCCGATGGTATGAGAATACGACGGGAAGTTTTGTACTACGAAACACAAATACGAGCGTTACTGCTGATTCTCTTCTTAGCTATACATTTTCACAATTTGATGCCTATTTCACCATGTATTGGTGGAGAATCTCAATCAATGATAGTAATGGAGGGTGGGCTAACGCTACTTATCATTTTACAACGAGAACTGTCAATACTGTGGTAGATACTATTTACCCTTATGCCATCTCAGTTTCTCCTTTTTCATTAACTGCTACGGGGGATGATAGTTTGGATAATGTTACACTCTGGTATAGGTACTCCAATGATAACGATTCATGGAGTTCATCGGGGCCTTCTGTTAATTTTGGTAGAGACAGTTACCCAGGTAGTGGGACAACAAGAACCATAAGTAGTTATGTGTATGCAATAGAATACGAGGCGAGTACTACTGGCTATGTGCATAACATCACCTGGTATCTTAGAAAGACCGCAGGGACCACTAATTTTAAAGTAGCGATATATAATTCGGATAAAGAGTTGCTTGGTGATGGCTCGCGTAGCGGTGTTGGTTCGGCAAACTGGTATACTACTGAGTTAGATAGCCCTGTTTATGTTGAAGAGGGGCAAACCTATTGGCTTGCGGGCCGTGCTGAAACGGCTACCACCTACTGTTATCACGGTAGTACAACTAATGAAAATGGTTTGTATCATATTCTAGCATATGGTAGTTTTCCTCAGAATACTTTAGGTAGCACCGGAACCCACACCAATCGAGCATATTATGTGTATGCTACTATCAAGGAAGAAGATATTGATTTTTCCTGGGTGAACTGGGGCAATGCCAGCAATCCAGACACCAGCAGCCCTTGGGAGTGGAGTTTCGACTTTCCCAACGGAACAGGCTATTATCAGTTTTACAGCATCGGACGCAAGGACGATGCTGTAGAGAATGCCCCTGATTTTCCTGATGCAATTTGTTATTATGATAATCCTGCAGCTCCAGTAATCAACAACTATGATTTGCGGAATAGCACCGGCTCAAAATTAAACAATGCGACAGGGTTGCTTGATGCCGCTACCGAATATTATTTTACCGTAAATGTCACCGACGCGAATGGATGGACAGACATCAAATACATCAACATTACTGCGTGGTATGATTTTGGCAGTGAAAGCACCACCTACAATCAAACAACAGGAGGAAATCTGAATATGTTTCTCCAGTATAGAAACATTCTTGGGGTCAAAGAATTTCTCATGATATGGCCAGATGATGAAGCACAACTCATCTCTAGTAATTGTACCATTACTTCCTATAACAGCACCACACGAATTTTCAAATTTAGCTTTGTTCCTTTTGGGCAAGTACGATGGGCTAATAGTAACGGCTCGTGGGACGGTACCCAAAATATTACCAATGATCCGTATTCATGGAATTTCAATATCACTGTTATTGACAGTATTGGACTTTCCCGATGGAAAACAGATGAATACGGTATTTACCGATATACATCTGTTACTACCAGCCAGGATTGGGTCGATGTTTTTGCTGCACCTGGATTTAACGACTCTTCAAGCATTGTTACTGTCATCTATTCATCAAATTATGATTTTAATCTAACCATTTATTTTGAAGAAAATCTTACTAACACTTCCTGGGGGGATTTCATCTCTATTGCAGATAATGTGCACATTCTTGCAAATGCAGATCCGACTGACGATATTACGTATGACATCCTCTTTTTAGGTATTGGCGAAGCAAATGCTGTTGATATTATCAATTCTTCAGGGATTTTTACTAAAGATGGAGTTAGCCAAGCAGTCAATGTTCAATTTGATGTCTTTATCCCTTTGGGTACCTCTGGCGGGCGGTATACAGCACGTGTGGCAACGAAGATCAGTCATGCTACTTGATAGTTGTAAGGGAGACATAAACATAGAAAAACAAAACATTTATTAAGGAGAATAAAGTTTCTTTATAAAGAATTGGGTGTGCGCTCGATATTGCCTCTAGGAGGGAAAGGATGGAAAAACAAAAAGCGTCTTCAACGTTAGTGGTAGTTCTGTTACTTATAGTAGTATTTTCTCATATCTTTGTATTTCCACCTTTAATTAGGTATTGTAAAGCAGATCCTGGCGACGTTAGTGAAAGCTGGGATAATTCAACTACCTTAAATGTAACAGTGTTACAATTACAGCCACGTGTCAATTGGTATGATTTTCAGTTCTATAATGGAACAGCATGGGTTTCACGATTGAACCAGCAAATCGACGTGAATAACAGTTTGCAATATCGTTTTATTGTCAATATCAGTAGTGATCAAGGATGGGATGATATTGAATATATTTACATCGAAGCGTGGCATGACAATGGTAGCGAAGCAACAACGTATAATCATAGCGGAAATCAGGGAGGAAATCGTAACTTGCGACTTGTCTATGATAACACGAGTAATGTATCAGGGATATATAACATGACGTGGCCTACAGGTGGAGAGGTTACGATAGGATCAATGACTGACATTGTGGCCATCGATCCTGATGGAAGCCCCGGCAATACCGAATGTCATAATCTAACCTTTTCCTTTATCCCGAATTATCAATTTCGATATGCCCCAGATCCAGCGAATGCAGCAGCCGGGCATAATGATCTTTGGTCGTGGAACTTCAATATTACTGTTCTTGATTTTCAGGGATACTATTCCTATCACAATCCAATTGTCGGCGAGACAGTAGACGAATTCGGCGTTTATTCGTACACAGAAATTGTGAGTGCGGGTTGGCCTACCATTACTGGAAATCCCGGAACTACTGCAGTGGCAGATAGCAATATTTCTGTAACGACGCGATCAAATGGCAATTATTCATTTTCCGTTAATGTTGATACCTTACAACATACAACAAATCCAGGTGCTACGATGGCTAATACAACAGTGTGGGCTCGTGGAGGGGATTTAGATTCTCTACAAAACTTCACCGGCAGCTGGCCGATTTATTTCTATGCAAATTATACTAATAATGAGTATAATGAAGCATTACCAAATGGGACTAGTTTACTCACAGATGATATTGAGTATCGGTGTTCCATTCCATTAACTCAGCTGCCCGGAGATTATGAAGCTACTATTCGTTATTATATGATAACTGAAACATAGAGTATGAGTTCCTCTCCCTAAAAATATCTTTTTCTTTTGTTTTTCTGAGATTTTGTCAATTTGTAATTTTTTCAGTTTGGGCTTCCACCGCCAAACCTTTATATATGGTTATTTTAAGATAGTCATGTTACATATTGCCGTGTTTTATTATATCATGGTAATAACTGAATCGAAGGTGGAAGCATGAGGAGTAAAAGAAAGATATGTTCAACGCTAGTTATTGTGATTTTTATTTTTTCACTACTTACCAACACTGTTCTTTTTGGCCCCGTGTTGATATTTAGTAAAGCTAATCCAGGAGATATTAATCAGAGTTGGCATAATGAAACAACGCTTAATGTGTCGGTCTTACATCTTGAGCCACGCATCAACTGGTACGATTTTCAATATAATCAATCCGGAACATGGGCATCACGACGAAACCAACAAATAGACGTGAATAACAGCGCCGAGTATCGTTTTATTGTCAATATCAGTAGCGATCAAGGGTGGGACGATATCAACTATATCAATATCACTGCTTGGTATGATAATGGGACTGAAAGTACTACGTACAATGAGACATTGGGAGGAAACTTGAATCTCTTTCTGCAGTATGAAAATACAACAGGAACCGCAGTATATAGTGTGCTGTGGCCATCGAATGAGGTGGCCATAGGTAGTTTAACCGACGTGGTAGTAAATGATCCACTTGGAAGCCCAGGCAACACAGAATGTCACAACGTTTCATTTACTTTTATTCCTGGGTACCAGTTACGATATGCACCTGGAGATGGTGCATGGGATAATGCCATAAATACTACTAATGACGCTCGATCATGGAATTTTAATATTTCCGTTACTGATGGTGGAGAAGGTGCTGCTGCACCACTTACTCGATGGAGAACAGATGAATTTGGCATTTATGCCTATGCTGAGGTTGCCAGTGCAGGATGGCCTACCATTACCGGAAATCCTGGTGAAAATGCCACTGCCGACAACAACATCTCTGTTGTCATCCGATCAAATAACAACTATTCGCTCTCTATTCTCGTTGATGATCTTATTCATACCACTAATCCAGCATTTACTATCTCGAATGAATCAATCTGGGTCCGTGGTGGCGACCTTGATGCACGGATGAACTTCACCGGAAGTGGACCGGTATATTTCTACGGAGATGATGTGAATTATCATATTGCAGAGGACAACGGTAGCAATAAGATAACCAGCGATGTGGAGTTTAGATGTGATATTCCTCTCGGTCAACAAGCTGGAGATTATGAGGCAACAATCAGGTATCATCTAAAGACAGAAACATAGAGACTGTTGCTGTAACCTGCTTTTTCCTCTTTTTCTCTTTATTCTACTTTTTATATCTTTTACTATTCTTAAGATAACATTGTAGGAAAAACTTTAATAGACTGACAACGATAGATGATTGGTTGGGTACCCTCAATACAAAGTTAATGTGAGGTGATGGGACGAATCGTCATGCTTATGTGCTTGTAAGTATAGTAGTTATTCTAGGTAGTTTATCTTTGTTGTCAAGCGTTTCAGCCGCTAATGATATCGATATCACTGTCTCTATGGATGGAGAAAGTGCACAGACTCGTTTTGATCATCTTGTTCTTGTAGCTGGTCTTTGGCATCTTGTTGATATTGATATGGAAGGTGAGGTCTTAGATCAATTAACCCTTAAACTCTTTGAAGGTACGACTGTACCCATTGCCTCGCAGCGAAATGCAACAAATTATTATGAATGGACGTATGATGAATCAAGTGATCTGGTTTGGCAAGATGTGATGATGTATGGCGGGAGAACATATATCGATGCCGATAACTGCTCACAGAGCAACTCTCTTTATCGTTTTGCTATAGGTGTTAAGGATACGTTTCCAAGTATTGAATTTTATCATGAAAATTGGACCTTAGAAATTTATGCCGGCCAAGATAACCTTTTTTCTGAAGTTATTGTCATTGAAAAACCAACCCTTTCACTTGCACGAAGCCATGCCGAAACCATCGAATTTTATGTCGATCCGTTTACTGAAATGGATGCCGATGGAGATGATTATTTCAAAGTAGAAAATAAAGGCAATGTTCCCTTGGAGTTATCCGTTGATTATCCAACCTATGCTAAATATCTTGAATGTGAACATTTTGAAACAATACTTTCTGTAAAAAGTGGCAAACATTGTAATATTATTTTACATTCCGATTCTTGGATGGCCGGCATTAGAACCGTAACAGGAACCATAGAGGGCACCATCCCCTCACCGTATGTTATTTATACTGATCAACTTACCTTTCTTTCAGCGCCCGTTATCTCTGCATCTACCTTAAAAATAAACGTTGGTCATGCCAATCATGAGATTGTTGATCTGGGAGATGGCATTATCTTCCAGTATGAAAAGAGTTTGACCATGAATGAGGGAGAAGTAAGAGAGATCCATGCCTATCTCTCTGGTAATGGAGAAGCAACACTAAATATCTCGAGTGATGAAACGAACAGCTCTATACGAAATATTCAACTTGGAACAATCCAAGTTACACCACCGATAAGCATCACGTCAACAAACACCTCTGAACAGATAGTTACTATTACCGTGGAAGCCCTCAGAGAAAATAAGGTTGGCACTATTTACTATACGTTAGATGTTGATGGCAACATTCGGGAATTTACAACAACCATTACTATTGAAGTACCACAATCTGGGAGGGATGAAACAACCACAGCTCTTCCCTTTGCCACTATTATTATTCTCTTATGTGTTGTTCTTGTCGTTGTTTATATGCTTATTTCATATTTGCGCCATCGGGGGTAATCTAATCAAATGAAGAAGCAGAGAGTAACAGCCTTAGTAGTCATTGTCCTTTTCCTGTGGTGTTTTATCGTGGGTTCTCCTGTGGGGGCTGCAAGCAAGGCCGGTGTCGGCGTACTTAATGTGCCCCCTACCTTTCGTATGATTCGTCTTGTGCAACAAGATAACACTATCCGGATCTATCTTACCCTTTCAGATTATAATTCCTGGGAAGATATCTTTTCAGCGAGTGTTACACTCGAAGATTCTGGGCTGGACATTGCGACCTTCACCTACCAACAATATAGTGATAGAACTTCTTGGATTAAAACTAATCAATTCAACGAAACATCATCGAAGGACTTACTTATAGTAACAAAATGCTCGTATGATTCCTCCCGAGATCGTGAAACAGTTGAAGACCGGTGTAATCTTGTGATTCTTTTTGTATTTCAGACTGATTTTTTCACCCGTCTACATATCGTGGCCAGCGATCGGGAAGGGGCAACGGCTACCGCTTCAATTGATTATAATGCTGATGAAATGATCAGAAATAGTGAAATTATTGTTATCCCTGGTGTCGATGAACCTGTTTCTGTTACGATGCCTCCTTATCTCTTAAACCTTCTTGCTCTTCTAATGGCCGTTGTTGGCACATTCCTTGTGATAAGAAAGATAGACAAACAGAGAGCAGAACGAGTCGCTTATGAACATACGTAACCATATTATTCGGTTTTTTCCATTATACTTTTTCATTTTTCTCACTCTGTTTCTTTCTGTAAAATTTGTCTTTATTTTTTTCTTTAGGGCAGCATACGAACCTTCCTTTCTTTTTGAATTAAATCCCTTTCATATGTTGGTAGGATTTAATCGTTCACAACTGCTTGTAATGTCACTTATTATTGTCTTCTTTAACACTTACTTACACCTCAATGCATCAAAAAAAAATCTCCTAATTTCATTTTTCCCGACAGCCCTTATGCTTAGCGGTTTGGGGCTATCAGTCGCAACAACCGAATTCACTATTGATATCGTTGTTCACTATATCCTCTTTGGAAGTCTACTCTTCGTTCTTCTCATCGATCATCGGCATACCTTGAGCTTTCCAGAAGAGTTGACATCGCTGTCAAAAGAACCATTCTGGGCAAAGATGCCGACGAAGAAGCCATCTTCTTTTCTCCAAGTAAGACGTTCATCTAGTCCTTTTTTTCTTACGCAGTCTTTCTTTTCCTTGTTTAAACATACTTCCACAAAACCGGAAAAGGGAAAAACACTCCATACAAAGGCGAAGCCGACGGCACGCTTAGCGGCATCTCTGGATGGACCACTGCACGGCCGACAGGAACCAATGACACGCCCATATGAACCTATTTCAAAAGCTCGGTTACAAGAACTTGATAAAAAGATGAAGAAATTAGAACGACTAGAAGATGAAATTGAACACCGACGGAAGCATCTTGTAGAACAAGAAAAACACTTCAGAACGCATGCAGTAGTGTCTCATGCACATCATTTATCTGTTGGTGAAAAAAAATCATCCTCTGCACCGGCAATACAACCTGAAAAAAGAGCACAACAAAATACCTCTCTTCTTGATGAAATTCATCAGTGCGCGGCTGTTATCCAACGAGGATTTCTCAAACAAATGAATGATGATTTCACTCAGTTATTGGGATATCCTGCACGTGATCTGATCGGTAAAAACATACTTGATTTTATTGGTCCTGACGGGCTGGCAGGATTTGGCAAATATTATTTGAACCAACTAAGGGGGATAAATCGTCGTAGTTATGATGTTGTATTTGTCACAAAAAACAATACAGAAATCCCTGCTTTCATCGCCATAAAACCAACTCTATTCAAGGGAGAAAAGGCAGATATTGTTATTGTGCAAAAGAAAGAACACCAATAAAAAGATATAAAAAAGGGAGATGAACTCCCTTTCTTGGTTTACCACAGATCGACGACTCTTGTTGGCAGGACCGCTGGTGAAGTTATTTCATACACTGCGGATGCCCCATACTCAGGTTGGATTTTTCCAGACATTGATTCTCTTACGGGAAGTCCACCGTCGATAGGTGCAAGTGCGCTGACGTTGATAATGAGATAGATTCTGTCTCCATTGTTCAATCCATGAGTGTTCATGACTGAATTGTCGTAGTCATGGACGATGATGACGCCGAAACTGATGTTTGATAAGTTACCCGCAATTGTGAAGTTTTCCCGTATGCTGATATTGTCCGAGCTAACTGGTGTTTCGAAGACACTTTTGTTGTCAAGGTTAACTGGGGACATGACCGACTCGTTGAATTTTAATGTCCAGAGATCATCAAGGATTGCTACAGAGACCGTTATTTGTTCGAGGTCAATTTCCCTTGACCCCGCACGTGGTCGAACCAACATTGCTAGATATTCAACTTTTGTTCTGTTTTCATCAGTTAATCCTGCGATTTCATCGATGCACATGCCAGATGAAACTTCATGTATTGTTTGGGTTCCAACACTTCGAGCTCGCTGTTGCAGATTTTCGCTTGTGGTAATCAAGACACTTGCCGCCACAGCAGCAATTAAAATCATAGCAATAAATACAATCAGTGTCCCAATTCCGACCATACCTTCGTTGTCTTTCTTCAATGATTTTTTGTGTTTTGGCGTGTTCCCTAGAGCATTTTTAACTCTAGATTTTGGTTTAATAGCGATAATAGTATCTATTCTAAGGCAACCTAAACCCTGATCGGAATCGACTAAAACAAAACCATCTTTATAATCTACATCCTCAAGGGTGCCTGTAACGACACTAGCTCTGTTTTCTCCCGGCTCTTTCGTGACAATCTTACAGTACTTGCCTACCAGCCTTTCCATATATCTTTTTTCCATTTTCTTTCACCACCGTTTCATTCCTTTCTACGATACCATGCCATTTCAGAGCATGGCAATTGTAGTCATGTATACTGTTCTCAAGTGACATTATATAAAGCTTCCCCGTTAGAAACTCAAAATGGAAAAAAGCGCGGATTGGCAAAACGTCACATTTGACATTTTTACAAAAAAAACCACTCTCCAAGGTAGTTGTTCAATATAACAATGAATAAAGATTGTAACCTCTTTTATATATAATGGTATTAATTGTATAATAAATCTTAAATATTATCTAACCCCAAGATAGTCTTGGAATAGATAATGATAAAAATGAATTGTTGGGGTGGCACATCAATTGCTGCGGTGATTTTGCTTATTAGCTTTCTGTTAATTGGAGCAACTGTAGCATCAGTGATTTCTAGTGGTACAGAACCAGGATCTGAAGAAGAAATCGAAGAACTGCTAGATGATGTGCTTAATGAGTTGACAACCTATTTACAAATAAAAGATAAGATAGGAAAATTTTCCACGTTAAACGACCAACTACAGATCCAGCAAATTGCACTTTTAATATCTCCACTCTTCTCACAAGATATTGATGTGACGGGGTTAACAATAAAACTTTGTGATGGTGATGCAGTGTATATCTTAAATTATAGTGGGCAGGCAGCATTTGTCGGCTCGCATGGTCTTTTCGGGCATCCTTTATGGAATAGCTTAAATGAAACAAGCTTTGGCTTTCTTGCGATTCATGACACCGATCGTTCCCTTATCGACTTTGACGTTCTCAATAAAGACCTTGTCTATACTCTTATTAAACTTCCTGAAGAACTATCATTGAAAAAAGGAGAGACAATAGAAATAACATTATTCCCCTCATCAGGAATAGTGCGTACCATTGCTCTTAAAGCACCCTTACCCATACACTCAGTCGTTACATTTGACTAATCTTATTTATCATCTGGAGCTTTTTCAGTAAATTTTTTTGTTTGCAAGTTCTCTTCAGCAAGATCAAGACATTTATCAATTTCATCAGTTAACGTCAATTTATGTCTTACGACAGGACTTGTTTGTATAGTGTCTGTCTCCTGTTTCATTGTCAACTCTTTTTGTTTTTGTTGGAGTAATGATAAAGATCCCTGTTGTTTTTGGAGTTGAGTGGCAAGCGATTCAAGTTCATGGTTTTTCATTTCAATAGAATCCTGAACGGCCTGCAACTGTTTTTGCCGGTCTTGGAGAAGAGTATCAAGATGAGTTATCTCTTTTGTTTTGTTTCCAAAATCGGTATTCATTTTTGTCACATCTAGTGTGTGAGCTTGTTTTTCTTTGTTTACTACTTGTAATTGAGTATGAATCTCATGAAATCGCTTCTCCAGATGTTCCAATTCTTCTTGTTTTTGCTTCAAGAGCATTTGCATCTCTGCAACATTGGAAACATCGTGAACGACCATGATTGCTCCCTGAGGTTCGTTTTTTCCATCAATGATGGGCATCTGAGAGATGTTAGCAAGGATGGTTTCTCCTTGTTTGTTGGTGAGTGACACTGAATTTACCAATATCGGCGATTTGTCCCGCTGACATTGTATTTGTCCTTCACGCACTCGATCTTTTCCCAGCAAGGTATGTATTTCAAACAATTTCTTTCCCAGTGCCTGTTCTGCAGATATTCCAAACATTTTTTCTGCGTGTCTGTTCCAACTAGTAACCACGTCATTGGTGTCGATGGCAATGACTGGTGCTGGTAATGCATGTTTTATTTGTTCGGTCTGGATTTTCGCGTGTTCTTTTTCAATGGATAGTTGTTCAATCTGTTTGTTTTTTTCCTCAAGCATTCCTTGCGTAGTTGCCAATTCATTTTTTAGTTGGTCCACCCCACTCGTTTTTTTCTCAAGCTCAGTCTTAAACCAGGTGAGTGCAGAGGTTCGAGCGTCTATTTCTTCCCGTAGTTCGTTGATGGTTTGTTGATGATTTTCAACTTGTGACGTTCTCGTCCTCACTTCGTGATACGCCTCATCCAGTTGTGTTTGTAATTCCCGTAATTTACTATCCTTTTCATCACAGAGCTGTTTTATATCAATGGCAGCATGGTTCGTTTTTTCGAGATCAGATTGCAGTCGTTCTATTTCTCCTTGGTGGCTTTGTATCATTTGCTCCTTGGTTTGTAGTTCATGCTGAAGATGCTGTAATTCTCCTGTTCTTTTGCCTACTTCTTCTTGTTCCCGTCTAAGTTCATCTTGTATCTGAGACAACTCTTTTGTTTGCTCTTCTAATTGATGTTCCTTTTGTTGTATTTGTTCATTTTTACTTTCAAGTTCGCTTTTTATCTGTTGGATTTCTGTTGTCACTTGCATTTCCTTTTGCTGTAGTTCCTGGCTCCACCGATCCAATTCTTTCTGCCGATTGTTTATTTCGTCATGTAATCGTTGTAATTCTTCATGCTTTCTGTCCAACTCTTCCTCTTTCATATCTGTGGCCTTTTGGAGCTGTTGCAGTTCTGATTGTACAGTCATGATTTCTGTATTTTTTTCATTGACTTTCTGCTGTGCTTCTTGTAATGCTTCTTGTTGTGCCGTAAAATCTTGTTGCTTTTGCGAGAGTTCTTTCTGTAACTGAGTAATCTCCTGCGTTTTTTGATGAAGTGCATCTCTACTTTCCTTCAAGTCTTGGTTTGCTGCCTGGATTTCAACATCAATAAGGTGTAATTTTTTCTGTGCGTCTTGGAATTTTTTAGTGGCGATTTCGATGTCTTCGTTTTTCTTTTTGAGGGTTGATTCTAAGGAGATGCGGTCGGTGACGTCATCAATGGTAAAAATCGAACCATTCCATTCACCCTTGCGGTCAAAAAGCGGAACGTGAGTGATATTGGTCAGATGTCTTTGCGTTGAGGGCCCTTGGAGGGAAATTGATTTTATGGTAACTGGCTTTTTTTCCATCACCGATTGTTGTTGTGCATGATGCAGTCGGTCATCATTTAACCACTCTACACTAAAAATATTTGAATTTTTGATATTGGTGGGGTTGATTCCCAGTAACTCTTCAAGTTTGGTGTTCCAGTCGGTTATGTTATGTTGAGTATCCACCAAAAGTAATGGGACAGGAAGAGCATTATTTATCTGGGCGATATATTCAGTCACAAGTGTTTTTTCCTCGTGAAGCTGTTCAGCCGTCTTGATTTTTTCTTTTAATTTCAGCTCAGTATCTGCAAGTTGCTTGGTTATTTCTTTTATGATGGTGTTACGTGTGCCAAGCTCTCTTTTAAGATCATCTAAGGTTGATTCGTGCTTACTAAGTGTTGCTTGTAATTCAGATACTTCTTGTATCTTTTGTTGTAATGTTGATTCTTTTTGCAACAGTTGGGATTGTATGTTCTGAATCTCTTTTTCAAGGGGCTCTCTACCTTCCCGCTCCTGCGCTACTTGCTTTTGTAATTCGGTAATTAGTTGTGCTTTTTGTAGCAATGCTGGTTGATTCTCCAACAGTTGCTTTTGTAATTGTGAAATAATGGTATTTCGAGTCTGAAGTTCATCTTCCTTTTGTTCAAGCTCAATCTGAACAGTCTGCAAATCGCCTACTCTTTTCTTGGATGACATTTGTTGTTCAGTGAGCTGGTTCTTGAGCTGTGCAATGATGCTACTTCTTGTTGTTAATTCCTCCTGTAAAGATTCATATTCGTGTTGTTTTTCTTTAAGCTCTTCTTGTAATATCTCAATCTTTTGCTGATGAGTAATAACATTCTTTCTCTCTAGTTCCAAGTCTCCGGCTATTTTTGCGATTTCATGATTTTTTTCTTCCAGCTCACTGTCGTTCTTTTTCAACCTCTCTGTTAATTCCTGCACTTCGTCCTTCTTTTGTCCTATCTTTGATTGTTCACCCTGCATTAGTTGTTTAAAGGCAACCATTTCATGTCTTTTCTCTTCCAGTTCTAGTTGACTTTCTTGCAGTTTATCTGTAAGTTCTTGCACTTTTCGTTTATAGTGATGAATGTCCATGGTTGTATTTTCTAATGCGGATTGAATTGTTTGCATGTCTCTATTTTTTTCTTGTATGGCATCATAGATTGTGTTTAGCCTGCTTGTATCTATCGCCCTAGGAGAATCAGAAGTGCCAGTACCATCATGCACTGGCCTCTTTGTTGTTTTAATGGTGTTGATTTCTCCGACAATCTTTCCCTGTTTGATTTGGGGTGTTGCTTCGATATGTAATGAGAGTACACCGCTACTACTGGTTTGAACATCTACGCTGTAGGTCGGTTGCTCTTTTCTAATCAGTTTTGAAACGTGCCGTAAATTTGCTTTCTTTCGAGATTCTGGTGTTAACAATGAACTATCCTGAAAGCGCATGCCAACCAAGTCTTCTGTTGTCCATCCTACCAGTTGACAAAATGCATTGTTCACAGCAACAATTTCCCCCTTTCTGTTAAGAAGAAACGAGGGGTTTAGGGGATCAAGCTGAGGTAGATTCATACCTTCCCTGTGCGCAATGCTTCGTTCCCCTCTCCTGCTGTAAAAAGTATCTTCCATCTGAGTTTTCCTCACCCCACCATATATGTGAAGTATGGTGGTATTGATATGATTAAAGGATATTAATCCTTTTTTATTTTATGGTTACGTGTTTGAATAGAGAAACAAGAAACTACTCAAGGACCTCCTCTTTTCCAAATGCCTTTTCAACCGCTGACTTCAATTCTTGGTGCTCCTCTTCCAATTGTTCAAACCGATCTTTCAATGATAAATATTTTTCCTTATAGGAGTGTTCCATAATCTGGTCTTTTTTCTCCTGAGGCACTAACCCCCCTCTCTTTGGAGTGTCATCAAATGCCTTTTGGTAAGGCGTTCCTTTTAAAGAAATATCGGAATCAAAAATCAGAGTACTGTCCCCCAGCACACCAAAGGAGGTGCCGTCAAGTCTGCGTATCAATTCTTTACACTTATTGATGTTGACATCAAGAATATTGACCTTTCGTCGATGCTCCATCACATCTTCAGCAAATTGCTTTCTGTCAATATCTTTTATTAACCGTTTTTCCGTTAAATCCATAAGCTCGTCTTTTAATGCCAGGCGCTGTTTTTCCAGCACCCTCAGACGGTTGGTAAGCATCTCTTTTACTGAGAGGGCATCTTCAATATAGGTCGCCATCTCATTATCGTGCTTGATAAAGATATCATATAGTTCTTCATTTGATACGGTATCATCTGAAAGGAGTGCCGTTAACTCGGGAGAGATTCTGTCTTTGAATTCAAGCTTTTCGATGATTTTGACAGCCTTGGTGTACCAGCCAGGAACAAAAATAAGTCCTTTTTTATCTTCTTCAAATTGTTCAAGCGGAAAACTCAATACTGCTTCTGTTTTCTCGTCTTTTATTTTATATCCAATGAGATTCTTTTCTGCATCATAAATCATATCAAAAACAGAGCCTAGTTTCTCTCCAGTATCTTCAAGAAAAACAGGTTTTTCCTTCATGTCCTTTGGAGCTAAGATCTTTCGTTTCTTGCTCTTGCCCCATTCAGATTCTTTCCTTTCACTTGAAGGTTCGTGTTCTTTCTCTTCAGAGAGCATATCTAATAACACATCAACTTCGGGTTCGGGTCCTTCCTTGGCTCCGGTGAGTGGTTGTTCTATGGGGTGTTGGTGTGCTCGTGTCCCTTTTTGCTCCATTATAGCTTCTTTAACCGTTATTCTTTCCGGAGTTTCTTTTGGCTTATTTTTCCCTCGGTTAAAAATTGACATCCACACCTTTCTCCAGTTATTACCCTTTACAGGTCACAACTTCCCTCCAAGATGAGTAATGGGTCTTTATCTTCTTTAACATTTCGGATTAGATGAACTAGCCACCAGGGAAGTAGTGCGAGAGGGATAAGAGCAATAGCAAGTAATAAAAAGTACACTCCTACTGCCCCAAGACTTAAGGTAATAATTTCTAACACCGTATGATCTTTAGCTAGGATGATTGCCTGCGTGTTGAGTGCCATGTAGCTGATAGTAATGGCGGTGGTTAGCAGGGAAACCAGGACAATTTTTCGTCGCACTTTGCAACTGATGATATACGCACAGAGTCCTGCTATTAGTGCTGCACTAATCATCACGAGTATGTGGTCGCTTAGGAGTAGGAGGAGAGGAATCGTCAGGAGTGAGGCTGCGATAGGTTTTTTCATGGTGTTCAACAATGTGCTATTTCTGTCCGTTGTTGCCAGATCAACCTTAGTGACCCATCCCATGCGCTCATGCAACGTCGCCCGTATGCTTTTTTTTGCACAATATAATCGATTTCTCGTTTGTTTTTTTAGGAGGATCGGGGAGGTATGACACCAGGACCTATTGATTTTCATAACGGTGTATTTATCTGATACAAAAGTAATAGCTACGAGGAGAGAAAGGGTAAGAAATGTGAGAACCAATGCGGCAAACACATCGAGAATATACACTGCTGCTTGTCCATTCCATGAAGCAAGCTCCGTCATCAGATCATCAGGAAAGAGAAGCCAAAACGGTGACGAATAGATCATGATATTGCCTGCATAGGATCCATTTGTTGATCCATTGGGCACTGTTGCTGTTAACGAAACATCCATTAATCCTCCTGAATCAATTTCAAAGATTTGCTCATTGAGATAGGGCTCGATCTTTCCTTCACCATAAATAATGCCTTTTACTCTCATAGTGCTGGGATTAATAATGGGAAGTTTAATGACCGCAGATGTTTCGCCTTGGTTAATTTTTCCAAAGCTAAGGGAACTTTTTGGACTACTTCGCTCCACCCCTAGTGATCCTGTTGTTGAATCAAAAGCAAAACAATGAATAACCAACAAAAATACTAGGTAGATTGTTAGAAAAAACACCAAGGTATGCTTTACCTTTAACGGTCGAGACCCAAAGATGTAGAATCGTAATTTTTCTTTAATCGTCTTTCGTTTTTCAGGAAACGTGAAGAGCAACACCACCAGAAGCACTGCAGAAATGGTTAGCGGCATAAACACTCCCGCATAGGCTAATGCTCCTTTTGCAGCAGTAGATTGTGCCAAAAGCTCTATACCTTCGTTTACCCAAATCCCGATATACCCGACAAAGGGAATTTTTAAGGGTTGTTTTCCTACTGATAGCACTTTTCCCATCAGATGGTCTTCTCTGATGTGTGGTTCAGGTATGTGGGGTCCGGCTTGGTCTGTCCAGGTGTTGGCGTCACCTTTTGTTTCTAGCATTAATTCTCCTGTTGATTTTCGCGTTACAATATCAGTTACTCGATGAACAACAATTTTTTCATCAGGCCAATGTACATAACTTCTAAACACCACCACATCGCCGATTTCAATATCATCTATGCTTGATGGCGTCCAGGCAACAATGTCACCTTCTATTAAGGCGGGACTCATAGATTCTGAAGTAACAAGATCAATAGGAAACGGTGTTCCACTCCAAATGGAGAGAAATCGAGCCATAATGAGAAGTAATGCTGCAAGAAAAATAATGTTACCTATCAGTGACTTTACCTTAAGCTGAATAGAGACATCCCATCCGTAATATCTCTATGTATATATTATTAGATATATTACTTTTATGCTTTATCTATATTCTACGTAATGTCCTTCAGAAACAAACATGATGTGGGAATATGTTTTAGTGACAGTGAACGTGAGATAGACCTCATCTCCTTTTCTCAACACTAGATATTCATTGTCGGATGTTTGCAGTAAACTACGATTCTCTGGATACATGGTCTCGATACATATAACGTCTGTTTCATCTATCAATAGATAAACCGTATCAAGATACGTAATTTCATCCAATTCCTCAGTAATTTTTACTGTTATGGTACCATTGATAGGATGCACATGATCCGTAATATCAAGAGCATGCACATATTCTTTTTCAGGGCTTGTAGCACCGGGAATAAAGTCAGAAACCTTTCGATACCGCTGCCCATCAAAGACATACAGGAACGGTGAGGCCGAAGTGGTAAAGCTGTAGCTGTCATTGGTCCATTTCTCTCCATCGCTAGCATTCACGCTCCACCAATAGGTGGTTGATCCAGCAGATGCATTACTGTAATTCAACCATTGTACCGTCGCAGGAGAATCAACATTGACACTGCTATTGGTTTGTTGCACTTTCCACACGCCAGTAGTGTTTTCATAAAATGACACATCAACAGTTCCTCCATTGCCATCAGACACCGTTATATTACACATCGGCCATGGTGCAATATTGGTCGCTCCGTTTGCTGGTTGCGGATTCGACAGAGATGGTGCACTGTTTGGTGTTTCTTGGCTGCCAAATGATAAGAAATTACTGGTGTTATTTACATTCTGGAAGGTTGCATTGATCCAACTGATGTTCCGAACAACATTTGATATCCGAACTTCATCCATGAATCCATT
>Ga0180434_10002405_pt1 | contig 25116 bp, 18 predicted proteins | sample SS_ome_7_FD_132453 | JGI IMG/M metagenome (GOLD analysis project Ga0180434, IMG submission 132453) | Hypersaline lake sediment archaeal communities from the Salton Sea, California, USA - SS_1_D_2 metaG | ecosystem: Environmental > Aquatic > Non-marine Saline and Alkaline > Hypersaline >... | reverse complement strand
TTCACAAAACATTGGCGCTCGAAATAGGTGTGGTGTCCCCGGAATTCAACGGGTAAGGAGGAGCATCAGAGTTGTGAACTTATCGAGCACGAACTGTTCGAAAGTGAGGTAGTCGTCGCGTGGGATCATCCAGCCGGAGTAATACTGAACCACGAAAAGCATGTTCCAGATGATAGGCAAAACGGCAATGAGGACGAGATAGCGCAACCGGATGTGCTGCTGGAGCTTTGTCAGCAGTGCTGCGAGGCCCAGACCGAACAGCGCGGAGCAGTTGATGAACCGTCGCATGCCGAAGGACCAACCGACCCATACCGCCACACTGTTGATGTAGAGCTGGAGCGCGAACGCCGCCGCGAGGAGATATCCGACGGTGCGTTTTTCTCTGGGGAACATGAAAAGGCCGATGACGGCAAGCAGTATGATAGGCGTCCAACTGAACAGCCCGTGACGTGACGAGAACAGCACGTCGAAGAAATCGGGTTTGAACCAGCTCAGGAACCCCGCGCCCTGCGGCACGGTGATGAAGCTGCCATAGAGAACCTTCCAGACGACCATCTGCGGGAAGAACAGGACGAGAAATGCAGCGCCCGTTGTGAGTGCGTTCAGTGCCAGGTTGCGATCAACACCTCGTCGTCGCGCCGCCGACAGTATATCGGCGCCGGGCAGTACGAGAAAGAGCGCGTTCTGCCATCTGACCAACGCGGCGAGTCCCGCAACAACTCCGAGCGCGAGGTATCCCTGGCGGGTTGGTTGGTCGCGCCACGCGAACCATGTGGTAATTAGCAGCGCAACGATGAACATCGACGGCATGTGCGACATCGGTACGAGCGGGAAGAGGTAATACAGCACTCCTGACGTGAACCAGATGACTACTGTCGCAAGAAGCGCGATGTCACGCGCGAATTCTCGTTGTATCAATCGGTAGATCAACACGATACCAGCAAAACCGTACACGACGTTCCCGAGGTACACGGCGATCTGGTACGGTGGTGAAAGGCCGTCTGCGGGAAGACCTGCCGCGAGCGCGGCAAGATGACCGATGAGGAAAAACGGGAGCCACAGCATCGCGACACCGATGGCGAACGGGTTGGGCATCTTGCCGGTGACGGTGCGTTCCTGGTCGGGACTGGCATCGCCGATACCCTGGAAGTATGCATACTCGGCGGCGAAATCCAGGTCTCGATCGAAGATCAATGACGGCAGGTACACGTAATAGCCGATGGGATCGACCCCGCCGACGCGCATATTTGATAGCGCCAGTACGTCCATCCAGCGAAGCCAGAGCATCTGGAGGATGAGAAGCGAGACGAGCGCTGCGTACGCCGCCCGTCGGTCGGCAAATATGGAGAGGACTCTCGGCGTTCTCTGCTTCTTTCGCATAGCGCTACACTATGTGTCGTACATGCTGTCGGGAGCGGTGAACGTTGTATGCTCCGTTTGCCCGCTGCACATTGAGCGTAGCACAGAGCACCTTGCGTTACAAGATGTCGCGACCTTCTTACGCGACAGGGTCTACGCTCATACGACTGGCTCGGTGTCGGCCAAGGCACTCGGGTTGCCGCTATCACGCAGATGGGGAAGCGTCCGTACACACCTGGATATCATTCTCAGGGAAGAGCCGTGACCGGACGCGGCTATCATCACTGCGGTTTGGCTGGTCCAGAACTGAGGGCTCTATCAAAGCTTCTCTCGCTGGTCACGCTCGATAAACTCCCGTATGTAGGCGTTGACAATAGCCGGCTTCTCGTGGACGATCCAGTGTGAGCTATCCGGGATTCGCCGAATTGTCAGGTCAGGCACGAAGCTGTCGAGTCCTTCGAGGTTGCCGGGAAGCAGATACTCATCGTTCTCACCCCAGATTACCAATGTAGGCACCTCAACCCTGAAGGATGATGAACCGGTCGCCGTTACCACGTCGGCAGGTATGTCGCGCTCGCCGGCACGCGGGCCGATAGGTGCCGCACGATAGTAATTCAATGCGCCGGTGAGTGCGCCCGGGTGTGACCACGCTCGGATGTATTCCTCACGGTCCTCGTGGGTAAAGTAGCCCCGTTCGAGCCCTTCTCTCAGAACGGTATCGACAAGCATGGCGCAGTCGTCCGCGGACAGAATCGTTTCGGCGTTCTCGCTGCGCAGCATCACCATATAGCTGCTTGCCTCCCGTTGGGCAGGATTCTCGCGCAGTTCCCGCTGAAACACGCCCGGATGAGGTGCGTTGATGATGACGAGGTTTTTGAGACACTGCGGGTGCCCCAAAGCAAACGACCATGCAACGAACCCACCCCAGTCGTGCCCGACGAGGTGGAACCGCGCGTGTCCAAGGTGTTCTGCCAGCGCACGCACGTCTTCAACGAGATGGTGTATCTGATATTGATCGACGTCCGATGGTTTTGATGAGAGGTTATAGCCGCGCATATCGGGAGCCACAGCCTGGTAATCGTGCCCGAACTCAACGAGCTGGTTCTTCCATTGATACCAGAGCTCGGGAAAACCGTGGAGGAACAGTATGAGATGGCCGTCACCTTCACTTACGTAGTGGAGGCGGACACCATTGACGTCGGCGTATCGATGTTCGAACATCGGCTGAGTGACCTCGTGATCCCGGTTGTCAATCCCGTGCTTTCTGTAATGAGTCTGACGTAACGTTGTGTCCGGACGGTTCTGCTATGCTTGACTCTATCAGCGCACCGGTTCTTTGTCCAGTGTCGTGCGCAAACGCTGCTCCGTCCGCCCAGCGATGTGGAGCGCCGTACGTCTTCATTGACGTGCTCAGGCTGAGAGTGTAAGCTGGGCGTAATGCGAATGTTGCGACGGGAGCATGAATGAGGAGAATCGCCGTGAACAGTACACTTCTGAGTTCTGTTGTGACGGTGTGCGCCGTGGTGACAGTCTGTCATGTTGCCTGCGCCCAAGACCACGTTTTGGATATCGGTTTGGCAAAACAGGTTTTTGTTGACGGCAGCCTTATTTCGAGCAGTTCCGGTGTCACGTTACGGATGAACCCGCCGCGCAAGACCGGTGAGCGGTGTATCGTGGCGGACAAACCGTGGGAAAGCCACCGTGTCTGCGCGTACAACACCGTCATGGAGGACGAAGGCATTTACAAGATGTGGTACGACGCGATAGCCGACGATGGGAGCAGGTGGTTGTGCTATGCGACGTCCGAGGATGGCGTTCACTGGGATAAACCGGCGCTCGACATTGTGCCGTTTCAGGGCCGAACGGACACCAACATTGTGTTTCCGCCGGAGAAACGGTCCCACGAGCCCAGTTGCGTCTTTGTCGATACGAGCCCTAAGTGTCCTGCGGACGAACGCTACAAGATGGTATGCAGCTATGACGGACCCGCCGGCAAGGGGACGTACGTGTTTGCCTCAGAGGACGGGCTGCATTGGCGAGCGCTGAGCGATAGGCGATCGTTCCGTTCGAGCGACACGGGAAACGTCGCGTTTTTCGACGAGCGTATCGGGCGGTATGTAGCGTATGTCCGCGTGTGGTCACCGATGCGGAAAATCGGCCGGTGCGAGTTCGACGATGTGCGAGAGTGGGGAAAGGAGACGCTCGTGTTCGGGTATGACGAGCAAGATCCGCCCGACCTCGATCTGTATACCAACGCGGCGGTAAAGTACCCGTTTGCGGCGAACGTCTACTTCATGTTCCCGAGCGCTTATTTTCACTATCCCGATCCACCGAAAGGGAAGTATCGGAACGATGGTCCGCTGGATGTGCGGTTGGTGGTGAGCCGGGACGGTATTGACTGGTCCTACGTGGACAGAAGTCCGTTCGTGCCGCTCGGCGTGGCGGGCGAGTTTGACGATAGCGCCATATACATGACGACCGGCATGATCCGGAAGGGCGCCGAACTGTGGATGTATTACGGGGGGTATGATTTCACTCACGGTGCATACGACGTGGCCAAGGACAAGTATACGGGCGTGATCTCGCGTGTTGTGTTGCGGTTGGACGGGTTCGTTTCAGCGGACGCCGCATATTCAGGCGGTGAGCTGGTGACCGTACCCGTGGAGTTCAGAGGGAAGCGGCTCGAACTCAACGTCGAGACGAGCGTCGCGGGCTCCGTCCAAGTCGAGGTTCTTGACGCCACCGGCAAGCCGATTCGAGGTCACACCCTTGCAAGCGCTGACGCTATAAAGGGGAATTTCATCGCGAAAACCGTTTCCTGGCAGGGGAACTCAGATCTGAGCGACCTTGCAGGCCGACCAATTCGGCTCCGGTTCGTCATGCGTGACGCAAAACTGTATGCGTTCCAATTCGTCGCGCCGTAACGACGAGGCCCACAGTTTCTTCATCTCTTGCGCTTAAGCTGGCTCAGCAAGACGGTAGGACGGGCGTCTCGCCCGTCATTCCATGAGCGGGATGCCCATGCCAGGCCGGCGATCGCTCGGCTGGTTAGAGATTCTTAGTTAAAGAGCAACAGATATCGCATCGTGCTATGCAGAGATTGACACTCATACGCCGTGGCCGGGAAAAGAGGACGCCGATGGTAAACAGAACTGCTCGCACGCAGGTGGGGCAATGTCTGTTGGTGGCGGCGCTGTTGTTGTGTGATCTTTCCTGGGCCGCCGACGCCGCAAGCGTCCACGAAGACGCGGCTGGGTGGGTGGAGCAGTTCCGTTTCGCACCGCCGACGGCGGAGACGGAAGGCCTCAGCGAAGCGATTGGCGGCGAGCTCCCAGCGTTCGCTGTTAAGCCATTCGCAGCCGGCTTACAACTCGTGCGCGTTTCTCTGCCGTTCGCGCCGGGCGCGTTTCCTCTCGATCTTGGGCTGGTGGTGGAAGGCGCTAAGGGTGACAAGATTGTGCCGGACGTTCGCGTACTCACCTGCCATCCGGGCAGACCGGCATCTGTGCGACGCGCCATTCTCACGTTCGTCTATGATTTTGAGGATACGACCGAACGGACGTTCTCTCTGGGCCTTCAGGCGAACAACACGGCAACCGTGGCAGCGAGGGAGGCAGTGCCGTTGCAGATCCAGGAACGGTATGAAGTCGCGATAGGTGAGATGACGTTGAGGGTAGGGGAGGGGGACATCGACGTTCAGCGAGATGGCAAGAGCTTCTGGCAGGCTGAGCTCATCTCTCCTGGCCGAAGCTGGAGCGTTCCTCCGACGGTCGAGGTGCTCGAGTGCGGAGAACATTACCTCTGGGTGCGCCTGCTCGTGCCGGACGAGACGTGGCCGCGGATTGTCGAGGTGCGGGCCGACTCTCTGGGGACGGTCGCCGTTCAGGCTCATCTCCAACGTCTCGAACGTGGAGACGGTACCGCGCCGGATTTCGGCTGGGATATTCGCGGGCCCGCACTTGACTCGCTCAGTTCCGCCGCCGAAGGGGCTGCGATCGGGACAGATCCGGTTACACATTCGTTCGAAAACGGGCAGAATGTCCATATTCTGGCCGATGACGGTTCTGAGTGTCTGGGCTTTCCCATTGCGCCTCTTAAACGCCGCGGATCGGTCGTGGCGCGCAACACATCAGATGGTTCGCAGGTCACCTATATGCGGTGTCGTGAGGCGGACCGTGTTCCGCACCAGGAAGCGGCGTGGCGACGGGCGGAGTTTGTGGTCGCGCCGGCCGATCTCCCTCCGCTGAATGCGCTGCTTGAACCGCAACACGCCATAACGACTGCTCCGGAAGCGTTCGACGCGATTTACGATAGCGGACGCCTGGGGGACCTTGCGCAGCGGCCTCTGCTTGACCAACTGAGACGATACCATCACGATGCAATCATTCGCGCGATGCGCCTCGGGGACGACCTCGGCAATATTACGGCGTTTAACGACAGCGGCGACGCAGGCGTCTTCGGCATGAACCGGCTCAACCATTGTCCGCCGATATTCGCCGAGTACTACCGTTGTGGCGACGCCAGGCTGCGCGATGTTGCATTACATTGGTGCAGCAACTTCCACGATCTGACCATCTGGTGGGGTACAGATCGCCCCGGCGAATTCGGCGGGACACGGTACAACAACGCGGTTGCGGCGGGACGTCCTGAACATAAAGACGACACGGGTTTCATGTGGCGTTCGAACGACGCGGTGAATTTCTGCACGAAAGGCTACGACTCGTTCTTTTACGCGTATGAGGAGACCGGCGACCCGCGCATGGCGGTAGCGCTTCGCTCACAGGTCGAGTACGCGAAGGCTAAGGTTCACGCCGACCAGGGCGAGTGCCGCAACATCGGTGATGTGCTGGACTTTGTCCGGCTCTATCGGTTCACGGGCGAGAACGCTTATCGTGAAGAGGCGTTACGGCTGTTCCGCGAACTCCGGACGCGTCTGTCGCCCGGCGATCTGTTCAGCCAGGGAGGTCAACCGATCGTTGAAGATCCGCCGTTTATAGATGACGATCAAACCGGCTACCGCAACCCGTTTGCGAAACCGTACATCATCGGGTATGCGCTTGCAGGACTACCTCGGTTGGCAATGCTCAATCCTAACGAGCCAAAGTTGCGGGACGTCGTGAGAGCGGTTGCCGATTTCCTTGCGGAGTCTCAGGATCGCGTTGGCGGATGGCGGTATCCGCATCCACGATCGTCACGGTGTCTGGTGTCCCAGGCCATGGAGCACGCGGCGCAGTTGTGTCGGGCGGCGGCGTTTCTCGAAGGGAGAGGAGAACCGATCGGGAACCTGCTCGACGCTGTGGAACGGACGTTGCAGGCCCGGATTCTCGCGTGGAGCCGCACCGGCCACAGCTTCTCTTCATTCGGCGGGTGGGAGCAGTCAGCCGGTCTGCTCGATAACGGCACGACGACCTACGACCTTTACAAGAAACCCGCCGACCGCGATCCTACACGTGACTACACCGACGGCAGCATCGGGCTTGGCAGTTCGTCCCCTGAAGGGCTGGTCTACTTCTCAGAGGTACTGGACTTCTACCTCAACCATAGGCCTGCCGAACGGTTGATGCAGCCGGGGCACGCGCTTCGCACGGTACTCGACCGGATGGACGACAACAGGCTCAGGATCGAGCCTCTCGACAACGGTTCCTTCATCCGCGTGACGACGCCCGACGCGCCGGAGATCGGCTTCACGCTGTGGGCTCCGGAGTGGATAACGTTCCCGAGGCTCAGTTACGGGAAAGATGAGTTCGGTGGCATGGCCATTCCATGGGAGACCGATGCGGAGACGGGTGCCGTCTCCTACGTGCTCGATCGGCCGGAGGCGACGTTTACCGCGTCGTTCGTACCGCACGTTGAGACGCTTGATTGTTTCTACACGGTCCGACCAAAACCCGATGTGGAGCTTCCGGGCTCGTTTGCAGTTGGCCCATGTCTGCAGCTCAAATCGGCGGGGTTCGAGGGTGAAGACGCGGAGTTGATGAGCCGGATGTGGTTCTTATCGAACGGCCGCTGGGTGAATCTCGGTGAGGTCGCTGGTGGAAACAGTCGCAATGTGCTCTATATCGCGGGGAACCCATCGCCGGAGATGAACGGTGCGATGGCGGAATCGGGATGGCGAACAATACAGGCGCCTCGTCCGGACGTTCCGTTGATTGCCGCGACGAGCAGGGACGGGAAGTGGGTCGTGGCAACCGCTGCCGAGCACTCGACGTCCATATGCAACAACGCGAACGCTTCCCACAGGTGTATGCACTCGCAGGGATCCATGCCGCTTCGGCAGGACGGTCCGACGACGTTGCGTGTGCGCATCTACCTCTTCGAGGGCAAGCTCGATGAGCTCGCACGTCGGTATCGGCATGACGTAGAACTATGGAAGAGATCGAATGCGTCTCCTGTTCAGTTCGACAGGGAGTACGTGCGGTACGGTATGGCTGACGGGCTTCCGACATTCCGCGATGCGCAGGTAAAGCGGATGAATTTCCCGCTCGCGTATCGGCCCGAGGGGGCGCTCGATTTCGCCGCGTGGCGAGAGAAAGCTCGTGCGGCGTTTATCGAATCTTTGCTCACACCACCGCAGTCGGCCCCATTTGAACCGGTGGTCATCGCCCGCGAGGATCGTGGCACGTATGAGGCGCGTAAGGTAGTGTTCAACATCTCAGCGGACAGCCGCGTTCTCGCGTACCTCCTCGTTCCCAAAGGGGACGGACCGTTTCCCGCGATACTGGCTCTGCACGATCATGGTGCACACTTCTCTATCGGAAAGGAGAAGGTCGTGAGACCGTTCGACGAACCGAGGGAGCGTATCGCCGATGCCGTGAAGTGGTCAGAGAAATGTTACGGCGGACGGTTTATCGGTGACGAGCTTGCCAAACGCGGCTACGTCGTGTTCGCAACGGACGCGCTGTTCTGGTCGGACCGAGGCAGACGAGAAGGTGTCGCCTATCCTGCGCAACAGCAGCTTGCCGCCAACATGTTGCAGCTCGGCATGTCATGGGCGGGCACAATCGTGTGGGACGATATACGAAGCGCTGAGTTCGTGGCCGGCTTAGCTGAGGTCGACCCGGAACGGCTAGGCGCGGTAGGCCTCTCGATGGGCTCCAACCGCGCATGGCATCTTGCTGCCGCGACCGACAGGATTCGTGCGGCTGTGGCGATCTGCTGGCTCGGGACGACCCAATTGCTCATGTCGCCGGGTAACAACCAGACCAAGGGTCAATCCGCGTTCTCGATGACGCATCCCGGGTTGCGCAACTATCTCGATTACGCGGACGTTGCGAGTATTGCGTGCCCTAAACCGATGCTGTTCTATAATGGTGAGAAGGACGGCCTTTTCCCTGTCGATGGCGTCGAGGCGGCGTATGCGAAGATGCGGCACGTGTGGGAGAGCCAGGGTGCCGGCGACAAGCTCGTGACGAAGGTCTGGCCGGTTCCCCATGTGTTCAACGAGGCGATGCAGCAAGAAGCGTTCGAGTGGCTGGACAAGTATCTGCAGGCTCGTTGAACGCTGACGGAGTTGTGTCCCGGCCGTCGAACATCCCGAAATGCCGCAGTGTTGCCGAGGGGCAGTGCCCAATAAGTCCTGCGTTCAGTTTCAACTCCTTACCTCCCGCTCCCTCCGGTCCTTTTGGGTTCGTGGCAGCGGCGAGCAGGATCCCGAGGGGACACGCGTGCTGTGGTTGTAAACAGCTTTGGTTGTTCCGGGATACGCGAATTTGAACGACCGGTTTCAGCAACGCGCAGTCAGAACCGGCAAGATCGAACACTGCTGGCATGCCGGGTCTTGCGAGCACCAGTCCTGGTATATCTGGATCAGCCCTTGCTGTCGTCGTGAGCCTGCAAGCATCGACGCAGGTGGTCCCGCAGTGCCGAACAGCCTGTGTGACATCAATCTGAGTACTGCGTTGTTCGGCAGCGACGGGCAGGATACGTACGTGTCAAAAACCCTCCGTTCGAGGCTCAGGTTACCGTCGCCGCGAGCGACTGCCAGGCTGAACGGTATGATAACGTTCACCACTACCTGCATGGCCCTTCCCGTGCCGATGACCCCGACGGGTTTCGCCGTCTTCTTTCCGCCCCACGAGTAATGCCAGGACCAGTAGCTATCAGCAGTTTCCGTGAAGAGCGATGCGAACATACGGGCGTCCGAGCGTTTCCCCTGCGTCTTTTTCCACAAGCTGAGACAACGTTCAGCGAGCCCCGGCTCGAGGTTGTCAGTGACGACCCGGGCTGCTCCCGCAAGCCGCCGCGCCGGGTAGTTCTGTGGCCTGACACTCGCTGAGCGCCACATTATGGGGCTTCCGTCTGAATCCAACATGCAGGTGTCGGCCGCGTGCACAAGCTGGTCAATCCGCGCGTGATACCGTCGCGACTCTTCGTCCCACGCGCAGGTGTTCTCCGTTGGCGGTATAAGCCCCGCTGCGTGCAGCAACAGCGCTTCCGCCACCTCGGCGCGCTCCGGCTCATCGTAGTCCGCCAGGAGCCTACACACCTTTTCCAAGGTCGCCCTCGCCGCGACCTGACGGAACTGTTCTTTGAACTTCTTGTAACCCAGTGTCGTCATGAAGCCTTCGTAGAACGCCTGTTCGAGCCCTTTCTTGCTTATATCGTCGGCGAACTGCCGTGCTTTGCAGATGACCCGCCAATCTGCAGCCATGTCGATGATGCGGCATAACGTGTCCACATCGTGCGGCTCAGCGCACGCGCCGAGATTTGCCGGGCTGTCGAACGGGTAGTCCCGAGGATCGAGCCGGGCTGCGAGTTGGTCGAGGCTCTCCTCGAGGTACTCCCGCAGCACGAGCACAGGGACTGTTTTACCGTTGACGTTAGTCGGTGTCGTGCGTCCTGAGGGTGGGTCGAGCACAACCAGCAGTTCGACGCGTGCATAGGCGGGGTCGTTATCGTGGCCGTGGGCATGCCAGTCCGACAGTGCGGGGTCGATTTCGACATCGCCCAGAACAGTTTCGCCCGTGTCAAAGCAGAGTACCGCCTTGCGGAAATCCGGACCCGATTCGAAATTCCATCTGCCGGGTGACAGGACGCTCAGTGTGCGCCCGTCCCACGTGGTGACACCGCTGCTGCGAAACAGCCGGTCGTACCAGATGCAGCGCAACACCGCTTCCGGGACGCGGTCCTGGTAGGAAACGGCAGAGGGCTCCTTCACGCGCGGTGCGCCCAGGATTAGGCCATACTCTTCGGAAAAAGTCAGCTCTTGAGCCATGAGATTTCTCCCCCTCGCTCGTCAGCGCTTCTGAATCTAGCGTTCCTGAACCGGATTGTCAAGTATGAGAAAGCTCTCGGGCAGGATATACCGTAGCACGCGGTTTGTGGCCACCGTCTTGCGCCGGCTGTCTCGGACGGATCTGCACGGCACGGCCGTTGCGTCTGTTGGCAGCCGAAACATGTTTTCTCTTGAAAGGATTTCCAGACTGTGCTATTATAGAAACGCTCGGATAAGTGACGGTTACACTTTATCTGGAGTGGGTATGTACCCACTCCTTTGCATTGTGAGGCAGGACACTCGCGGTTCGTGTGGTTTTCCTGTGGTGATTTGCCTGAGAGTGAGGTCGAGAAAGTGCCGGGGATAGCCGAAGAGGTAGCACACGAGATAGAACCCGTTCTGGCACAAGCCGGCGTTGAGCTCGTGGATGTTGAGTACGTGCGCCGTCATCGGCCGCCGCTGTTGCGCGTGCTCATCGACAAGGACGGCGGCGTAACGGTCGAGGATTGCCAGAGGACAAGCGAGTTGATCAGCCCCGTGCTGGACGCTTCATCTGTGCTTACATCCAGGTATGTTCTGGAGGTTTCGTCTCCGGGCTTTGATCGTCCGCTGACGAAGGAGAAGGATTTCATTCGGTTCGCGGGCCAGCCGGTGAAGGTCAAGACACATTCCGCTATCGGCGGGCGGAGCTTGTTCAGTGGTATACTACAGTCGTTGAAGGGCTCCGAGCTGGTATTGGAGATTGATGGTTCGCAGGTCGAAATACCTGTCTCGGAAATAGCATCGGCGCGGCTTGACCTGTAAGAGATTTCCGGTGCCGGCGCGGCGGACCGTGCAGGATCTTTAGAGGGAGATGGCAATGAAGGACGATTTGGTGCCTATTCTTCATCAGCTTCAGAGCGAACGGCATGTCGACAGACATGTCTTAGTGGAAGCCGTACGAAGCGCCATAGAAAGCGCGGCGAAAAAGAGCTTTACGCATCCAAACGAGATCTCGATAGAGATAGATGAGGAGACCTTTGAGATCAAGGCCACCGAGACGAAGGAGGTGGTGGAGAAGGTTACCGACAGCAGACTGCAAATACCGCTCGAGGAGGCGGTCAAACTCAACCGTGATGCGCAGGTCGGCGACAAGATACCGGTGCCCACGTCGCTGCGCGGTTTCGGCAGGATAGCCACGCAGACGGCAAAACAAGTCATAATTCAGCGGATAAGAGATGCCGAACGGGAGCACTTGTACGACGACTACAAGGAACGTGAAGGCGAAGTGGTGACGGGATCGGTGAAGAGAATCAGCCGGGGCAACGTGATCGTGGAACTCGGGACTGTGGAAGGGATTCTGCCATATCGGGAGCAATCCCCGCGAGAAAGCTATGCGCCGGGAAACCGCATCCGGGCGTACATCCTGAACGTCGAGCGGAGCAGCCGCGGACCGCAGGTCATTCTGTCGCGCGCGTCGGCTGAGCTTGTGAGACATCTGTTCGAGTCGCAGGTGCCGGAAATATACGACGGTACTATAGAAATCAAAGCGGTCGCACGCGAGGCGGGGAACAGAACGAAAATAGCGGTTTCCTCGAACGACAGCAATGTTGATCCGGTGGGGGCGTGCGTTGGGATGAAGGGATCGCGTGTTCGTGGGATTGTTGATGAGCTGTCCGGCGAAAAGATCGATATCGTGAGGTGGAGTGACGATCCGGAGGTACTGGTCAGGAATGCGTTAGGGCCGGCGGAGATCTCGAGTATAGACGTCGATAAAGAGGCGCGAACTGTCAGCATCAGGGTGCCGCGGGCACAGTTGTCGCTCGCTATCGGAAAGAAAGGGCAGAACGCCAGGCTTGCCTCCAAACTTACGGGCTTCCAGATTGATATCGGTCCCGAAGAAGGTCCTCTCGAGGAGGCGCCGGTTGAGCCGGCTCCAGCCGAACCGGCGGGAGTTGACGAGTTGCTGTCCTTACCGGGAATTGGTCCGGCGATGGCGCAGAGACTTATCGAAGCGGGTTTCGGGACTGTCGGGAAGTTGCGCGATGCGACGGTGGAGCAGCTCTGTGCGGTAGACGGTATTGGAGAGCGGACCGCTCAGAAAATTGTCGAGACAGTAAAGGGGTAGGCGCGACCCGGCGGGTCGCCCGTGCCAGCGACTATCGGATGCCGCGTCCGCGCGAGGGGAGGTTGATCGGACGGTACCGACGATGTTCACCACGAGATAGACGTGCACGGACAGCGCGCATCTGGACAGATATTGAGGGGGTGTTTCGGTTATGGCCCGGATGAGGGTTTTCGAACTTGCCAGAAAGCTTCGTATCACGAGCAAGGAGCTTCTTGCCAGGCTTCGAGATCTCAAGATCGATGCTAGCTCGCACATGGCGAGTTTGGAAGAAGCTGAGATCAGCAAGGTTGAGAAGTCGTTTGCGCGTGAAAGGAAGGCTGCCGCAAAGCCCAAGGCTAAGCCTAAGAAAGCGGTAAAGAAAAAGGCCAAGACTGCGGCGCCTACAAGAAAAAAGCGGGCGGCGCCGGCCAAGCCGAAAAGGACGGCTCCTGCAAAACGAACCACAACCGTACCCACGAAACGGAAAGCTGCCAGAAGAAGGGTACCGAAAGAGAAGAAACCCGCCGCCCCGCCGGAGCCCGCGGTAGCGGTCGAGGAGCCGCCCGCTCGGCAAAAAGCTCGAGCGGCCGAGGCTCCTCCTGCGAAACCGCAGAAGGCCCTGGAGATCGACGAGGCGACCACGGTGGGGGAGCTTGCGAAGAAGATCGACGTCGGCTTGAATGATTTGATCCTCGAGTTGATGGATTACGATGTACTCGCCTCGAAGAATCAGATTCTGGATGTGCAAACGATCAAGGAGATTGCGGAAAAACATGGTTTTGCCGTTACACTGCCGACGTCGGGGGAAGAGTTCCTCCTCGAGGAGGAGGAAGAGCAGCCTGAACTGCTCGAGCCAAAAGCGCCGGTCGTGACGCTGATGGGACATGTCGACCACGGAAAGACCTCGCTCCTGGATACTATCAGGGAAACCAACGTTGTCGGCGGAGAATCCGGGGGTATCACGCAGCATATCGGGGCGTATGAGGTCCCCGCCTCCCACGGGCGCGTGGTTTTCCTGGACACTCCGGGTCACGAAGCGTTCACGGCGATGCGCGCACGGGGCGCGGAGGTCACCGACATCGTAGTGTTGGTGGTTGCCGCGGACGACGGCGTCATGCCGCAGACGGTTGAAGCGGTAAACCATGCGCGCGCCGCGGACGTGCCTATTGTGGTGGCGATTAACAAGGTTGACAAACAGGCAGCCAATGCCAACCGGGTACGACAGCAGCTGATGCAACTGGGGCTTGCCACCGAAGGGTGGGGTGGGCATACCATAGCGGTCGATGTATCTGCGAAAACCGGGACGGGATTGAACGAGCTGCTGGAGATGTTGCTGTTGGAGGCGGAAATGCTCGCGCTCAAGGCTAACCCGTCGAGCCGCGCACGGGGGGTGGTTCTGGAATCGAGGGTCGATAAAGGTCGCGGTGCTGTTGCGACCGTCTTGGTGAAGAACGGCACGCTCAGGATCGGCGATCCTTTTGTGGCGGGGCTGCAGTACGGTAAGGTCAGGGCGCTGTTCAACGACCGCGGCGAGAGCGTCGATGAAGCAGGACCGGCGAGACCTGTCGAGGTGCTGGGGCTTGCCGGTCTGCCCGAAGCGGGTGACCAATTGGTATGTGTTCCGGATGAACGCAAAGCGCGCCAGATCAGTGAACAGCGGAGGGCACGCGAGCGCCAGAAAGCGGTAGCGCCCAGTCGTCACATCACCCTGGATGATCTGTATAATCGCATCCAGGAGGGCGAGCTGGCCCAACTGAACGTGATCATCAAGGGCGACGTGCACGGGTCAGTGGACGTTCTGGTCACCGCTCTTGAGAAATTGAGCACGGAGGAGGTCAAGCTTAACGTGTTGCACAGCGCGGTAGGCGGCATCAACGAATCGGACGTACTCCTTGCGTCAGCGTCCGACGCGATTATTATCGGGTACCACGTTGTCCCGACTCCGCAAGCGAAGAAGATGGCACAGGATCACGGGGTGGACATTCGCACCTACAGGGTCATCTACGAAGCGGTTGAGGCGGTAAAGGGTGCCATGGAGGGATTGCTCAAACCGCACTACCGCGAGGAAGTTGTCGGCCGAGCCGAGGTGCGCCAGGTGTTCAGAACGTCCAGTGCGGGCACTATCGCCGGATGTTATGTGCTGGAGGGCGAAATCGCGCGCGGTCAGCAGGCGAGATTGATCAGGGACGGCGTTATCGCGTATGACGGGAGGATAAACACGCTCCGGAGGTTCAAACAGGACGTGCGGAACGTTCAGTCGGGATATGAGTGTGGTATTACCCTCGAGAAGTTCGGCGATATTCATCCCAACGATATCATCGAAACATACAGAGCCGTCCAGATAGAGAGGAAGCTCTAAGATGACCGTGGGACTTCTTCAACTGGAGCTGTCGATTCCGGCGAGCAGGTCCCTGAAAGAAAAGAGACGGGTACTCAAGAGCATGAAAGACCGCATCCGGTCGAGGTTTAACGTATCGGTCGCCGAGATTGACGATCACGACGTATGGGACCGCGCCCTTGTCGCAGTGTGCTGCGTATCGAACGACGGGCGGGTATGCAATCAGATCTTGTCGAAGGTAGTGAACCTCGTGGAGTCCGTCCACGAGAGCGAGCTTGATGACTATCGCGTTGAGCTGTTGTAACGAGGCGGTGTCGGCCGGAGATAGCCCTCACGGCCGTTTGCTTTGCTACGAGACAGGCGCTGCGTTTTTCTGAGGCGTCAGGTCGCGCGACCCCCAAGCTGGGCAGCGGCCGGTTCATATCGTTACGAGCAGTTTGAAACTCCCTTTTTTGCCGCTAAGGGGGTGAGGGACACATGGGCATCCGGAAAGAGCGCGTCGCCCAACTGATCAAATCTGAAGTCAGCGAGATGATCCTCAAGGAACTCAAGGATCCGCGTATAGGGTTCGTGTCGGTTACCGACGTAGACGTTTCGGGGGATCTGCGATACGCCACGGTGTACTTTTCGGTGCTCGGCGACGAGGAGGAGGTGAAATCCACTATTGCCGCGCTCGAGCATGCCACCGGGTACGTCCGGCGCGAGGTCGGGAGCCGGTTGCGGCTGCGGTACGCACCGGAAATACGGTTCAAGTATGACGAGGTGTTCCAGAGGGCGTGGCATCTTGAGGAGGTGATTCGCGAGTTGCACGAATCCGAGGGTGCCGATTCGTCCGGGCAGCAGAACGAGGACACCGAACAGTCTCCGGAAACGCCCTGAACGATCCCTTTCCGTCCTTTTGCCACGCTCGAGCAGAACGTTCGTCCGTTCATCGAATGGCAAGACTTAGTCGGTCGCCGCGTGATGTGCTCGCCTGGAGAAGAATCGCGAAGCCAGGGGTTACAGTTTGTCCTTCACTTCAAGGATGGTGGTGAGAATCCCATCGGTATCGATAGAGTAGCGTCCGTAAAGTTCCTCCGGATACCCGACTACGCTGTAACAATCGCGCAATCCCAGCCGGGTCAGCTTGATACCGGCGCCTATCTCGGCCATCACTTCAGCGACAGCACCACCGAGACCGCCCATGATATTGTGCTCTTCGGCGGTGATTATGTGTTTGGTTTCGGCGCAGGCCGACTCGATGGCTTCACGGTCAATCGGTTTAACGGTGTGCATGTTGATGAGGCGGACGCTGACCCCTTCGTCCTCGGCTTCCTGCGCTGCCTCGTAGGCTGCCTGCACGGCTATTCCACAGGCGATCACGGTGATGTCGCCTCCTTCGCGCATCGTGACCGCTTTCCCGATCGTGTAGTCGTAGTCCTCGTCGAGATAGACGGGCGGTTCGAACCCACGGCCTATCCGGATGTAGATGGGGCCTTGATGGTCGATAGATGCCTGGATGACCTTGGACGTCTCGATCGAGTCCGCCGGCACTATCACCGTCATGTTCGCCATCGACCGGGTGATAGCTATGTCTTCGGTACAGTGATGCGTCGTGCCCGCCTGGCCGAAGCTCAGACCGGAATGTGTCGCGACGATGCGCACGTTCAGGTTGGTATAGGCGATGTCGGTACGGAGCTGTTCGCCGGCCCGCATGCTGGCGAACACGCCGAACGTGCTCGCGAACACTATTTTGCCGCTCAGCGCGAGGCCGGCGGCGGCACCGAGCAAATTCTGCTCGGCAACGCCGAAGTTGAAAAACCTCTCGGGGAATTCCTCGGCGAAGTCAACCACCTTGGTGGACTTGGCGAGGTCGGCCGATACGACAACGATGTTGGGGTTGTCTCTGGCGAGCTGTATGAGCGTTTTCCCGTAAGTTTCCGCCTGTGTCAGCTTGGTAATATCGTAAATTGTCCAGGTAAAACCGGTCCCCATTGTCACGAGCTCCTGTCGGGTCGAGCCTGTTCGAGATCCCGCATACAGATCTCCTCCTTCTCGGAATCAATCCCGCCATAGTGCCAGGCAGGATCGTTCTCCATGAAGGAGACTCCCTTACCTTTAACGGTTTTCGCTATGATAACGGTCGGCTGGTCGCTGGTCACGGGTGGCAGCTTCTCAAAGGTATCGAGAATGTCGTTCATATTGTGCCCGTCAATCTCGATGACGTTCCAGGCGAAGGCGCGCCATTTGTCGGCGAATGGTTCGAGCCCCATGACCTTCTCGGTAGGGCCGTCGATAGACAACATGTTCCGGTCAACGATGGCGACCAGGCAGCCGAGCTTATAGTGTGCCGCCGCCATAGCTGCCTCCCATACGCTCCCCTCGTTGCACTCGCCGTCACCCAGCAGACAGTAGATCCGCCACGTCCCCTTGTCCAGCCGGTGCGCCAGACCCATGCCGACACAGACGGATAACCCGTGGCCGAGCGAGCCGGTGCTCATCTCAATGCCGGGTATCTTGTGCATATCGGGATGGATGCCGAACGGGCTGTCGAGCTGGTTGAAGTCGGCCATCGCATCCTCAGGGAAGAATCCCAGGTCGGCGAGTACGGGGCACAGACCGATACCGCCGTGTCCTTTCGACAGGACAAACCGGTCGCGCTCGTCCCATCGGGGGTTCTTGGGATCGACCTTGAGAACGTGATAGTACAAGGCGACAAGGACGTCCATCATCGACAGGGCGCCGCCGATATGGCCGCCGCCCGCTATGCGGGTCAACTCGATCGCCTTCTCCTTCATGTCGACGACCTTGTTGGTGAGAAACCTGATCAGGTCATCACGTGAATCCCACTTTTTCCCCATATGCCCACCTCGATCGCGGTCAGCGTTTTTTCAGCACCAGTTCCGGGTAGCCGAGTTCTTCGAGAACCTTCGGGTACACGCGGAACGCAGGTCGAACCGTCCCCACGAGCGCCATGAGTTTGCCGATAGCGCCTTCCGCCTTGATTTTGCCTTTCGGCAGCGCCATGATCGGATTCTCGAGCCCCTGCCAGAACCGATGGCTGAAATCAGCGGTCTGAGTCGTCGTGACGTCGACCGGCGTGTCGTAATCGTCAAAGGCCATTGTCCCGAACGCGCCCTCTTGCTCCGGTTTGTCCCTGAAGTTTATCACGACGCAGCCGTCCGGGTCCGTCCAGATGAACCTGATGACGAGGTCGGATTTCGCTACCCGCCCTCCGGTGCGTTCGTCGAAACGCATCTTCTCGAAAAGCGCCCCGAAACACTCGTACATATGCTCTTTGTCTCTGAAATATTCGCCCATATCGGGTTCTCCCTCGATCGCCACACGCTCGCTACTTGCCAATGAGATCGCCGCAGCCGAGCTGCTCCAGCATTGCCGGGTACTTTGCGAACGCGCTTTTCATAGCCGGGATGATCTTCTCTATCTCGTCCACATTGCCCTTCACGACCACGATGTTCCGTTTCATCACGCCGAGCATGACGTTCGCCTTGCCCTGGAAAAACTTGTGCGCGAAGTCGCTGTCGAATTTCAGGACGGCGTCCGGCTCGACATCACCCTCGCCCTTGATCACCGTTATGGGGTTGCCTTGCGCATCCGGTGTTGTCATGTCCACCGTAATGGCGAACTCGGGCTTGACGAACTCGAACCGCACCTTGGTGCCAAGGTTGGCGAACCGCGGACCGAGCGTCTCGTCCGCCGCTATCATGTCGAACATGCCGCCGAGACATTTTTGTGCCGTCTCCACATCAGGAAATACCGCCATAATCGCCTCCTTATTCTTCCTCCTCGAACATGCCCGTGTACACCTCTTCGGTTGCACGTTCGAGCGCGTCCGCGAGGAACCGGACCTGGTCCTCATTTATCACAAGCGATGGCATAATGCGCACGACTCTGGGGTTGTTGGCGGAGAAGATCACCAGCACACCGTCCTGGCTGAGCTGGTAGGTCATGACGGGCCCGACCATCTTGTCGCAAAATTCCATCCCGACCATGAGCCCTTTCCCGCGGACTTCCGTGACCATCTCGGGATGTTTTGCCTGAACGGCGCGGAGCTTCTCCATGAGTATCGCGCCCATCCGTGCCGCGTTGCCCACGAGATCGTGCTCCTCTATGTACTTGATTGTCGCAAGGCCGACGCTGGTGGCGATCGGGTTGCCACCGAAGGTTGATGGAGAGACGAGCGGATTTTTCTCCATGAACGAGTACAGTTTCTCCCGGAATATTGTGGCTGCAACGGGATAGACGCTGCCGCCGAGCGATTTCGCGACGGTCATGATGTCAGGGACAACGTTCCAGTGTTCACAGCAGAACATTTTCCCCGTGCGTCCCCATCCGGTCTGGACTTCGTCGAGGATAAGCAACGCGCCGTGTGAGTCGCATATCTCGCGCACTGCCGGAAGGTAGTCGTCGGACGGAACCATGACGCCGCCTTCGCCCTGGATAGGTTCGAGGATCACGGCAGCCGTCTCCTCGGTAACGGCGTTCTTCATCGCGTCTATGTCGTTGAAGGGCACCTCGGTGAATCCGGGGATGAGCGGTTCGAAGTCCTTCTTGTAGATGTCGCGCCCGCATGCGGACAGGCTAAACCCGGTCATGCCGTGGTAGCCGTTGTGGGCGTGGATGATCCCGGCGCGTTTTGTATACCCGCGGGCGAGCTTCATGGCGAAATCGTTCGCGGCGCTGCCGCAATCGTTGAAATAGCTGTACTTGAGGTCGCCGGGCGTAATCTGGGCGATTTTCTCAGCGAGCTCCGCCCGCTCCCGCTGAATCAGGAAAAAGTTGCCGCAGTCGCGCTCCTCGAGTGCCTTGACGAGCGCTGCTATAACATCCGGGTTGCGATGGCCGACGTTGTGAATGCCCGCGCCGGTGATGCAGTCGAGGTAACGGGTACCGTCCAGGTCCCACAGATACGGCCCTTCGCGTTTCCCTTCAACGATCACGATATTGGCGATCTCGAGCACGTCAATGAGGCCTGGGCTGACGTAATCTCTGAACTTCTGGATGATTTCATCGCGTGTCATAGTGGTAGTCCCTTCACCGGAAACAGGTTCCCCAACTGCTTACTCCTTAGGACGTTGCCCCTCACCCGCACGATCGTCTGTGGGCGCATTGTAACAGGTACGAGTCAGCATGTCAACGGGCTCCACGGTTGTTCGCGCGAAGCGAGTTCGAACCTCGCGTCCCAGGAGAGAACGGTTCTCTGTATGTGCGTCACCCGAACGGACACGAGAGGCGGCGAGCCGGCTTCCCGCACCCGACTCGCCGCCTTCGTTGTCGCTATGCATTTGCCGTGCGCGGTCATCATTGGACCGCACAGCGAACCGTTGCCACAGCAACCGCGCCGTTAGAGGCTCCCTCCAATGTCGTTCATGACCGCAAAGGCGCGTGTAACCGGGTGCTTCCCCGGCCACCTGAGGAACTCCACGTGCCCGTCCATGAACATGACGTTGCACCCGCCGGGAATATGGTTCATGTACTCGACTACACCGGCGTTGAGGTCGTCCATCATGACCGGCACCTCGCTTTGCGCCATGGCAGTTGCGGCGGGATTGTTGATGTCCCTGATGAAAAACCGTTCAATGCCTTCCTTCAAGTGGTACACCGTGAGGTCATTCACGTTGACATTGTCACTGAAGACTCTACCATTGCCGTCATTGGCCCACTCCGTGTTGATCCTCGTCCACACCGTGGCAATTCCAGTAAAGAAGTCCGGATCGAGATCTGCGGCCGTGAATGGCTGTTTGTTCGCGGTGCCAGGTACCGCCACCATGTCTCGCTCGATTAGTGCCAGCATGTAATAGTTGTACGAGCGGTTACTGAACCGACATGTGAGCAGCGGTCCGTTCGGGTCCTCATTCAAGTTCCACTCGCCGCCTTCGAGATCGATCGGCTGGGCGTCGGACGGGCAGTTGTAAATGTTCATGTCGCTGAGGTATTCCGGATAAATCGAGGATCCTTCGGGTATCGCGTTGATAGTATCGAACCGCTCGACTACCCCGTCAGGACCGCAATCATACATCTTCCACGGCGGGTACATCCCGTCCCACTCGTTGGCGTACATTTTGAACACCAGCCCCCACTGTTTGAGGTTGTTGGCGCAGGATGCACGTCGTGCGGCCTCACGCGCCCGGGCGAGCGCCGGTAACAATATCGCGGCCAATATCCCGATGATCGCGATCACCACCAGCAACTCGATAAGCGTAAAACCTCTCCTGTTTTCGTGCTTCATTGTTCGCATCTCCGTGTACTCGTTTTTCAGATGTGCCCATGCACTCTGAAAGAGCCGCTCCCCCTAACCGCTTGTCAACGACAGACGACAAGCTCCACCTTCACACTGCAATCTACTTTGGATCGATCCGCTATCACCTCCCCCTCTGGCCGTTAAGCAATATCATTCAGTTGATAGGTGCTCGTTGTCGGAAACCGACGCCTCGCCAGTACCAACCGGTCGTGTTGCCCTCAATCCTCCCCTGTCTCTTCTCCTGCATCAGGAGCTGACGCAGGCTCGGCTTCGTCAGCGACGATCGTGGCCCGGATCCGGCGCGACGTCTCCTCGTAGTCCCATTCGTTGTGAAGAGGACGCCAGCCGTATCCATCCAGGATGTAGTGACCGCTTCTGACGAGCTGCTCCATCGGGTCCGGTATACCCGCCGTTTCAAGAGGAACCGACCCCCTCGCTGCTGCAAAGTATCCATCGGCCAGCGCCCACAGCGACAGGCAGACGGTCTGCGGAGTGCTGCCCTGACCGAGTACGAGATCGCCTTGCTCGATCGCTTCCTCGACGATGTCGAGCATGATCTCGAACATGCGAGCATCGAGCGCGTCCATCTCCGAGCGCTGTTCCTCGGAAACCTTTTCGAGTATGGACTCCGCGGTTATGAGTGCGAGAATACGCATGTCATCGGGATAGTGTCGGGAGAAATGCAGGAAGGTTTCGCCGAAAGCGACGATACGTTCGCGAGATTTGCCGGGGAATCGCGCCGCGCGTTCCCACATGCGGTGCAATCGCTTCCGGGAACGGGTTCCGAGCTCGACGACCAGTTCCTCTCTGCGCGAGAAGCGTTGGTAGACGGTACCCTTCGAGAAGCCGGTGGCCTCAGCAATACCGGATATTGTCAACCCTTCGTACCCATCGTCCAGCAAGTGGGTCCGCGCCACCTCGAGAAACAGCTCGTGCCGTTCCTGTATCTCTCGCTGCTTGCCAGACAACATGATAGGAAACCCTCGTTTTTGACCCGACGTCTAAGAGTTAGACGGTCGTCCATAAAATGACCATCGTCCAGAAGTATAGCATGTGTCTAGAATTTTGTCAAGCGAAAAATTTGCGGGTCAACGTGGGGTGGGTACGGCTTCTCACTCGCCGCTACTCCGCGCCCCGGCGGGAGCCGAGCGCTCCCGGTCTCCTGAAGACGCCCCACCGGGGCGTCTCTACCATGCTCGGATGTGCAAGAGGGAGATAGCGTCAACTTTGGGGTGCAACGGTCTTTCTCCTCGACGTGATTGCCCCGAGGGGGGTCCAGGAGGGTAGGGGCGTTCAATTGAACGCCCTTATGCCTCAGCGGTGATGACAGCGGACAAAGGTTCCCGGCAAATGGGTTGCCGGGGTACGAGAAATTCCTCGTTATTGCGAGTTCCCCTCTTATGTCGTCATTGCGAGCGAAGCATGCCAATCTCGGTTTGTATCGCGTGCCGCAAAACCAGATTGCCACGTCGGCCGCCGGAGCGTCCTCCTTGTATGTTTATCGTGTTTCTTCTAAGCTGGGGAGCGTGCGTGATTCTGGCGCGGCGGGCTGCCCTCCTGGTCGGCCGGAGACGCCCCGCCGGGGCGTCTCTACCATGAGATGGCGAAGTCTGGTGGGCTGGCGTAGGGCGAACCTGTGTGTTCGCCCGCGTGTGAAGCGCAGACACGCGGGTCTGCCCCTACTGTCGATGCACTGTACGTAACAAAGGCGGCAAGTCGGCTTGCAGCGACCGACTCGCCGCCCTCAACTTCGCTCTGCACTCGTCCGGCACGGTCCTCACTCGACCGCACAGCGGAACGCTGCCACGGTAACCGCGCCGCGCCGTTAGAGGTTGGATGCAATGTTGTTCATGGCCGCCCAGGCACAAGTAACCGGGTGCTCCCCTGGGTACCTCATGAATTCAACGTGCCCGTCCATGAACATGACGTTGCACCCGCCGGGAATGTGGTTCATCATCTCCACATTACCCTCATTGATGTCGTCCATCATGACCGGCACCTCGCTTTGCGCGATGGCAGTTGCGGCAGGATTGTTGATGTCCCGGATATAGAAGCGCTCAATGCCTTCCCTCAAGTGGTACACCGTCACGTCACCCGAGGTGATATTCTCAGTGAATATTGAACCATCACCGTTAACGGCCCAGTCCGTGCTGATCCCAGCATCCACCATGAGCATCCCGGCTCCGAAGTCCGGGTGGAAGTCTGCGAGTGTGAAGGGCACTTTGTTCGCACTCCCGGGCACCGCCAACATGTCTCGCTCGATTATTGCAAGCATGTAATAGTTGTACGAGCGATTACTGAACCGACACGTGAGCAACGGCCCGTTCGGATCCTCATTCAGGTTCCACTGGCCGCCCTCCAAGTCGATCGGAGCTGCGTCGGAAGGGCAGTTGTAGATGTTCATGTCGCTGAGGTATTCCGGATAGATAGAAGACCCTTCCGGAACCGCGTTGATACCACCGTGACGATGGACTACGCCGTCAGGCTCGCAATCCCACATCTTCCACGGCGGGTACATACCGTCCCACTCGTTGGCGTACATCTTGAACACCAGCCCCCACTGTTTGAGGTTGTTGGCGCAGGATGCACGTCTTGCCGCTTCACGCGCGCGCGCGAGCGCCGGTAACAGTATCGCCGCCAGTATCCCGATGATCGCGATGACCACCAGCAGCTCGATAAGCGTAAAACCTTTGGATTTTCGCATCGTGTACTCCCCCTTTGCTATGGACGAAAAGCACTATACTACTGACACTGGTGTACTACGCGTGTTTCTGTGCTCAGGAATGATCTGCGACATCACCTCCCCGTAAAGTCGTTACGTAATTCCCAACAATTCCATATGAATCCCCGACCTTTCATTGGGTAGTTTAGCAAAATCGCTCGGTTTTGTCAACATAAATTGTGGCGCGGACTCCTGAAAGGTTCCCTGCGTAGCACACGTCATGCGCGGCCGGCATCCGCGTTGCTCGTTCCTACCCGCCACCGGCTGATTTCTGGAGTGCGGTAGCTTGCTACCGCGGTGGCTTCTGACAGGTAGCTGCTGGAACGGGTTAGTGAACCTTCCGTGTCGTTTCGTGGCGGTAACTCCCAGATTTCTTTTGCCACGAAATGGCACGAAAAGGGGGGAAGCTGAGCTGCTGTGCTTGAGCCAGACGCCGCTCCCACGCAGGGGCGATCCGCGGGTCGCCCCGACGACCGCCCAGAGGCTACGTCTTCGTGCGAAAAGGAAAGGCGGCGGACCGGTGAAAAGCGCCGGTCCGACGCCTTACTCACTAACCTGCTGGAGATAAGTATCTCTATTCTATAGCTCGACGAGGATACCTACGAGATCCGCCCATCCATACGATACCGGGAACTCGCCGGGGTATCTGATGAACTCGACGTGGCCGTCCATATACAGGACGTTGCCCCCGCCGGGTATGTGGTTGAAATCGCTTTCCCTGCCCGAGATGTCGTCCCACATGACCGGCAGCTCGCTTTGCGCGACGGCGGTCGCCGCCGGGTTGTTGATATCCGTGATGAAGAACCGTTCGATACCCTCACGGAGCCGATAGAAGGTAGTTCCGCCTTCTGACTCGAACCATGGCATGTCCCTGTCATGGTTTGCCGGATCGAGGACGAGTCCCGCGAACTCTGTGAGGATCTCGATAGGTGTCTTGGTGCCGTTGAGCGTTATCTGGTCATCGTTTATTATTGCCCAGCCGATATACTGGTAACTCTCGTCGCGGAACCGGCACGGGCAGATAATCTCATTAGGATCGCTATTGAGGTGCCACGAGTCCAATTTGTCCGCGGAATCGGAAGGACACAGCAGAACTTTTATATCGCTCAGATACTCCGGGTACACCGCCGGTCCGTCTAAGAACAGTATCTGGATT
>Ga0180434_10002404_pt1 | contig 25119 bp, 5 predicted proteins | sample SS_ome_7_FD_132453 | JGI IMG/M metagenome (GOLD analysis project Ga0180434, IMG submission 132453) | Hypersaline lake sediment archaeal communities from the Salton Sea, California, USA - SS_1_D_2 metaG | ecosystem: Environmental > Aquatic > Non-marine Saline and Alkaline > Hypersaline > Sediment... | reverse complement strand
GGCAACGGCATATACAACTGCACCTTCAACACCTCAGCCAACCCCGGCATAATGCCCGCAAAGGGCTACACAGCCATCGTCAACACATCCAGGACCTACTACAACAGCAAAAACATCAGCATAGGCTTTGTGGCAGACAGCTCAAGCTTCTTCATAGAGACTGAACCAATCATAGAGAACGCCAGCTGGAATATAACACCGTCCGGTGACTGGGGCTGGGGCGAGACCTATACGTTCGTTGCCAACGTGAGCGATGAGGACGACGACAACATGACAGTGGAGGTCTGGATCAACAGGAGCGGGGGCTGGACAATGGTGTATACCACTGTTGTTCAGGGACTCAACCAGACCGTCAATACCTCTTACAGCTCTTTCTCATTGGATGACATAGGACTCAGGCAATACTTCATCAACGTAACAGATGACCCGAACTATCCCGGTTCTGGTGGCAACATGTATAACGACAGCACGCCAGCCGAGAATTTCACCCTAGACCAGGACGATGTCTATATGGAAGTGCTACTGGGAGACAACATAACAGCAAGAAGGGTCACAGGCTCGTTCACGTTCAAGGTGAGGATATGGGATATCGACAAAACACCCAACCAGATCGTGGGTAACCTGAAGACCGGCAGGTTCTGGTTCACGAAGAACAACGCGGATTACAATGCATACCCGGCAATAGGAAACCCGCTTCTTAACACAATAGAAGGAGGAAACCTGACCTTTACTTCAGGTGATTTGGTGGGAGGTTTCGACTGCAGCTTTGATATGGGCCCGCAGAAGTGGTTCGGAAGTGTTGTAAGCAATCCGGCATACAAGGACACGAACTCAAGTCCAATCAACTGGACTGTTACGACCACGCCGCTCAACGCCACACTGAACCTCAGCGACGACCATTACATCATGGGCATAGACAACGTAACAGCCACAGTGAACGTGACAGAATCAGACGGCTGCGGCCAGGTGAGTAACGCATGTGTGGTCATGTACGTCCCGCAGAGGGCTGGTTACAGTTGCCCGTCTGCTGGCTGTGCATCAGAGATATCCAGCGGCATATACCAGTGCAACATCACACCATCCGAGCACGGCTCATGGGATCCGCCGGGCCCAGGATACTGGTATAATGTTACCTCGAACATAACAAAGACATATTACAACGGAACAGACCTGTGGAATGACAGCAGCAAGATGTTTTTCCTTGCAATGAAACCAGGATTTACACAGCTCTCTGTCACATCATCTAACACAGGACCTACCGCTGGCGGATGGGGAGAAAGGAGGCAATTCAATGCATACTTGAGCGATCCCGATGGAGACAACGTTAACGTGTCCCTTTACGTAAACCTTACTGGTTCATGGGACGAAATAAACAACACGAACGACACTACAACAGGATGGGTGAGATACAAAGGGCATACGTTCAACTGCAGCGACCTGCAGGATCAGCCCGTCACAAGCAAGCCATACAACTTCACTGCCATTGACCGGTGGGGCTACACCAACGAATCCACAAGCACATTTACATTGAGGAAGGATGACACATCATCTGCACACTCGCAGGGCGCATCCGAGACAGTGAACAGGGATTTTGGCGATACAGAACTGCTGGAGATATACATAACAGACACTGACGTGTACAGCAACAACGTAGGATCCGGTGTGCAGGGTGTGTTCTGGGCAACGACCAATACAACTGATTCCAGTTCATATATACTGGAAGCAACAAACTACACAGACTCCGTTGGGTATGTTTCACACAGCTTCAACCCAAACTGCACATATGGTGTAGGCAATCAGTTATGGAGGGCAGGGGCGTATTACAATGACACGTGTTATGAAGGCGCGTCCACTGCGTCATCAAGTTACAACACAAACCCCTTCTCCATATATGTATACGGCCAACTCAAAAACAACCTCACAGAGCCAAACGAAACAGTGGCCTCCAACATACCGGTAGGCAACGATGTGCTGTTCAGGTTCGCTGCTGAGACAGACTGCAGCTTCGAAGGCGTCAATGAAGGCAGGCAGACAGGCCTATCAACGGTTTTGATTGAGATGCAGTCGCCCGGTGGCCAGTGGGAGAACTGCACCAGTGGCGGCTCTGTGAACAATGAAGGGGATGGCTGGTACAACTGCACATGGAACACATCCTTCCACAAGGGAGGCAACTGGACGGTCAGAATAACGACAACGAAGCCTCCATACTACAACAGCAACACAACAACACTCATAAATTACACGTATCTCAACAACACACCGCCGCAGACCAGCAACTTCAACGTCACACCATCTAGCGGCGGCTGGGGCGAGATATACAACTACAGCCTGCTTATAAACGACACACAATACGATAATGTCGGCTGTACATTGTGGACAACAACGGATGGGGGGACAACATGGGTTAACAAGAGCAGCATGAGCATCTACGGTGGCATTGGTGTGTGCTCGATAATAGTTTCTGACTACTCATGCGATACCAACGGCGGATACACGGATGTGGGCAGTGATAACTATTACATGTTCGAACTGGATGATGGAACCAACAAGTTCAACACAACAAACCAGTCAGGTCCGGTCATACAAAAAGACAACGTTACCATAATATATGTCATAGGCAACAACAGTGAGGCCAACAGGTCAGGTTCCCAATACAGGAGGTTTGTGCTGAGGATAAATGATACGGACAAGGACGAATGGGTGAACAGCAGTGCTAACGGGACTTTCTGGGTGACCAACAACATAACCACACACACTTACTATTACGAACCCGGAAACAGGAACACAACCAATACAACAGGCCACCTGATATTGGATTTCAACCCGACATGCGATTATGAGCCCGGGCCCAACTACTGGATTGGGGGGACAGATGGGGATGAATGCTATACAGATGTAAACACAACACAGAATTTCTCTGTATTGATATTGGGTCAGTTGTACAGCACCCTTAATGAACCCGATGACGGAACAGAGAAACTTGAAGATGAAAACATAACATTTGGCATGACGGTTCAACACGACTGTGGAATACCGTCTGACATAAATAATTCCCTGCGCCTTATACATGAAAGTAACAGCACCTTTAATTACACAGCGAATAAGATAGCGCCCGGGAGCTACGAGAGGATCATAAACACGAGCACGCTTCTAGCGCGCTGGTTCGATACCCAGTTCATAGCAAGCGTACAGTACTACAACAACGGCTCAACCTATAATTCAAGCAACTTCTTCGTGAAGACCAAGGCAGAGCTAACCGGGCCCAGCGTTGATTCAGAACAGGGAGGCGACACCGGCGGCTGGGGAGAGACATGGTCATTCACAGTCAACCTGACCGACAGAGACCTTGACAACGTGACCCTTTATGTATGGATGAGGGTGTATGACCCGGGGAACGGCCCGGATGACGGATGGTTCTATGAAAACCACACAACAATAGAGTCCCCAATAAACCAGACAATAACCATAAACTACACAGACCCGGCCAACTTCCAGGCTACAAAGGGGATATGGCAGTACAGGTTCGAGGCCGTGGATGACGAGGGTCCATTCTGGGATTATGACGTATACACAAGCCCGCTCAATTTCACCATAGAAAAAGACAACATATCCATTGAATATTACTTCGGCGACGGCGAAACCGTATACAGGCACTTTAACAATGCGCTCATGCTGTCATTGAGGGTAATAGATACGGACAGGGGCGTGCCGGTTGAAAGCGATGCAAACGCCAAAATATGGATCACTGTGAACGGCACAGACTATGATATCGGTAACGATGCCGATACAATCAGCGAATTCATAAACTTCTCGTTCAATCCCTACTCATACAGTTGCGCCCAATTCTATGATGTCGGTATCCAGAAATGGAAGGGCGGGATAATAAGCGACACGAACTATTTTGACCTGAATTCGTCTGAATATTCGATTACAGTAGAGTCAATGATGCTCATGAATATCACCTATCCAAGAGGCCATGCGTTCTTACAGGGAGATCCTGTTCCAATAAGCGGATTCATACAGGATGAATGCAACAATCCGGTAGAGAATGTAAGTGCTGGCCTGCAGATAAAGATACTTACACTGACCTATACATGCGTGCCAATAACAGAAGGCGGTGGATGGTATAACTGCTCATGGGACACCACTGACAGGTTCTTCCAATGGTACAACATCAGCTTTTCCGGTCAGAAACAGTACTATGCAGATAATACCACGCTTTGGGTTAATGCATTCTTCCTGGCATCGCAGCCTAGCCTTACTAGCCCGGCTGTGGTGCCATCAAGCCATAACCAGGGAGGGTGGGGAGAAACATACCATTTGCAGGTAAAGCTGACAGACAACGATCACACACTGAACAACATAAGCGTAAGCAAGAGCTATGACAGTGTTTTATGGGCGGTTGTCAATACCACAGAACCTGTAAGGGATACCGAGCTTAGCGGCGGCCTGGCGCACTTCTATGAGAACTTTACGTGTTATGACTATCTGAGTAGCGACCCGCTGTATATAAGGTTCAACACCACGGATGAACACGGATACCAGGCGAACAGCTCAGTGATTACGTTGACACTCGAGGAGGATAATGTCAGTGTCTGGTTTGACCCGGCAACGAGCAACGATACTGTCAGAAGGCTCGGTGAGGATACGGCCTTCCTGGAATTCTGGGTGTATGATAATGACACTTCAAGCTACACCAGTGACACCAACAGCACAGTGCAAATAACAAGCAACGGCACCTATTACAACATTTCCCTCAACTGCACATCCAATAACGGGAGATGCTCTGTGAATTACAACGCCACCTGCCTTAGCGGTGTCGGTGTACAGAACTGGAAAGGCGTTACAAACGACTCCTGCTATGAGTATGAGGAAACAGCAGAAGAGCAGCTTGAGGTCATAGGACAGCTTTATGTTGGTTTTGATAACGTATGGCAAGGCAGGACATTGAACCGCAACACCACGGTCGAGTTCAATTCGACCCTGACCGACGAATGTTCAAAGGTTCTGGGAGAATCCGAAGCAAGCGCTTTATGGCGCAACGAGACATACGACCAGATAACAACAGGCCACAAAGCTACATGGCTGATTCCGTATAATTATAGTCTTGGCCTTGAATATATTCATTTGAATGTGAGCGGTGCCAGCTATGACAACAACTCCAACACAACGTATGTTTACATATACGGATGGAGCGGAGTGGACAGCATAAGCCCGGTAAACGGAAGCCAGTACGTTGCCGGAGGAACAATATATATACAGTGCCACGTTGCTGATATGAACACTGGCGGAGATATAGGGAATTACAACGTAAGCATTTACAAGAACGGCAACTGGACAACCTCAATAGTGACAAACGAGAACGGAACCACTGCTCCACCGCATGCATGGTCCACCTCTTCTGAACTTTCCGGTTGGTACAACTGGTCATGTATTATAGAGGATTATCCCAGTGAATATTACAACACATCCGTGCCCGTGAACACAACAATGATAAACCTGAACCGGCCGCTGGTAATAAAGGAGATAACAAGAAACCCCTCAGGCATAATACACAGAAACAACTCATTCCCGAACAACGAAACCAATATAACAGTGCGCGTGCGTGATGCTGACATAGAATGGGCTGAAAACGCCACTGTCCATTTCTACAACAGTTCAGGCGAGTTCGACAGCTGCACCACAAATTCGGACGGGTATTGCTGGATTATTTACAACCCAGGAGAAGACACAACGCCATTCAATTATACATTTTATATAAACGCAACCAAGCAGGACAGGGATTCCTCGATAACAAATTACACCATAGTACCGGTCTACGGGGCTCTTACACCGAACATAACCTCTCCCATCAATGGTTCGTTGCATAACAAGGACGACACCGTAGACTTCATTGTCAATACAACAGACGAAAACAGTAATACTATTTCGGGGCTGTTTGTCCGCTGGTACAACAAGACAGATGCAGGCCAGTTGCAGGAGTTGGTGCAGTGCAGGGATTTGCCTTCATGCGAGAACTTCCCACTTACAGACCAGATGACGGGATACAGAAATTTCACTGTCAGGGTCTTAAGGGATTACTATGATATGGGAGAGGACAGCATAATAATCGCAATAAGGAGCATTGCAAACGTAGAGATAAGCCCTGTAAGCGGTACAGAGAGGCAATATCCATTCCCGTTCAATATAACCTGCACGGTAAGGGACAAGGAATCAGGCGTTGGCGTGGAAAACTACCCAATCAACTTCTGGTATGACAACGGCACGGGCTGGACATTCAATGCTACCCGGCTCAGCGATGAAAGCGGAGAAGCGGATATGACATGGATAGCGGATGCGCTGGGCACGGTCGACTTCAAGTGCAACATAACCAACAATGCCACCATGATGTATGATGCTGAGACGGATGAAGCTACAACAGCGATATATATGCGGGATTTGTCATATCCAAAAATATGGAATTCAACCATTATACCCAATACCAGCATTGAAGCGCGCCTGAATTACACCAACATCACTGCAACAGTTACGGATGACTATAACATTTCCCAGGTATGGGCGCAAATAAACCTTCCCAACTCATCATCCCAGATCGAATATATGAGCATGATCTCAGGCAACCTGACGAACGGTATCTGGAGAGTGCAATACCTGCCGCCCATCGGAGGCATATATAATATTACAATATATGCGACAGACGATTCGGCATGGGGCTCATACAGCGCCAATACAAATTCCACTCTCGCAGGCCAGATTGATGTCTGGGGCAAGGCATCTGGCAGTATAAGATTCCTTCCAGAATACATAACAGCGAACGGTATAACACAGAGCAGTGGCTTCACGTTCAATACAACGCTTAATTACACAAACCTCGGACCGCCCGGTGCATATGACGTCATCATAAACCTTTCGGACGACTCTTTGAACTACATTTCATACGATGATGGGAATACATACGACTGCAACAACATTACTGTTAATGGATCCTGCCTATGGCAACCGAACATAACAGTTATTGCGGCCACTCCACCCGGACTTATAACTGTAACCACCAACGTAAGCTGGAGGAACCCGGACAATACAATTAACTACACGTTAAACTATAGCAATATCATCGTTGCAATGAACCCTGTTGTGGATATAATCCAGGATGAGGTAATCAAGACAGCGCCGCATGGTTTGACCACAAAGTTGGAAAACGTTACGATATCCTCTGATGGCAACTATCTCATAAACGGCGTTAATCTGACCTATGACACAAGCAGTCATTTCTCCCAAAACTGTATAGGTTGTGCAATAAATCTGCCTGTGGGGCCATTTGTCATAGATGATGGAGAGAACGAGACCGTCGAAGTAGAGGTCACAATACCTCTTGGCCAGCCACCCGGAAGCTACTGGACGCACCTGATAGCAGAAACCAACAACGCAGGACAGGACACGGCAATAATGAACATCACTGTACCCGAAAACAGGAGCTGGATAAGAGTACCAGCGAACTTCAGTACAATCCTTGCACCCATAGGCCAGGCAGGCAAAATAGGAGAAGTCTACGTCAAAAACACAGGAAACGTAAAGCTTTACTTCACAATATACGTGCAGCATGGGCAGTATGTCTATATATCGCCTTCAGGCTTCAGCCTGGAGAGGCAGGTTTCACAAAACATAACAATCAATTATTCCATCCCCGAAGATACGGGATATGAAGGGCTGCTTGATAGTTGGATAAAGGTTGAGGCAAGAACAGGTCCGGCAATCACTGACCCGATTGCGGACCCGTGGATACAGCAGACGGACTTCTCACTGAACATCACCAACCCGCCGCCAAACATAGAAAACGTATATGCAGAGCCGAGGCATTTTGAAATAATATATGATAACGTAACAATAGGGGCGGTGATAACAGACAATTATGATGTTTCTGCAGCATGGATAAACATATCGCAACCAAACGGCACGTACTATGAAGAATTCATGACCAACATCAGTTCACAGTACAATGCCACCTACAGCACCAACATATCGGGTCTGCATGTACTGAGCATATGCGCGAACGACACCTCGGGGGTTGCTGGATGTGCCCAGCCAATAAACCTTACAGCACATGGCAACACAACCCTGAATGCAAGCGGCAATGCAACGGCATCTGGCGTGACAACGAGCAGCGGCGTTGATGTACCATTCAACTTCACCATAAATAACACCGGGTATGCAAGGGCATTTGATGCGAATCTCACAATATATACGCTAGGCGGCTGGAATGCCACTCCACAGAACTTCACCTGGGTGCAGACCATTTTGAAAAACGATTCTTTGCAGAACCAGACAACGATACATGTAGCCGATTCAACACCACCAGGCTACTATCCAATGAACTTCAGCCTCGAATGGAGTAACATGGACAATACAACGTATTCAAACCAGTCAATCCTTTATATGCTTGTCAAGTCCAACCCGATCATAACAACGCTGGAGTCATACGTTCCGATCATAGGAACCTTTGGTTTGAACAAAGAGAACTTTACCCTGATGTCTGCAGGTAACGACAGGGTTGAAAACATAAACATAGATTGCGTGTCCGGCGATTTGTGCAGCAATTTCAGTTTTGTCCTGTCCCCGAACAACCTTTCATACCTCAACATGAGCGATACTCAGGTAGTCAATGTAACCATAGAGGTAGATTCCGGGGTACCGACAGGCACATACAACGGAACAGTCAACATAACAGCAAACTACACATACCATGAGATCAATGTCACACTCTACATCCCCACCAACATATCATGGCTACAGTCACCACCCTCAATAACAACTGAATCCGTAAGCAATGTAACAGAAGTAATGGGCATAATAAACCTCAACAACACAGGCAACGTTAACATAACACTCAATATAACACTTACTGACGGGCAGAACTTTTCCATAGACAAGAGCACGATCGAACTGCCTTATGAAGGCAGCGACATTGCAACGGTTTCATATCATTCACCTGTTGTCAACGAAATCACCAATATAATAGGTTGGGTTAATGTTAGAAACGATTCTGCGGTGCCCAATCAGCGCCTGGTAATGCTCAACCTAACCGTCTATCCATTACTGATGAACATAATCGACCCAACAGAATCCGACCCCGTAATAAACGTAAGCGCGAACCAAAACATAAGCGTTACAGTGCAGCTGCTTTACAGCAATTTATCAGTTACAGAAAACGTCACATGGTCATTAAGCCTGAAGAACACGACACATACAATCAATATAACCAGCTTTGATGTCAACTACTCCATATCGAACCAAACATGGGAACTGAATTTCACGGCACCATATCTTACGGAATCAATCGCATATGACCTGAACGTAACAGCCAATGTTTCGCTTCCAGGACTAAACAAAAGCATGAGAATAAGCGATGTGGAGGAAAACGCAATCATCTATACGGACAATGTATTGCCCTCAATCACATTATCGGCTCCTGTCCTTATAAGCCAGGATTCCCCACTCATGATCTATGCCAATGTAACAGACACTGGCGGCATTGAGAATACCAGCCTGAGAATCACATACCCGGACAGCGTACAGGAATGGTTCAACCTGACGCCCCTTTACGTATCCGGCGACACCTATATATACCAATACGAACACAACCAAACCTCGAAGACCGGGGTCTATACGTTGCTGATAGTTTCATACGATAAAAGCGGAAACAGGGGCGAATCAAGCACCACGGTTGACGTTTACCCGACAGTGGTGTTCACAGGCAATGCAAAGAACATAATCCACGCCCAAAGACCGCCGCTATCCGTATACTTCGAGTTCTACGATAACATCACAAACGCGCTTGTATACAATATAACCTCTGACACCCAGAACGATGGATATTACTACCGGATCATACCTGCCATAAAATATAACCTGAATATAAAGTTCTGGGAACAGGAACTATACCTGAACAACACGCCTATACTGACAGACACCAACAACTCGGTTGTTTTCGGGAAAATACCCACAAACATGATAGGCAAGGGCGCTGTCGGCGGCGTCTATATAGATACCATCCTTAGCTCATCTCACGGCGAGCTGACATTCCATTATTCGGATTATGAAGATATATTCGCCGACTATCTTGGTGTATACAGATGCGGAAACTTCACCAATTATACCGAATGCCTTTCGGGTTGGACAAGGATAAGCTCCAGCCTGAACAAGTCGCTTGAAACAATAAGCGTGAACTTCACCCTGCCAACGTACATGAACGGCACCCAGGCATATGCACTGGCGGAATACATATGCGGTGACGGAACATGCGAGAGCAGTCACGGCGAGAACGTAGCAAACTGCCGGCCGGACTGCTATGTGCCCCAGCCTACCCAACCCACTACCCCTGGCGGAGGCGCGGGCACGGGCGGAGCTGCAGGCGGCGTAGTAAACCTGACCCAAAACATCAGCATAGATATACCAGGCGATATATTCCCGCCCGTCCCTGTTGAGATAAAGTCCACGCTCCTTTACCTGGAGATGTATCCGGGCGATTTCGAAGTCCATTCACTCGAGGTCAAGAACAATGAAAACACTACCATAACGGCCGACGTCTCGGTGGAAGGCCCGGTTTCCTTCATGATAACGCTTGAGGATGATGAACTGGAGATAGGGCCCAATTCCCTGGATATAATAAAGATAGACGTGCAAGTCCCGTTGAGCGCGGCACCGGGCATATACACCGGGGATATCATAGTTGAAATAGACGACAAGGAATACATAACACCCATAACAGTAAAGGTGATAATACCCAGGGAGCCACTGCTTGACGTGCTTGTCAGTGTGCTGACCACAGAGGTTACACCGGGCAAAGACCTGCAGTTCATGGTTACACTGAAGAACATGGGCGAGACAGCGTCCATAGAAGACGTTATTACAAGCTATGGCATAACAAGCATCGAAACCGGCGAACTGCTATTGTCACTGGATGAGACTTACGCGGTTGAAGACGTGCTCTCATTCACAAAATCCATTGTTATACCAAACAATACTGTTGAGGGGAAGTATATACTCGAAATCAATGCAAGCTACTGGAACAACAACAAATTCGCGGGTGCGGCAGCATCCTTCGACGTGACACAGCTGCCATTCTTCATAATACTGCTTGGTGCGGCCTTCTTCCTTATGTGGATAGTGATACCGGCAGGATACATCGGCATAAGGGCGCTGAAGAAGTACAAGGCAAAGAAGACGGCGGGGGCGCGCTACATCTTCCCGTTGAACTTTGGCAAGCTGCCGAAGCAGGGCGCAGGGACCGTACGTGTCGGCCGCATAGCAGAGTCAGACAAGTATGCATACACAGACGTCCACAACCTCATGATGCACAGCATTGCCGCTGGCGGGACTGGATCGGGCAAGTCTGTCAGCGCCATGGTCACTGTCGAGGAGCTGCTTAAGAGGAAACTGCCAATAATAGTTTTCGACCCGACCGCCCAGTGGACGGCCTTCATAAAGGCATGCAAGGACAAGCATATGCTCGACCTTTATCCGAAGTTCGGTCTCAAGCCGAGCGACGCCAGGTCGTTCAAGACCAACCTGTACATGGTCGATGACATAAACAAGGCGCCTGACATAAGGGACCACCTGAAGCCGGGAGAGATAACCGTCTTCATAATGAGCAAGCTGAAGCCGAGCCAGATGGACACCTATGTACGGGGCGTTATAGCAAAGATATTCGATGCAGAGCTTCCGGAATCACCCGAACTCAAGGTACTGTTGATATTCGACGAGATCCACCGACTGCTTGCAAAGTACGGCGGCAAGGGCGGGTTCGTCGCGCTGGAGAGGGGAGCCAGGGAGTTCCGAAAGTGGGGCGTCGGGCTGTTCCTTATATCCCAGGTGCTTTCCGACTTCAAGGGCGCGATAAGGGCCAACATAGCCACGGAAATACAGCTACGAACCAAGTACGGAGGCGACATAAACAGGGTAAAGGTCAAGTACGGAGGCGACTATGCAGGCCGCATACCAAGGCTTACCATAGGAACAGGACTGGTCCACAACCCTGAATTCAACGACGGAAAGCCGTGGTTCGTGAACTTCAGGCCACTGCTTCATGATACAGGAAGGCTGACCCAGGTAGAGCTGGATGCCTACTTCAAGGTCAGGAATGCCATCGATGATATAGACAACCAGCTAAAAACCATGAAAAAAGCAGGTAAAGATACATATGACATCGAACTAGAATTAAATATGGCAAGGGATAAGCTGAAGCAGGGCCTGTTCAAGATGGCGCAGACATACCTGGACGGCGTCAAAACAAGGATAAAGAAGACGGAGGGTTAAATGAGTAGACCGCTTTAATCAATTGAATTAGGCGGTCAAGCCAGAAAGTGAAAAGACCGCTTTAACCAACAACGGGCATGACGCAGGGAAGTGAAAAGACACAGGCAAAGCCTATGTCAAGCCACCTGCCTGCGTCCAACCACTTTAAGCGGTCAAGGAGGATTAAATGCCAAGGAAAAAAGAACCAAAAGAAGACTTATCCAACATGAGCGTGGACGAGCTTATTGAAAAATGGAAGCAGATAAAGGGATTGCTGGATACGCTTGAGGACGACTACAGGGGTGCGGAGATATCCGAGGACGCATACAAGGAGGCCAAGGAGAAGAACACGAAGAAGTTTAGCCAGCTAACCGAAATCCTTGCCGGATGGGGAATAACCCAGGACCAGCTTGAAGAAAAATCCGCTGCAGGAGCTAGCGCCGGAGCCGCTGCCGAAAAGCCAGACGAAAAGGAAGGCGGGGCAGCAGGAACCGCAGAGGCAGCAAAGCAGCCAGCAGGTTCAGGGGCAAAGGCCAAGCCCTCTCCAGAGGCAGCACCGGGCGGGGCAGCAACCGCAGCACCAGCGCAGGCTGCTGTGGCCGCGCCAGCCCAACCAGGCGTTTCAATGGATGTGATAGAAGCCAAGGTAGACGCTAAGATAGAAAAAGTGAAAGCGAACATAGAGACAATGAAGGAAACGAACGCAGGTGTTTCTGAAAGGATGCAAACAATCAACGAAAGCGTAGGTGAACTAAGGTCGCAGGGAGCCCAGCGAGAAAGCGTATTAAAGGACACTCAAAGCAAGGTAGAATCACTCGGGGAGGAGATATCCGCCATAAACCCCACCAAATTCTCCAAGGAGCTTGAGAAGAGGGACAAGACCGCCGGCCAGCAGGACATGAGGATAGAAAAGCTGGAGGTCAAGGAAAGCGAGATTGCAAAAACCGTCGGCGAAATAAGAAAGCTGCTGGAGAGCATAGGCGGGCTAGAGAATATAGCTACCGTAAGCAAGGAGATAGGAGAAAAGATGGCTGATGTGAAAGAGATTGCCAATGATATGAAAAAGCTTTCCACAAAAACCGAGCGCATGTATGTGAGCCTGAACAAGCGGATGGAGGATTTTGCCGTGTACAAGTCAAAGCAGGAAAGCATGGAGGGTGTTGTAAAGGATGTGATAAAGAGCCTGGATGTCCTTTCGGTCAGGATGGACGACTATGTTACCATGTCGAATTTCGACAACCTCAAGAAAACCATATCAGACCTTGATATACGGGTAGTCACAGTGAAAAACATGATAGGCAAGCTAATACCAGTGGCCAGGATGAAGATACCGCAGCAGATAAGCGATTTGCAGGAGGAAAGAGAGGCCATAAAATCCTTGATAGAATCCATTGAATCCGAGTACTCTGAAGGCAAGCTCACAAAAGGCAGATACAGCATCGCCGCTAAGAAGAACCTACAGAAGCTAAGGGGCATAGAAGCCAGGCTAAAGACTGAGTGGGGCAGGTTCGAGAAGATGGTAGTGAGGGCAACAAAGGGCGAAACAGGCAACAAAATAGAAACCAAAATACCTGTTACCAAACCAACCGCTGCCAAGCCATCCATAGCTAAGCCCGCCACAACCAGACCAGTCGCTACCAAACCAGCCATAACAAAGCCTGTTGCAAAGCGCAAGCCTTTGAAGCCAATAGCCAAAAAACCCATGTCAATAAAACAGCCTCCAGCCAGATCCAAACCAATGAAAATGGCAACGAAGGTAATGAAAGCGACAAAGACGGGGATAAAGCCAAAAAAAACAGGGGTCCTTGTCAAGGAAAGGAAGGTTTTGTCGAGGATAGCGAAAATGGATAAAGGAGCAGGAAAAAAGCCTGGTTCGGCACCTGGTGCGTCTGTAAAAAGAAAAGTGCCAGTGGTTGCAAAAACCGTAAAACACGCTGAAACCCGGGCCAAGCCCGTAAAGAGCGAGGCAGACAGCATGCTTTCGGCTCTGGAGGATTCGTACAAAAAGGGGTTGCTGAGCAAGGAAGCTTACGAAAGCACGAAAAAGATGCTCCGGAAGGGTAAGACGGCTTAAACCAACCGAACAATGCCGTCAAGCCATAGAAGGGTAAGACCGCCTGATCCAGTCAATCCAAGCGGTCAAGCGCGGTCATGCCTAAGAAGGGGGATGCATGCAATTCAACATGAAGACGATGTGGATGCTGATTTTTGCAGTTGTTTTACTGATAAGTATGTCCAACAGCGCCAGCACGAGCTATTATCCTGATTGGTGGAACATCAGCTGGCAGCAAAGGCTGTTTTTGGATGTTAACACCACGCTGTATTCCAGGACGGAATGGCCGGTAGATATAGACATGAATTTCACTTACATGCTTGAGCAGACCGGCACCTCCGGCACGTTTGACAACAACAGCATAAGGCTGGTGGAATACAATTCAACCGGCAATATTATGCATGAGATACCCAGCCAGTTCGATAGGGGGAACGGCTACAATGCAAGTACAAACGCGATTGGTACATTCGTGTTCATCCTTAATGGAACAACCAGCTCAAGCACAAACCGTTCATTCTATTTATATTACGACATAACCGAAAATGACGCAAAAAGCCCACCCTCCTATTCAACCGATCTCACGTATTCCCATGAAGGACAGCAAATCAATGTAAGCAACTCCATGTTTGACTTTTACATTGACACCAACCGCAGCGAGAACACCTCGGGTTTTTGGAGGGTGTCCTATGGAGCAACGGATATTGTTGATGCATCTAGTGTATCAGAAAGAACGGCGGAGTATATCGAGTATGCCGGCATGGGCGGCAATTTGAGCTTTGATTTGAGGGATAATGTAACTTTTAATTACGGCCCGGTAAGGCTCGAAATAACCCAGACCGGACCTGAAACAGAGTGGGGCAATGTTTCCAACCAGACAGGCCAGGCCAGGATAACAAAGAAATACTATTTCTATAACAGGACTGGCGATCAGATAGATGGGGGGTGGATTTATGTAGAGCAGGAGTTCGAAAACCTCGCCGCTACACCCATAAACAGGAGTTCTACGCTCGCAGGTGCCTTTGCATTTGACGCAGAAAGAAGCTTTCTTTCCGGGGCACTGAGCGACAGCCAGGTTAATTATACAGAGCCTTCGTACGCATTCGCAGTGGGTACTTTTGGAGAATTTGCAGGCCTTATAAACATGAATGAAACCGGAACGTCGAATTATTCGGCAGAAAAAACAAACGGAAGGATAGGCATAAACCTATCCTATACCAACATAGATTCAAATGGAACTATAAGTGAAAAAGCTGTTTTTTACTTCGGAAAACCCGGGGGCGCAAGTGCCGATGATTTCAGGGACGATCTTGTGCCACGCATCAAAACCCCCATTAACGTGATTGTTGGTGGGGCAGAGTCATTGTTGCTTTCGGTGAACATGTCCACAGATCACATCATATACAACCGCAATGAAACAATCCTGATCAATGCCAACGCCACTTCTGCTTATGATCCTTATAACCTGATATCGTTTGTGAATGTAACACTTGATATGGGTACTGCCGAATCTGGTGACGACCAGACGATAATCCTTTTTGACGACGGAAACCACAGCGATAAAGCATCATCAGACAAGATATTCGGCAACACGTTCAACATCTCTAACATCGATTCCACCGGACCGTGGAATATAACCTACAACATGTACGACAGTAATGGCAGCCTGCTCAACCAGGACTGGAGAATAATCAATGTCACAAGCTTTTACAGCGTTAATACCACAGTACTTACAACATATCAGCTGGCAACAATGCAGATGAACGCTACAATCAGAACCAAAAATTACAGGAATGATACAAACATAACCAACACAACCGGCAATTTAAACATAACATGCTGGTACAACACGACAATGATAAACGAAAGTAACACAACAGACCAGGGCAACGGAACCCATTTTTACCAGTTCAACGCGCCGAATGAAACGGGCGCATACATCCTGAACTGCAGCGTGTCAAGTAACAATAACACAGGCTGGGGCATTAACCCTTTCTATATCGAGAAGGCAGTAACTTACATATCGATGAATATCACGCCATTCAGCTACAACTCCTCAAACATTACCCAGGCAGACAATGAGACGTTCAACATAACCGTCAACATAACCAACACCGGCAATGGAACAGCAAGATACGTGAATATTACCCTGCAGGCAGCGCAAAACCTGAGCCATACACCCCCAACGCAGAGCTGCGACACCGTCAACATAGGGGCCTCCTGCCAGAGGCATTTCAATATAACCATATCCAATGCAACCATTCCAGGTATTTACGGGCTCAATGCAACGGTTGAATGGTATAACCCGAACACATCCGTTTACACCAATATAACAGATTTGAATGTCACTGTGCTTTCAAATCCCGTAGCCAATGTGAGCACTACCCAGCTAAATGTGAATGCAGCCGAAGGCTATGAAACGAATGTAGGCAGCTTCAATGTTTATTCAGCAGGCAATGACGAACTGCTTAATGTGACGTTCAATGTAACAGGCTTTGATCAAAACTTCACCTTTGGGTTCACACCACAGAACATAACAAGCCTTACCGCCGGCAACAGCCAGGAAATCCAGATAAATGTCACTGTAGTGCTTTGGCACACGCCAGGAACCTACAATGGCACCATAAACGTGAGCGCGGAGAACGGCAACTACCTGCTTATGAATATCAGCATAACAGTACCCGCTGTTACAACCGTATCAGTCAGTACCACACCGGCCAGTTATAACGCATCGGACGTTACCCAGGCAGACAATGAGACGTTCAACATAACCGTCAACATAACCAACACCGGCAATGCAACAGCGAGATATGCCAACATGACGCTGCAGGTGCCTCCAGGATGGGGTTACCTACCATCCATTCATAATTGCGGTGATGTGAACATATCCAAAAAATGTGTGAGGCAGTTCAATGTGAGCATACCCAATGCCACTCTGTCAGGCAGCCACAACATCAACGTAACAGCCGAATGGCACAACCCAAACACATCCATCCACACCAACATCACCGTATTCAATGTTACGGTTTTGTCCAACCCGGTAATAGAAGCCAATGTATCCATGGTATCAGTGACAGTTGGGGATGGCTCTGAAAACCTCACGGCCAATTTCAGCATATCCTCTGTAGGGAATGACAACGTTACCTTTGCAGACTTTAGCGTAAACGGCCTGGGCAACTTCGGCTTTGTGTTCATGCCACAGAACATAACCAATTTTTCAATCGGAGACAAACAAGAGATCCAGATAAACGTATCCGTGCCCCTGCACTGGTCTGCCGGTGTTTATAACGGCACAATAAACTTCAGCTACCACAACAAAAGCACACTTATCAATATCAGCGTAACCGTACCCAACAACCGTTCATGGACACTTGCCCCAACAAACTGCATGAAGGCCGAAACCCCGGATGTTGGTGATGTGTGTGTAGTTGTTGTCAATAACACCGGAAACATATTCGTAAACTTCACCGTCACACCACCATCTGCAAATTACAGCGCAGTCAACGTAACCAATTTCAGCCTGCTCAAGGGGGAGGCAATGCATGTGAATGTCACATACAACGTCAGCGGCGTGAAAAAAACATTCTACGACACAATATACCTTGTGAATGCGAGCGAGTGGGACAGCATTCCAGGAAACAGGACGTTTCTGATAAGCCTCATACCTTTCGTGGAACCCATAATAAACTTCTCATTTTCCAACCAATATATAGAGCAGGGTAGGCAGGTCCTTATATCCATCAATGTTACGGACAGGTCTGACACGGGCGTTAACATAACGACAGTGAACATAACAACCCCGGATAACATCTCCTACCTCTTCAAACCAACAAAACTCAGCGAAATAGACAATGGAACCACGAGAATAGCCAATTATTCATTCTACTACCCAAACACTACCACAGGCAACACAAGCATAAGAGGCATATACAGTGTTGAGGTATTTGCAGAAGACAACTCACCAGACCACGCCAACAAAACGGAAACATACAATTTAACGGTTTATGCAAACCTTATGGTTGACCTCCGTACGCTTTCCAGTGAATATTACCAAGACTCCGAGGGCGGCACTATAAACTATAATGTTTCAGACTATTTGGATGTACCGCTCAACAACGTCAACACTACCATAACACTAAAGGACTCGTTGAACAGGATAATCTTTAACCAATCATACAGGACAAACCCGGATGGATGGGTATTCCCAATGCCGCGATTCACCATGCCCGCAGATGCGGCCCTGGGGGCATACAATCTCACATCATTCTCCAGCTTTTACGACTCCATAACAAACTACACCGCGAACAAGACAACAGAAAACAATTTCACAGTAACGGCCACTCAGGCGGGCGGGCTTTACATCGATGTTGACACAAACGTTGCCTGGTACCCGTCAAACACAATGACATTCGTCGTTAAGGTCTATGACGCCGGAACATACAATCCAGTAGAACCGGACAGCATGAACCTTGTCGTTTATGCCGGATCCCCACTGCTCAAGAACGTTTACCTGCGGAGCAACATGACCGACCCGAGGTTGCAGGAGATAAACTGGAGCAATGAAACCAACTCAAGCACAGGCCCTTACTATGCGCTGAGCTACGTGATGCCAGCATTGACAGCTTCCGGGGATTACTGGGCCGTTGTAGAGGCCACCAAGGACAATTTCTATACGATAAACAGCAAGTCATTCAAGGTTTCGCATGGAGGCCCGTACGACGTAGAGGTCACGCCGCTTGAGGATGAGGTCTATAGGGAGGATTACTTTGATTTTGAAATAAACATCATAAACATGGGCGATGTGGGGCAGGATGTTGACATAGAGTATTGGGTTACATCAAATGACAACCAGACTTGGTATTACAAAAACCTGACTGTATACACGCCTGCCGCAGCCAATACAACACTCACAAGAAGCGCCTACATATACTCAAGCCAGCCACTTGGAACGCATGTCATACACGTGAAAGTGACTTACGATATCATACAGCCGTCAATAACAGCATCCGCAACCTTCCAGGTCGTGCAGAAACCGACAGGAGCCCCGCCATCAGGACCTACAATCCCAGTACCATCCGAGCCCACACCAACAGTAACCCCGGAGAGGAACATAAGCATAATAGAATACCCGCAAGATATCAGTATTGTAAGGGGGTGGGAGGACATACGCCACGTAAAGGTACAGAACACTGGCGAAGGATCAACGAAAGACATATCCGTTGTTATTGTGGGCATACCAACGCCATGGTACGAGGTCGAGCCCGAGCTGTCCGGAACCCTGCCGCCAGGCAATTTCACGGTCTTTGTTATAACATTTGACATACCGGTCAATGCCATGACAGGCGAATATGCAATAAGCATAATAGCATCCGACGGCGTCGCAGCCGATGAAAAGCAATCCAAGCTGTTTGTGTTCAAATCCCAACAAGAGCTTGTGAGAAACGAACTGGACAAGGTCAAGGAGGAGTATGAAAACATATTGGAAGAAACCAACCAGGCAGAGAAATACGGCAAAGACGTTAGTGGGGTAAGGAGTATATTGGACGAGGCCCTGATCCATATAGACAGGGCGGAAAGCGAGTTCAATAACCAGTCCTACATACAGGCACTGTCACACATAAACACCGCCTCGGACCTCATAGAAAGGGCGCAGGATGAGCTGGGAAGGACAGAATATAAGCCGGAACTGATCACAGAAGGCATACCATTGTGGCAGATAGTCCTGATTATAGTAGTGCTTGTGGGCGCAAACGCTGCAATATTGGTATGGAAAAAGAAGGCCTACAAGAAAATCGACCTGAGGGAAGACCTTATCAAGCTAAGGAACATAATAAGGTCTGCGAAGAGGGAAGAGCCATCAGAGGGGATCGGCATAAAGGGGGAGAAGAGGAAGCTGTCCAGAGTGCTTGACCTGCTTGAAAGCGAAATGAACGAAGGCATAATAACCGAGAAGACGTACAAGGAACTCAAGAAGAGGACGGAAAAGAAGCTGAAGAAGCTGGGGTAAGCGAAGATACCGCATGCGGGTATCCATAACTCTAAATTATTTATATTAATAATTAATATTTAGATTATTTAAATTATATGTTTTTATTTATATTTTAAATATTTAATTAATTATTAATAATTAAATATAATATAAAAATTTTTAAAAGTGTATAAATTAAATTAATTATAAAAATTATATATATTAAAAATATATTGAAAGGGAACAACCACTCAGGCCCTTCTGAACCTGTCCAGAATCCTGGCCAAAACACCTGCCCCAGGCAAAGAGTATTCCTCCCCCACAATCTTTCCAGCCGCGGCCAGAAACGCCCTGCTGGCCCTGTCATTTGGAACCATATGCAACACAGGGGTTTTGAAGTTGGTGCTTTTATGCACAGCATTGCTTTCCGGTATCTTTGCAATAACAGGCAGCCCGGTGAACTTGACTATCTCCCGCTCTCCGAGCTCGTATGACTTGTTCTGTATGCGGTTGAGTATGATGCCCATGGGCTTTGCATCCGTATCTTCCTTGAGTATCTGGCAGCACTTGGTTATGTCAACTACCGAGGGTATGTGCGGGGTGGCCACGAAAGCCACCTCATCCGCGCACCTCATGGTAAGCATGGATTCCTTGCTCAATCCAGGGGCTGAATCAAGTATGACCACATCCGCGTCGTAATTATTGAAGGCTGACTTTATCCTAGACCTAAGCCTGTGCATGTTCATCCTTCTAAGATCCTCTGACCCAAAAGATGCAGGTATTATCTTTAGGCCGGTTGAATGCTCGTACATGACCTGTTCAATCATTGCCCGGTTTTTGAGCACATCGTTCAGGGTAACAGGCCATGAAGAAAGCCCGCCAAGATACAAGCCTAGATGCGGGTTCGTAAGGTTGCAGTCCACAACCACCACCTTCTTGTTAAAATATGATGCAAGGGCAGTGCCTATGTTGGCAACGGTCACAGTCTTCCCTACCCCGCCCTTCCCGGATGCTATGCTTATTATTTTAACCATTGCTATCGCCCGGCTTTTCTCCTCTTCTTTACATTTGTATTCCTTTTTGTATTTTTATTCTTTATCTGCACCTTTTTTTTGTTGCCTGGCGATTTCTGCGGTTTCTGTTTCTTTTTACGTCCTTTTCGGGACTTTGTAGGTTGTTCTGGCCGGTTTATCTCCTGGTTCACGCCCGAGAGCATGTTCTTGACCCAACCCCTTTCCGTGGTCTTGGACATGCGCCTCTTCCTCATTACCAGAGCGAACGAGAAAGAACCCACCAAGACGACAAGCAAATAACCCACACCAGAACTTATCCCCCCTATTATGTTCCCAATCATGGAGAAATCCAGGAAAGCGACTGTGGTGCTGTTTTGGTTGGAATTAGCAGAATTTGAACCCGAGGCTGCCGCACTTCTTTTTTCCGTAGTCAGCACAAACGTTCGCTCTGCTGATATGCCCTCCTCTGATGCTACCTGGATTACAAGCGGGTGCGTGGCCGTTTTGTTTGTGGTGGAGCCGAAGCCAAGGCTAAATGAAACTTCATCCTGCGGCCCCATTTCATCCAATACTTCCTTGTCAAGGACGGCAAAGATACCGTCGGGTATGCCGTCGATGGAAACCTCCAGGTCATGAAGAACTGCCTGGCCCGTGTTTTTTACTGAAAAACCGATTGTTTTATTCCCTATGGCATCCATTTTCACCCCACTCTGGGATGTTATCAACAGCCCCCTGCTTTTGACCACCTCAAATGTTTTGGTGGCCTTAACCTGGCTGAATGGCAGCTTTTCTATGGTTACCTCCACCGTATATTCACCTTCGCTGTCAGGGACAGTGAATTCCACATCAAAAACCCCATCCCCCCCTGTAGTGGCTGTCTTGGTTTTCGATGTGCCCTTTATGCGCACAGTCACTGATGCGTCTGGAATGGGTGTGTTATCCTCAGTCGTTACTATCCCGTCCGCCTTTAGGGTCTCATAAAGGTTGTAGGCGTCTTTGTCAAGGCCTACGATAGTGCTCATACCGCCACGAACCCCGACCACATAGGCTGAAAGGCCTTCTGTATTGACCCGCGCGAGGTTCCGGACAGTATCTATGGTTGATTCCACTTCGCCCCATTCAGAATAGCATTCCTCACCGTTCCAGTCCGTGCATTTGTAAACCCTGAGATCCTTTTCCGGGCTTTCCACCTTCTTCTCATCGTAATACATCTCCATGGAAGCCTCGGAATAGGTAAGCGCGGTCTCATAAAAGAACAGGCTCGCGGTTTTTATGCCAGGTATTGTTTTATCGGCCTCATAATAGTATCTTATGGGGTCTTCAAATTCATCCATAACTTCTACATCATAGAGGGTCAGTCTGCTTTCAGAATGCTTTAGCGCAATATCATAATCCCCTGGCGAAAGGGTTCCGGAGTACTTCCCGGTACCATCGGTTCTGAGTGTTGTGAGGACGCCGTTTTCGTCCGTGAACTGGATTTCAAGCGTTATGCCCTTTCCATTGTGGCTTATCTCACCTGAAACCGGTATGGAGTATGAAAATTCCCTTTCCAGGATCTTGTTGTATCCGTTGTAATCGAATTCTATCTCAAGGTCGTAGCTTCCTGGAGCCAGATTGGGAGGGGTTATCTCAACATTATATGCATCACCATCCTGTGTTATGCTGTTTATGTCTGCCTGGACGTCATTTATGCTTATTGAAAGGTCCTCCTCCCTCATGGCCACAGCGTTTCCGTGGTCAGTGGCCCTGAGCCTTATCATTATCTCTTCTACATTGCTTATTGACGACTTGTCTATGTCCAGAAGCTCGAACTTAAGGGGCTCCCTGACCTCTATCCAAGTCTCATTGTATGTCTGCCTGCCCTGGTAGGTTGCCCATATTTCCAGCATGTAATCACCTTCAGCGCTGGGGGCGTCCATGCGCAGGCGGTGACCACCCCCCTGCACCCATGGGATAGGCTGCTGTATGGTTTTGTCTTCATTATTCAGCCTTACCTGGAAATCCACATCTGCTGTTACAGGGCTGTCATCCCTCTTCACCATGAAATATGCGTAAAAATCCTCCCCACCATAAGCAACGCCCTCCTCGACGGGGTTTTCAACATCCAGCACGCTTGTAACCAACCCATCAAGCCGGGAAACAGCGAAAGAGCCGCTTTTACTGGCAGTCTCGCTTGCGTTGTTTTGGCATGCAACATTGATATTGTAAAGGCCTGTCTCGGTGAGATCGTTCCCCATCATATCGGTCCCATAGGTGTTGTTGTAAAGGAGATCCAGTTCGATGTTGGAAAAGGTCATGCTGGGGCCGCTTATGTTGGCATTAACCGCTGTTATGCTGGCATTCGGATCATCAGTGCAATCCAATGTGATGCTTACATCCTCCCCCAGCCACGGGTTTGCCGGGGATGCTGCCAGGCCGCTTATCATGGGGTATGCATGAACACCGGCCATAAGCATAAATAAAACAAGCCAAAATACCGGCATAAGCCCATACGCTATTTCCTTTTTAGTTTCCATAACAATCGCTTTAGCAAAAGCCTATTCTCTGCATATTCCTCCCCTGTAAGCCGGGCGGCTATCCTTTTGTATGCTATTGCCGCGCCAGAATATGGGTTCAAAAACATGCCCGGAACGCCGCGGAAAATGCTCTTGGACATGATCTTATCTTCAGGCACAATGCCTATAACAGGGATTCCGCATGCGGATTCTATCTCTTTGGGGTTTATCTGCTCTGAGCACCGCTTCTTGTAACGGTTCACAACAATGCCCAGTATCTTGCATCTGCTGCGCCTTGCAGCCGCTATGCTCTTCATTACATCCGCCACCGAAGGTAGCTCTGGTGTTGTGACCACTACGGCCTCCCCGCAAGCCTTGATCACAGCCTGGGAATTATTTTCCATACCCGGAGGTGCATCAACCATGACTATCCTTTCATCCATGGAAGGGTCATTCAAAACCCCGCCCAGCCTGGATATCTTCGTGTTCCTAAGGCATAAAGAAGCGGGTATAACCCTCATGCCAGATGAGTGTATGTACATGGCCTCCAGGATGTTCGTTTTCTTTTCCAGAACATCGTTCAAGGTTAGCGGGAAGTGGAACATGCCCAGCTGCAGACCCAGGCCTGATGCCTTTATGTCAGCATCAACTGCAATAACATCCTTTCCCATTTGCATGAGAGCAGCAGAAATATTGATTGTGGTGATGGTCTTCCCTACCCCACCCTTGGCGGAAACCACACCTATGCTCCTTACCATTACAAACCAAACCCCCCCATCATGCCCATGAAAGACAGACAGCCCGACCAAACAAAACCACGCTGTCATGCCCATGAAAGACAGACAGCCCGACCAAACAAAACCACGCTGTCATGCCCATGAAAGACAGACAGCCCGACCAAACAAAACCAAGCTGTCATGCCTGTTAGACACTGAATAATTGTATATTTGATTAATAAACTTGTACTACTGATGATGTTTCAATGTCCTACAAATTACTCCGGTCAATACAATAGAAAATAAAAAACACGTATACACCCCACCACATACTTATGTTGAACCAGAAAACCTATGATTTCAATCATAGGATGTATATACAGTTTCTGGTTCAACAGCTGTTGCCTCACCAAGAAAACCGATGGCTTTAGCCAGCGGATGCACAGAGGCAACATTATGATGCTATGTAGGTGAAAATGGTCATCGTGCTCTGTATGGCGTCTCCGTACGGCGTCCCGTAGGGTATGCTCGGCTTTACCTTCAGCTTGTCGATTTTCTCACCAGGTGCCAGCTCGTCCTCGGTAAT
>Ga0180434_10002400_pt1 | contig 25159 bp, 24 predicted proteins | sample SS_ome_7_FD_132453 | JGI IMG/M metagenome (GOLD analysis project Ga0180434, IMG submission 132453) | Hypersaline lake sediment archaeal communities from the Salton Sea, California, USA - SS_1_D_2 metaG | ecosystem: Environmental > Aquatic > Non-marine Saline and Alkaline > Hypersaline >... | reverse complement strand
GTCAGGAATCTTTTCGAATTCCGTCCAAAGTACCCCTTCAAAGCTTCCTCTTCGACCTCTACCGCATCTTCGAGCGAGGCGGGGCTCACCACGAGCGCTTCCAGACGGACCTGCTCCTCTTCGAGCACGTAACTGTTCCAGAGCTCCTGTTCCGACACTTTTACCGTGCCCCGGACAAGATTCTGAAAGGCCTCCACCAGCATCTCATCTCTTTGCTGCTTCTCGAAGTCCGCCGGGGTCAACCGGTTCCTTTGGAGAAGCCGTAGATACTGATCCTTAGCAAAACTCCCGTTCCGCTGGAAGTAAGGCAACGATTGGATCCTGTCCCGAAGCTCATCGTCCGAGACCTCCAGCCCCAACCGCCTGGCCTCTTGCAGTTGGAGCACCATATTGATCAGGTTGTCCAAGGCCGTCTCACGGAGTCGCATCTGCTTGACCATCTCATCGGAAAACCGGTCCTGGTAGACCCGCCGATACATCTGAATCAGGTTTTCATAGGCCTGGTTCCACTCTCCCCGGGTAATTCTCCTCTCACCGACCTGGGCAACGACCACCCCGCCCCCTTCTTCGTCCCGCATCGTGGGAAGAATGCCGAAACCGATCACGAACGACAGGGCAACCCCGAACAGGAGGACCTTGATCAACCACGAACCTGCGTTGTTCCTCATGTAACTCAGCATGTCATCCTACCCCTCTTCATCCACACATGGAGGCCACGAACCGGGCAGAACCCGCTTCGTGGCAACAGATTTGAAGCCCCTTCAGACATCACTTTCACTATCTGCGACATGGTACGAAAGGCATGGGGAAAAGGCAAACCGAAAGACCTCTATCGAGTCCCTCGGTTCAAGGTCAGCGGGGGTAAGGGCCTCGATCGTGGGCCTTTTTGGCCGGGGGAGCGTATTTCTCACTTGATCCCGAGACGCCTATTTGATAGGGTGCGGGAAAATCGATAATATTCTTTAGCTATGATTGGGTATTTTCCCATTTTCAAAGGGATTTTAAGGGAGATTTTCAAGGAAGACGAATGCTCTTCAATTGGATTCTGGGCCTGATGTCGAATGACCTTGCCATTGATCTCGGAACGGCCACGACCCTTGTCTACGTGAAGGGAAAGGGGATCGTCCTCTGTGAGCCCTCGGTCGTGTCGGTGCGGGAGGACGACACCGGGAACAAGCGGATTGTCGCGATCGGCAAAGAGGCGAAACGCATGATCGGCAGGACCCCTCCGCAGGTCACGGCCATCCGACCGATCAAGAACGGGGTCATCTCCGACTTCGAGATTACCGAAGAGATGCTCAGGTACTTCATCCTCCAGGCACATCAGCGGAGCACACTGGCGCGGCCTCGGATGATCATCTGTGTCCCCTTCGGTGCCACGGACGTGGAACGGCGGGCCCTCCGGGAATCCGCCCTCTCAGCCGGAGCACGCGAGGTCTATCTGATCGAGGAACCGCTGGCCGCGGCGATCGGCGCCGGCCTGCCGATTTCCGAACCAGGGGGGAACCTCATCCTGGATATCGGGGGGGGCACCACGGAGGTGGCCGTTATCTCGTTGTCCGGGATCGTTGACACCCACTGTGTTCAGGCAGCGGGCGACACGTTCAACGAGGCGATCCTGCAGTACGTAAAACGAAAGTACAACCTGTTCATCGGAGAGAACACGGCCGAACTCGCAAAGATAAGGCTTGCTTCAGCGTGGCACATGGACGAATCCAAGGTCATGGAGGTCAAGGGACGCGATCTGATCATGGGCCTGCCGCGTCGGGTCCTCTTGCGCTCGGGCGAAGTGCGCGAGGCGATCCAGGAGACCCTGGACGAGATCGTCGACGCCGTCAAGATCATGCTGGAAAGGACCCCGCCCGAACTGACGGTGGACATCATGGAACGAGGAATCACCCTTACCGGGGGAGGCGCCTTGCTGTCCCAGCTGGACATTCTCCTGCACAACGAGACGGGGCTGCCCGTTCATATCGCCAAAGACCCTGTTGCCTGCGTGGCTCTTGGCTCCGGAAAGGCGCTGCAGGAGCTTTCCCTGCTGAAGAAGGTGGCGGTGGAAGGTTGAGACACGAGTCCTAAGGGTGCGAGGCAGGGCATCGAGCAACGAGAGCAACCCTGCTGCTGACGGATGATGGGGAAGGTCTTCACATTACTCGAAAGGCATTGGTACTCAGCGCTCTTCCTGGTGTTGTTGGGCGGTGCGGTCGCCATGCTGTTTTCGCGGGCGGAGAAGCAGCCCGAGTCGCATTCCCTCCAAAGAGGCCTCCTGGAACTCTCCGGACCTTTTCAAAAAGGCATGACCAAGGGCATCGGCTTCTTCGAAGCCCTCTGGCAGCAGTACGTGTATCTCGTCGACCTGGAGGCGGAGAACCGGCTGTTGCGCGAAATCATCGAGGAGATGAAGCAGGAGAGGATCCAGTTGTTGGAATTCCAAGGGGAAAACGATCGCCTCCGGTCTCTACTGGGCTTCAAGCAGGATTTCCAGAAACCCCTGCTTCCCGCTGAGATTATCGCGAAAGACCTGAGCGGATGGTTCCAGACCGCGGTCATCGACCGGGGGACGAGAGACGGGATCGAAGAAGGCATGGCCGTCGTCTCCGTACAGGGCATCGTGGGGCAGGTCATGGAAAGCTCGAGAGGCTTCTCCCGCGTACTACTGATCACGGACCCGAACAACGCCGTGGCAGGGCTGATTCAGCGGTCACGGGCGCGGGGCATCGTCGTGGGAAACGGGCATCAATTGTGTCGCGTCAAGTACCTGCACCGGTCTGAGGACGTGATGGCGGGCGACCTCGTTCTCGCGTCGGGTCTGGACGGGGTCTATCCAAAGGGAGTGCTCATCGGAACGGTCCTCAAGGCGGAGACAAAAGACCCCGAGCTCTTCCAGCGGGTCGCCGTAAAGCCATCGGTGGACTTTCGCAGGCTCGAAGAGGTCGTGGTCCTCTGTGAGAAGCGAGACATGGAGGAAAAGGATCCGCCATGAGCTATGTTATTGTCCTCCTTTTCGGTATGGTGGCGGCTCTCCTCCAGAGCACACTGCTTCGATCCCTGTTCCCCCAGAGCTTTGTCCCGGACGTCTTCCTGCTGCTCGTTCTCTACGGAAGTCTTCTGTTTCCCTTCGGGAAAGGCCTCCTTCTCGCCTTCGCGCTGGGCCTGCTCTCCGATCTGTTCTCCGGGGCGCCTGAGGGGCTGAACGCCCTGTTCTCGATCACCCTCTTCGTGATGAGCAAGGCGATCCAGGCTCGCGTGTTCATGAAGGGATTCCGGGCGATATGGGGCCTGACGATTCTGGCCTTTGCCCTCAAGGTCCCCTATTACACCCTGTTGTCCGTCCTGTTCGGTCTCCACTTTCCCACTGCAGCAGATGGGGTGCTCATCTGGGTGGGCGAGTTCGTTTCCAGCCTCATTCTGATGCCCGTGCTCTTCTATGTCGTATCCAAGGCACTCGGGCTTCAAGGAGGGTGGTTTCTCCAGCACCAGGGATCGAGTCCCGCATGAAACGACTCAGCAATAACCCCACGATGGACTATCGACGCTCTTTTCTGGCTTGTAGCTTCTGTTTCGCCGCCGCCTTTGCGATCCTCCTGGTCCGGATCGCCTATTTTCAACTCTGGAGCGGGGAAGCCTTCCGAAATCTGTCGGAGAACAACCGAATCCGAGTCACCGAGATCCACGCACCCCGCGGCAGGATTCTGGATGCGAATCACGAGATCCTCGTGGACAACCGCCCCTGCTTCGATGTAACGGTCATCCCGGAGGAGGTGCAGGACTACGCGTCCCTGGAAGAAACATTGGCACGCCTCACCCCCCTGCCTCCCGAGGTTCTCAAGGAGAAGCTTGCAGCGATCCGCAAGGGTGTCCCCTTTCGTTCCTACGTTCTCTGGAAGGATGCATCCTGGGACACGGCAGCGTACCTGGAGGCGAACCGCCTTCGCATGCCCGGAGTGATGATCCAGGTCACGCAGGCCAGAGACTACCTGGTACAGGACCTTTTCGCGCACTCCATCGGGTACATGGGTGAGATCAGCCCGAGGGAACTCAAGCGGGCCCGCAGGCACGACTATCGAATCGGCGATTGGATCGGCAAGGTGGGCATCGAGAAGTATTGGGAAGAGCAACTTCGGGGGAAAAAGGGCGGCCTTCAGGTGGAGGCGGATGCAAGGGGCCGACAGATCTCGCTCGTAAAGAGAAAAGAGCCGACCCCGGGAAAGAACCTGGTCCTCAGCCTGCAACGGAGGCTCCAACAGAGGGCCCGGCAAGCCTTTGGCGACTCAACGGGAGTGGCCATTGCCGCAGACCCGAGGGATGGACGGGTCTTGTGCTACCTGAACCTGCCTTCTTTTGACCCGAACAGCTTCGTGGGAGGCATATCAAGGGATGAATGGGACTCGCTCCGCATGAACCCCTTCCACCCCCTCACAAACAGGGGGATCCAGGGGCTCTATCCGCCCGGCAGCATCTTCAAGATCGTTCTTGCCATCGCCGCCCTGGAAGAGGGGCTCATCACTCCCCAGGAAAAGGTCTTTTGCAGCGGCAGATACCGTCTCGGTTCCCGGGACTTCCGGTGCTGGAAGAAGGTCGGGCACGGCGCGGTGGATCTGCATCAGGCACTCGTTCAGTCCTGCGATGTCTATTTCTACCAGTTGGGGCAGCGCCTCGGAATCGAGCGCATTCAGGCCTATGCGAAGCGGTTCGGCCTCGGGCAGAGAACGGGGATCGGGCTGGATGGGGAGAAAGCGGGCCTGGTTCCCTCCCCGGAGTGGAAACGAAAACGTTTCGGAGAACCCTGGTACGAAGGAGAAACGCTCATCGTCTCGATCGGTCAGGGGGCCCTGTTGGTCACTCCGATCCAGGTTGTCAGTATGCTCTCGGCCGTGACGAACGGGGGCACCCTGTTCGCGCCCAGGCTCGTGGAGAAGGTCGAGTCCACGGACGGCAAGGTGTTCGTCGAGAGCGCTTCCAAAAGCGGTGCCCCTGCCCGTTTTTCCAGCCGCACGGCTGCAATCGTCCAAGAGGCACTCCGCGATGTGGTGGCCTCGGAAAAGGGAACCGGCAAGAGGGCAAGGATCGAGGGTGTGGCGGTGGCCGGCAAGACCGGAACGGCACAGGTCATCCGCATGGACGACCAGAAGACCTCGCACGATGAAATCCCGCTGAAAGAGAGGGACCACGCATGGTTCGCGTGCTATGCGCCCGCAGAGTCTCCGGAAATCGTCGTCGTCGTACTGGTGGAGCACGGGGGCCACGGCGGTGAGACCGCAGCACCCATCGCCCGGGAGATCCTGGACGAGTATTTTCGTTCGGACCAGCCGGACGAGACCTTTGCCGCATCCCCCGTTTCAGAACTGGAAGGTTGACGGATCATGGAAAAGCTCAAGACAAGCCGGTTCACCTCCTTTGACATCTCCCTCGTGGCCGCACTGCTTGCGATCGGCCTCCTCGGCATCCTCACCCTGTACAGCGCGATGCAGGGGAGTGCCCCTGAGGGCGGGATGCCACCGCATCAGAAACAGCTGATCTGGTGGGGTCTGGGTTTGACCGGCATACTCATCGTCATCCTGATCGACTATCGCCACATGGAACACTACGCGTACGCGATCTATGCCTGTTCCCTCCTGTTGCTCGTATACGTCCTGGTCATGGGACGCTCCATTTCCGGGGCGAAACGCTGGATCGAACTTGGGCCGATCTCGTTCCAGCCGTCCGAACTCATCAAGCTCACCATGACCCTGGCGCTCGCCAAGTACTTCCATTATCGTGCAAAGCAGGGTCGGTACAACCTGTTCGAGTTGGTCGTTCCCTTTTTGATCTTCCTGGCACCCTTTGTCCTCGTCCTTCTCGAACCGGACCTGGGAACCGCCATCGTTCTTCTACTGCTCTTCTTCTCCATCGTCCTGTTCTTCGGCCTCAGCCAGGGCTCCATCATCGTTCTCGCCATCGCGGGGCTGGCGAGCCTTCCCCTGGGCTGGTTCAACCTGAAGGACTACCAGAAAGAGCGGGTCATGACCTTCCTCAACCCGGCCGAGGACCCCCTGGGGCGGGGATATCACATCATTCAGTCGAAAATCGCCATCGGGTCCGGCGGGTTCTGGGGAAAGGGGTTTCTGCACGGAACCCAGACGAGGCTGCACTTCCTGCCGGAGCAGCACACGGACTTCATCTTTTCAGCGTTTGCGGAGCAGTGGGGATTCCTGGGGAGCTTTCTGCTGCTGGCCGGCTACTTGCTGGTGATCTTCTGGGCCTTCAACATCAGCAGCCGCGCCAAGAACACGTTTGGCATGGTCGTGGCCCTGGGCATCACCTTCCTGTTCTTCTGGCATGTCATCATCAACATCGGAATGTGCCTCGGCCTGCTTCCGGTCGTCGGCATCCCCCTGCCTCTGTTCAGCTACGGAGGCTCGTTCCTCATGGTCATGCTCCTGGGGGTCGGGCTGCTCCTGAACATTTACATACGACGGTTCATCTTCTAGCCCTGTCAGGATCCCAGGGCCTTTTCGAGCAGCCCTACCACTTGCGCCTTGGGGACGGCACCGATGATCTGGTCGACGAGTTCACCGTTCTTGAAGAGCAACAGTGCCGGAATCCCCCGAACGCCGTACCGGGCCGGCGTGTTGACGTTGTCGTCCACGTTCATCTTGGCCACCCTTGCCCGATCCTTGTACTCTTCCGCAATCTCCTCTACGATTGGTCCTATGATCCGGCAGGGCCCGCACCAGGGAGCCCAGAAATCCACCAATGCCGGCAAGGGGGATTGCAGGATCTCTTGCTCGAAGTTGGCATCCGTGACTTCCGATACATGTTCCGACATGGGGGCCTCCTCTTCTTTCCTGTTGCCTGGCCTTGTCACATGTTGGCCATTTAAGGGAATGGACCGGAAATTGTCAACGGGAAGAGCAAGTCTCCTGCACAGCCGCCGGGGCCTCCTGCCGTAAGCGAAAGGGACCGATCCATGGCAAAAAGAGACCCGAAAAGCATCCAGAGGATCCGAGAGAGCATCCAGGCGTCGCTCGAGACCCAGGAAAGGTTCTTTGCCGAGCACCTGGACAGCCTCACCGAGGCCTTTGACGAGGTCGTCCGCGTTCTCCGGCAGGGGGGAAAGCTGTTGATCATCGGCAACGGCGGGAGTGCAGCGGATGCACAACACCTTGCGGCCGAGTTCGTGAATCGCTATCGGAAGGATCGCCCTCCCCTACCCGCGATCGCGCTGACGACCGACACCTCCACCCTCACATCCATCGGAAACGATTCGGACTTCCGATACGTGTTCTCGCGGCAGATCGAGGCACTGGGAAGCAGTGAAGATCTTGTTCTGGCAAACACCACGAGCGGAAACTCCGAAAACGTGCTCGAAGGGCTCAGACAGGCAAAGGCGATGGGCATTCGAACGCTGGCCCTGACCGGGGGCAGCGGTGGACGTGCAAAGGAGATTGCGGATTTCACGATCTGCGTGTCCGTCTCCGACCAGACGCCCCGCATACAGGAGACCCTTCTCCTCGTGATACATCTCATGTGTGAATGGATCGAGTGGGCCCTTTTTCCGTCCCTGAACGAACCCAACGCGGAATCGGCAGAAGAGAGCGAGATATGAGCAACAAGAACGTTGACCGGTCAAAGATACGGACCCTTTCGGTGAAGGACCGCTTCTCAAAGGTATCGGTGGAGGACTTCGCCTCTCCCCTGGCGCCGGGCATGCAAGTTCGGGATTTCCTGGACGCCTTGCCCGGCCTTCTGGCCGGCCAGGCCCTCCGTGAAGTGGCCGAGCGGATCGCAAGGGCTGCGAGGGAACAGAACCCGATCATCGTGGGAATGGGGGCGCACGTCATCAAGGTCGGACTGGCCCCGGTCCTGGTTTCCTGGATGGAACGGGGAATCATCACGGGGCTCGTCATGAACGGGGCCGGGGTGATCCACGACACGGAAATCGCCCTCTGGGGCAAGACCTCCGAGGATGTGGGCCCGGCCCTGGACGAAGGGATGTTCGGCGTGGCCGAAGAGACCGCAGGCATGATCAACCAGGCCCTTTCCGAAGGGAGCAAGGAGGGAAAGGGGTTTGGTGAGGCCGTGGCGCAGCGTCTCTCCGAGAGCGATCCCCCTCACGCGGACCTGAGCCTTCTCTGTCAGGCACACCGGAGAGGCCTGCCGGTAACGGTTCATGTGGCGATCGGGACCGATATCGTCCACATGCATCCCATCGCAGACGGGGCTGCCATCGGGGAGGCATCTCTCCGGGACTTTCATCGACTCGCCTCACAAATCGCAGACCTGGAAGGGGGTGCCTACCTGAATGTAGGGTCGGCGGTTGTGCTGCCCGAGGTCTTCATGAAGGCCCTGAACCTGGCACGTAATCAGGGAAACAGGGTCGAGTCATTCACCACGGTCGACATGGACTTCATCAAGCATTACCGGCCTTCGGTCAATGTCGTCGACCGGCCTGTGCGTACGGGGGGACGAGGCTATCAATTGATCGGGCACCATGAATTGAACCTGCCCCTCCTCGCGGTGGCCGTACTGGAGAGGCTCGCCGCCGGCCCCGACGAGTCCGAACAGGCATGAACGACAAGCTGCTCGACATCTACCGGATCCTCTACGATCACTATGGGCCAAGGGGATGGTGGCCTGCAGAGACCCCCTTCGAGGTCGTCGTCGGCACCATCCTGACCCAGAATACGGCCTGGAGAAACGTGGAGAAGGCGATCACAAACCTGAAGCAACTGGGACCGCTCACACCCCAGGCCCTTTTCCGCCTCCCGGAGGAGACTCTATCCGAAACGATCCGGCCCTCCGGGTATTACCGGCAGAAAGGGAAGAGGCTTCGAAACTTCCTCCGCATGCTTTCCGACCAATTCGACTGCCGTCTTGACGCGTTGTTCGACCTCCCCACGGAAACCCTCAGGGAGGAACTGCTCGCCCTGTCCGGGATCGGCCCGGAAACGGCCGACAGCATCCTCCTGTATGCAGCCGGGCGACCCGTCTTCGTAATCGACACCTACACCATACGCATCCTGTCTCGCCACGAATTGCTTCCGGAGGAGACCTCCTATGTGGAGGCCCAACAGTGGGTCATGGACAATCTGCCGGAGGACGTACAGCTCTTCAATGAGTTCCACGCGCTCCTGGTGAATCTGGGAAAGGATTTCTGCCGCCCACGACCGAAATGTTCGGGATGTCCCTTGGAGGGGTTCTGATGGATCGGAACGAACCGGCCCCGGCGATCATCACGTTGACCACGGATTTCGGGCTCCGGGATGCCTACGTAGGATCGATGAAGGGCGTGATCCTGTCGATCCATCCGCACGCGCGGATCGTCGACATCACACACGAACTGCCTGCCCACCGGATCCTTCCGGCGGCCTGCCTTCTGCGGGAAGCGTGCCCGCGGTTCCCTCCGGGAACCGTCCACGTGGCCGTCGTGGATCCGGGGGTGGGGGGACAGAGGACCCCATTGCTGCTCAAGATCGACAACAGGTTCTACGTCGGGCCGGACAACGGCATTTTCGGCCTCCTCATGGCCGACCTCCCGTTGCAGGGGGCCTGGAGCCTGGAAAAACGAGAGCACTTCCTGCACCCTGTAAGCGATACCTTTCACGGCAGGGACGTTTTCGCACCGGTTGCTGCGCACCTGGCCGCTGGCACTCCCCCAAACGCGTTCGGCCCGGCGGCCAAGGATCCGTCGAGCATCTCGTTTCCTGCGCATCACGAGGAGGCCGGGACACTGAAAGGCCAGATTTTGTGGGTCGACCGCTTCGGCAACTGCATGACCAACCTGAGCGACAGGATCGTTTCACGATGGGCACGGGGGGCTTCCTTCACCGTGCGCACAGCATCAAAGAAGATGGCGGGGATCTCGACAACCTACGAATCGACTCCCGAGGGAGAGGCCTTGTCTCTCATCAACAGCATGGGGTACCTGGAAATCGCCTGCAATCAGGCCCGGGCCGACCTCGCCCTGGGCCTGCGGGAAGGGGATCCGGTGGTTCTCGAGAGGCTCGCCACGCATGACGGGAACACATGAAACCTGATCCTTTTCCTTCACGTGATGACAGGTCGCCGGGCACCCGGGTGGGGGATGTGCCTTTCACTCCGCCGCCGGATGCGACTGCCCGGCCGCCGAGACTCCGTACGAATGTGCTGCTCTTTCTTGCGACCGTGGTCACAACGATCATGGCTGGGGCCATACAGGCAAGGGGTGCGGAGGCGTTCACTTCCCTCGAGGGCCTGCTCTCCGGTGTCCCGTTCTCGGCCGCTCTCCTGGGAATCCTCCTGGCCCACGAAATGGGCCACTATTTCACCTCACGCCGTTATGGGGTACCGGCCAGCCTGCCCTATTTCATCCCGGTCCCGACGATCATCGGAACCATGGGCGCCGTCATCCGGATGCGTGCCGTGATCCGGGACCGCAGGATCCTGTTCGACATCGGCATTGCCGGGCCCCTGGCAGGCCTCGCGGTGGCCGTACCCACCACCCTGGTCGGTCTGAACCTCTCCGAGGTAATCGAGGCCGGGTCCTCTCGAGGGGGTATCGAACTGGGTGATTCTCTACTCTTCATGGCGCTCATAAGGTGGGTCTTCGGCCCTCTGGGGGAATCGCAGACGGTTCTCCTGCATCCGGTTGCCTTCGCAGGGTGGCTCGGCTTCTTCCTGACCTCCCTCAACCTGCTTCCCATGGGACAGCTCGATGGGGGGCATGTAACCTACGGGATCTTCGGGCCTCGCCATCGCATTGTTTCTCGAAGTGTGTTCATCGCCATCTTGCTGTGGGGCGTCCACGGAGTCTTCGCCGTAATCAACCCCATGGGCTGGTTCTGGGCCTTCACGTTCTGCTGGGTGGCTGTGCGCCTGGCCTTCTCGCCCCGTGGAAGTCCTCTGATGAAGTCCTTCGCGCTGTTTCTCGGGCTCGTGGGGGTCTTCGGGAATGTGGTGCCCAGCACCACCGTGTGGGTCGTCTGGGCCGTCCTCATGTGTTTCCTCAGGCTCGATCATCCGCCCACCCGGGACATCTCCGTCCCGCTGAATCCGGGGAGAAAGATCCTGGGGTGGATCGGCCTGATCGTGTTCCTCCTGACCTTCATCCCGGAGCCGTTCAAGGAAATTCTTCCCTAGACGCTTGGTAGAGCTGCAGGCAAGACGAGGCACTCGAGGTATTCGTTTTCTGGTATTAGGTATTAGCATTTAGGTATTAGCCCGCCCAACCACCCTCCCGGGTATCGTCCTGGGGGGCAATGGCGGGGAGCTAATACCTTATACCTAATACCCAATCTTACTTCTTCGCCACCTTCTTCTTCGGAGCCGCTTTGGCCTTCTTCGGAGCAGCCTTCGGGCTCTTCGGCGAGCCCGCCTTGCGCAGATTGGCAACGTCCTTCTGAAGCTTCTTCAGGTCCCTGGCGACCGTTTCGACTTCCTTGCGCGTGGCCAGGTTGAGTCGCCCGATTCCCTTACGGACTTGTTCTTCCAGGTTTCCCCGTAGCTGCTTCGCCATGGAATCAAGATCCTCTCTTGTGGGGACGTTCAACCCGTCCAGGACCTTTTCCCCACTCTCCTCGATCGATTGGTTGAGCTGATTCAAGAAGGCCCGGGCATCTCGACCAAGATCCTCCACGGCCTTGGTAGTCGGGTCAAACCCATGTCTCTCCAGCGTCCCGACCAGCCCTCTTGCGATCTTCTCACCTTCGGCTTCGATCTTGCTCAGCGAGCGCCACGATTCCTCAAAACCCTCCCGAATTCGGCCGGAAATCCGCATTCTTTCTTCTCCTCTCTCTTGGTCACTCATTTCTTCTTCCTCCATATGGTCTCTGAAAACATAAGGTGTAACGCAATGCGTTATATTAACGCGCTGCGTTATCCTTTGTCAAGCCCCCCTTTTCCCTGCTTCCCGATCCGGCGGAAGCATCAGACATTTCGGTTTCAAAATTCGCTCCGTTGTGATATTTGTTGAAGGTCTTTCTCACGACTCGGTCGCGACCAGGTCGACTCATTTTCCGAAAAGAAGGTGGAAAACAGGAAATGTTGATTCGAGAAGAGAAGAGAAACCGATTTCAGGCCGCTATCCTCGTCCTGATACTCTCGGGAATCATTGGAAACCTGTTCGGGGTCTTTCTCGGCGCCGTGCTTCCGGAGGGGTCCCTCCACGATGCCCTATCCAAGAGCAAGGCCTTCGGACTGGACCCACCTCTGTCGATTGATCTCTGGATCGTATCCGTGTCGATTGGATTCAACGTGAAGCTGAACAGCTGTGGCCTCCTGTTCATGTTTCTTGGGCTCATCTTCTACAAGAAGGCTTGAAAGAGGGTCATGTTTGGAATAGCCAGAGCCAGGAAATGGCACGGCGCCGAAGGCCGGACCCTGTTCGGCCACTCGGGGTGTATCGTAACCACCCTCCTGGCAATCGTCCTTTTCTGGACGGGGCAAGGGTTCTGCGACCTCTACATACAGTTCCTTGTGGACCGGTCGGGAAGCATGTGGGCCCCCTACCAGGGAAAGGCCAAGATCGTCCAGGTGGCGGATGCCATAGAGCGCGTGACGAAGAAACTGCCCACGGACGTGGCCATGGGCCTTCGGGTCTATCCACCACCCGAGAAGGGCGCCCGGGGCAAGGACCCGGGGCTCAGGATCCCGGTGGAGAAGGAAAACAGGGACCGGTTCATTGAAGAAGAGCGGCTCTTGAACCCTCGTGGCAAGGGCTCTCTTGGAAAACAGCTCAAACGAGCGCTCAAGGACTTCCCGAGCGGACAGGACACGAAGTTGTTGGTTGTTCTCTGTGACGGGGCGGATACGGAGGGGGCGTCCTTTTGTGAGAGGGCACTGACCCTGGACCGGCCGGAAGGACTGCGCTTCTACGTGATTTCCTTGAACCTGAAAGACCCTTCCGAGAAGGAGGCGCTCGACTGCCTGAGCAAACAGATGGACGGCAAGTCGATCCATCTTGCCAGGAGGGACAGCCTGGTTTCCACTCTCCTTCCGATTGCCCAGAGGGCACACCAGGACGAGGTCGAAAGACAGCGCCGGGTGGCGGAGGAAAAGAGAAGAATAGCGGAATTGCTCAGCAAGACGCGGTTGAAGGTGGAGATCCACAACACGTTGGACCCTTTCTTTGCGGACACGATCCAGGTGGACCGGTGCTCGCTCAACGGGGAAGAAATCTCCATCGACACGTCCGTCCGGCTGAAACAGGGGGAGGGCTTTCTCCTCTTTGACAGGGCCATGGGAGAAGGCACCCATCAACTCTCCCTCCGGTACCGCAAGTGGAAGGATGAGAAGGCGGTTTCCAGCATCGAAGGCATCCTGGAGGTACGGGTAGAGGAAGGGAAGACCTCCCACGTTCAGTGCTTTCCCAGGGGCGCCCTCTTCCACTGGGACTTCACCTTCAAGGCGCAAACCTTCTAGGCCTCATGGACCCGACGCATGCCGACTCTCCGGATGGACCACGACAAAGGTGCCGAGGGTGTGTCATCGTCGCCGGTCTGGGGCAGTGTTCCCTTGACTACCTCTGTACAATCGATCAGTATCCACCGGTCGACACGAAGTGCGAATTCACTGACTTTCTCGTGCAGGGTGGGGGCCCCGTGGCCACGGCACTGGTTGCACTCGCCCGCTGGGGGCTCTCTGCACGTTTCGCCGGGGTCGTGTGCAGGGATCGTTTCGGTCGCACCATCCTGGAGGGATTAGAGGATGAGCAGGTCGACACCTCGGCCGTAAGGATCGAAAGGGGAGAGCGCAGCCAGTTCGCCTTTATCTGTGTCGAGAAGGGAACCGGAAAGCGAACGATCTTTTGGGGACGTCCCGAGACCCCATCGTTCCCGGCTGCGGAAGTCCCCGAGGGATTCCTGGACGATGCCCAAGCCCTGCACCTGGACGGGCTCTTCTTGGACGCCTCCCTGCATCTGGCGAGGAAGGCGAAGGAACGCAACATCCCGGTCATCCTCGATGCGGGCTCCCTGCGGCCGGGAATACTGGAGTTGGTCCGGTACACAGACCACCTGATCGCGGCGGAGAATTTCATCGGCCGGTTTCGACCCGACGGGCCCCTCACCTCCCGGCTTCGTGAACTCCAGCAGATGGGGCCTCAGGTCGTCACCGTCACCCTCGGAGAGAGGGGCAGTGTGAGCCTGTGGGACGAAGTCCCTTACCGGCTCCCGGCGCTGCGGGTGGAGGCAAGAGACACGACAGGCGCTGGGGACGTATTTCACGGCGCCTACATCTACGGCCTCCTGCAGGGTTGGTCGGTACCGGAGAGGATCCGCTGGGCCACTGTTGCCGCAGGGCTGAGTTGCCGGTCCCTGGGGGGCCGGGCGGGGATACCCGAGATCGAGGAAGTAAGAGACAGGCTTTCAGAACCAGGCCCTTTCAGGAATTCGAACGAAATGGCCGATTAACTAGAAACAACTCAGAACGGCAAAACACACCACGGACGAGGAGAAGAACCATGGCGGTTGCAAGAGTGACCGAGGTGATCGGGATATCGCCGCTCGGATGGAAGGAAGCGATGGACGAGGCCCTGAACCGGGCCAACAAGACCCTGCGCAACATCACGCACGTCGAGATTCAAAAGCAAACAGCAACGGTCGTAACCGGAAAAATCACGGAATACCGGGTGACCTGTCACTTCACCTTTATCCTGGAAGATTAGCAGAGGGAAAGCGGCCCCGAATTGGGAAGGCCTCAGGCCGGCCCGTACGAGAGGACCTCTATGTGTGGAATCGTAGGCTACATCGGAGAGAGAAAATCGGCTTCTTTGCTCCTGGATGGGCTGAAGAAGCTGGAATACCGGGGATATGACTCCGCCGGGATCGCCCTTCTCGATGAAGACGGTGAGATCCAGACGCGACGAACGGAGGGGAAGCTGTCACGGCTGGTGGATGAGGTCAAGGTGAATCCGTGTGACGGAACCCTCGGCATCGGTCACACACGGTGGGCCACACATGGAAAGCCCTCCGAGTCGAACGCCCATCCTCACCGTTCGGGACCGGTCGTGGTCGTCCACAACGGAATCATCGAAAACTATCTGGAACTCCGGGACCACTTGCAGGCAAAAGGACGATCCTTCCTTTCAGAAACGGACACCGAGATCATCGCACACCTGATCGACCTGTCTCGGGGGGACGGGACTCCCCTCGAAGAGGCCGTCCGCATGGCCCTCGCGCAAGTGAAGGGATCCTATGCCATCGCCGTCATTTCCCAGGACGACCCCTCCCGCCTCATTGCGGCCAAGAAGGCCAGCCCCCTGGTCGTCGGCATCGGGGAGTCGGAACGCTTTGTCGCCTCCGACATCCCTGCCCTCCTGGACCACACCCGAGAAATGATCTTCCTCGAAGACGAGGAGATGGCCGTTCTACGCAGAGACGGCTACCAGATCACCACGTTGTCCGGCGAGGCGGTCCAGCGAGAGCCTGCCCACATCACCTGGACGCCCATGATGGCGGAAAAGGGTGGGTACAAGCACTTCATGCTCAAAGAAATCCACGAGCAGCCCCGTGTCATCACCGACACCGTGCGGGGGCGAATCCAGGGCCGGAACAGGGAAGTCTACCTGGATGACATGGGGATCGACGAGGCAACCCTGAAGAAGGTGAAACGGATCTGCCTGGTGGCCTGTGGAACTTCCTGGCACGCGGCTCTCCTGGGGAAATTCATGATCGAGGAGCTTTGCCGCATCCCCTGCGAGGTCGATCTTGCCTCCGAGTTCCGGTACCGGAACCCGATCCTGTCCAAGCAGACCCTCTTCACTGCGATCTCCCAGTCCGGGGAGACCGCGGACACCCTGGCGGCCACTGAGGAGGCGACTCGCAAGGGAGCGATCACCCTCGGGATCTGTAACGTGGTGGACTCCAGCATCGCGCGGAAATGCCAGGGAGTCCTCTACACCCACGCGGGGCCGGAGATCAGTGTGGCCTCCACGAAGGCCTTTTCCACCCAGGTGTCTGCCCTGTATCTCCTGAGCCTGTATCTTGGAAAGATCCAGCGCAAGGTCCCGGCCCGCGCCATGGAGGGATACCTGACGGAACTGAAGAAGCTCCCCCTGCTCGTGGAAGATGTCCTGTCCAGGGAAAAGGCGGTGGAGGCGATCGCCCGCAAGTATTCCCATTGCGAGGACTTCCTCTATCTCGGAAGGGGCATCCACTACCCGGTCGCCCTGGAGGGGGCCCTCAAGCTGAAGGAGATCTCCTACATCCACGCGGAAGGCTACCCCGCGGGAGAGATGAAACACGGACCCATCGCCCTGATCGACGAGGATTGCCCCACGGTGGCGGTCCTGCCGAAGAATGAACTCTACGAGAAGGTCTTGAACAACCTGGAAGAGGTGAAGGCTCGAGACGGCAAGGTCGTCGCCGTGGTAAACTACGGGGACACAGAGGCGGAAAAGGTTGCGGACGACCTCCTCTACGTGCCGGAAAGCAGCCCTTATCTGAACCCGATCCTCATGACGGTCCCCTTGCAGCTCCTGGCCTATCATGTGGCCGTGATCAAGGGTACGGACGTGGATCAACCCCGAAACCTCGCAAAGAGCGTCACCGTCGAGTAATACGGCCACCACGCGGATGGATCTGGACCGAGAGCTTAATCCCCAGCAGACAGAAGCCGTGCTCCACGAAGGTGGGCCGTTGCTCGTCCTTGCCGGCGCGGGGAGCGGAAAAACCCGCGCTCTGACCTACCGTATCGCTCACCTCGTCCTCCATCGCGGCATTGCCCCCTGGAACATCCTGGCCATTACCTTCACGAACAAGGCTGCAGAGGAGATGCGCCTTCGGGTCCGGCGACTCCTGGGCACGGAGAAGACGGGGATCTGGGTCGGTACGTTTCACGCAACCTGCGCCCGGATCCTGCGTCAGCATATCGAGCGACTGGGCTATCGCACGAATTTCGTCATCTACGACACAGCCGACCAGTTGCGGGTGATCAAGGCCTGTCTGAAGAAGCTGCGGGTGGACGCGAAGCAGGTCCGTCCCGTGGCGGTCCAGAACCTGCTGGACAAGGCGAAGAACCAGGGGATCGACCCGGGCCTCCTCGTTCCGCAGCAGTCCCCCACGGGACGAATCATCGAGGAAGTCGTTGCAGACTACAAGCGTCGCCTGGAGGACGCGAATGCGCTCGATTTCGGGGACCTGATCGTCCTCGTGCTTCGCCTGTTCGAGACGTGCCCCGACGTGCGGGCGAGCTACCGGGAGAAATTCCACTCCATCCTGGTGGACGAGTACCAGGACACGAACCGGGCACAACATCTTCTATTGCAGCAGATCGCATCGGAGGGGGGAGAACTCTGCGTAGTGGGGGACGACGACCAGTCGATCTACCGGTGGCGTGGTGCGGACGTAAACAACCTTCTCGCCTTCGAAAAAGACTTTCCGGGAACGCGCGTGGTCGTCCTCGACGAAAACTACCGCTCCACACAAACCATACTGCGCGCCTCCGATGCAGTCGCACGGGGCAATCCGCATCGAAGGGAGAAACGCCTCTGGACCCGGAACGAGTTGGGGGAGCGGCTCGTCTACGAGGAAGCCATGACCCCGGACGAGGAGGCGACGAACATCGCCGGGGAGATTCAAAGGCTGGTAACCGAGTTCCAAACCCCCTATCGAAACATCGGCGTCTTCTTCCGCACGAATGCGCAATCCCGTCCCTTCGAAGAGAGGTTCCTCCTGCTCCGCATTCCCCACGCCGTCATCGGGACCATGCGGTTCTACGAACGGGCGGAGGTGAAGGATTTGCTTGCCTACCTCCGCTTTCTCTATAATCCGGACGACTCGGTCAGTCTCCTGCGAATCCTGAACCAACCGCCGCGGGGTATCGGGCCCGCCACGCAGGCGACTTTGCAGGCCCACGCGGACGAGCAGGGGACAAGCCTGTGGGAGGGGATCGAACATGCGTTGGAGCAAGGGGTGCTTTCAGGGGCCTCCCGGGGCAGGCTGGAGCGTTTTCAGGGCCTGATCCGGTTACTGAATCAAACATTCGAGGACCAAGGGTCTCCAGAGGTATTGCTGAAGACGGTGATCGCACAGACCGGATACAAGGACTTTCTGGAGGGAAAAGAGGACGGAGAGAGGCGCATGGAGAACGTGGACGAATTCGTGCGCACGGCCGCCCAGTTCGAGACCATGGAGGGGGAGGTGCCGGGAAGGGAGACGCTCGGCGCCTTCCTGCAAAGGATCGCCCTGGTGAGCGACATCGACCAGTACGAAGACGGGGCGAACTGTGTTTCTCTGATGACCCTGCACTGTGCGAAGGGCCTGGAGTTCCCTGTCGTCTTCCTGGCGGGCATGGAGGATGGAATCCTGCCCCACCAGCGATCCTACACATCCCCCGAGGCCCTCGCCGAGGAGCGGCGTCTCTGCTACGTAGGCATGACACGCGCAAAGAAAAAGCTCTACCTGTCACGCGCCTATTATCGATCGATTTACGGAGAAAGGCAGGAAACAGACCCAAGCCCCTTCCTCGCCTCGATCCCGCCGGAACTCATCGACGTCCGGGATGCAGAAGACGGGTTCGATGGAGTAGAAGGGTTTGATGGAGAGCAAGGGTTCGAAGAGGTGGACGATGCCGAACCCATAAGGGATGAGGCCTCGGAGGGGGACTCCGTCCTGGACTACGGAGAAAGCCAGTTGGACCGGCCTCCCCTACCCCCCATGCCCTCATCGGGCAGGAAACAAACGTATCGGGTCGGGGACAGGGTCGAACACAAGACCCTGGGAATCGGAACGGTCCGCAACGTGGAGGGTACCGGCTACAAGGAGAAGATCACCGTTCAGTTCTCTGTCGGAGGCATACGGAAACTCATGGTTCAGGTCTCACCCATAAAAAAGGTCTGAGGATGGCGATCCCCATCTCAGGCACTTCCGTGGTCCGTACCTCGCCCTCGCCCCCTCCCGCACCCGAGGCAGCAGAGAGACGATACTAGCCTGCGAGCTTCTTCAGCTCTTCCAGCAGGTCCGCATCTTCCAGCGTCTTGCCGAAAATGACCTTTTCCGCCTGAGAGACCAGCATCTTCCGGCCGTCGGATCGCCGGACCATTTCGTAGTTCATGAAGAGCCGGATCGGGGCCATTTCCGGTGCCGGGTGGTCGGCGAGAAACGGGTTCTCCAACCAGGCATCGATCGACACGGCGACCGAATCCGACCGCCGTGCATCGGCCAGATAAGCGCTCTGCCGGGAAACGACGGTCCTCGCGTCCAGCAGATCGTGCCCGATCGGGATCCCTGGCTTCTCCGGAAGCAGCCGGCGCTCCGCGACGTCCAGGATCATGCCGTAGTTCTCGAAGCAGAGAAGCCCCTCTCCGTTCAGGTCACGGTCCGGCTCGATCGGATACTCGACCTGGAGCGTTTCCTGCGTAATCGATGAGAAATGCCCGGGCGGCGGCCCGAAGCTACCGCCTTCACCTGCCTTCTTCATCAGCACATACGAATCCGGCACCTCCGCTATCTTCGGGATACTGTCCACGCCGGGCTGGGCAGGTCGGGATTTCTTCTGCCAGTCATCCCCCTGGAGCCTCGACAGGAAAATGTTCGAAGACCGGATGTACGGAACCCCGACTTCTTCCGCCTGCTTCCCGTTCTTCAGGGGAATCTTCTTTTCCATCGGCCAGGAAGCCGGGTAGAAGAACGAGTAGCCGTCCATCACGGAGTTCCCGAAGGAGTTCAGGGTATTCACGATCGTAAACCGGTCGTCTTCCCCGAAAGAAGCCATCGGGGTTTGCCTCGGGAACAGCATCCGGAGATAGTAGAACCTGGTGGACAAGGGATCGTTCGCTTCATCCACGAGTTGCTTGACGGGCACGCCGGCATAGTGATTGAGGTGTCTCCGCCTCATGTCCCCCAGGAGCATCATCAGCGGAGTCTCTGCCAGGTTGTTCCGGCCCATACGATGGCCGCCCAGCTCGATGTCCACGTAGTACGCCCCGTCTTCCCCCACGTACGTGTCCCCCGCCTTCCACGCCTTCTGCAGGCCTGCAGAAACGGCCTCCTCCCTTGTTCTCGAGGGAGACTCCCGGTCGAGATACTCTCCGACGAGCTGTGAACATTCTTCCACTGTTGCGAGTCGGTCCACCTCCGCATCCGGGATGACGATGTTGAAGACACGCTCCAGTTCCGTTCTGAATTCCAGATACTGCCAGGAATCCCCGCCCAGGTCGCTCATCAGGTGGGCGTCTTCCGCAATGCAGTCGCCGGGAAGTTCCAGGATCCGTCCCAAGACGGTGCTGATTCGCTGTCGAAGATGCTGCTCCTTGGCCATGAACAGGGCTCCTCCTTGGTTTTCTTCTTTTCGGGGTCTACACTTCAATGTTACCCATAAGGGTCTGATTTGCAAACGCAGTCCGTTGACAAGGCCCTTTTCTCTTCTCCATTATGTTGCAGACGGGCAATTGTCATCATACAGAGGAGGAAGATCCCTTGAAACAGGGTGGGATCAAGATCATTGCAAAGAACAAGAAGGCCCGCTACGACTACGAGATCCTGTCGACGTACGAAGCCGGCCTGGTCCTCCTTGGAACCGAGATCAAGTCCATACGGGAAGGTCGAATCCAGTTGAAGGACGGATTTGCCAGAATCGACTCGAACGAGGCCTTTCTCCACGAGGTCTACATTTCGCCCTATTCAAATGCGGGGCCCTTCAATCACGAGCCCACACGCCCCAGGAAACTGCTCCTTCACAAGAGAGAGATCCGGAGGCTCTACGGCAAGGTCCAGGAGAAGGGCCTGTCACTGATCCCTTTGAGCCTGTACTTGAAGAACAGCAAGGCCAAGGTCGAGCTCGGGCTGGCAAAGGGCAAGCGGAAGTATGAAAAGAGGGAGGCCCTCAAGAGACAGGATGCAAAGAGGGAGATTCAACGAACCATCCGGGAGCGAAGCAAGGAGGGATAGCCCATGCCCTCTAGGCGGGATGGAACGGCCGAAACGGAAGAAGCCGACCCACTCGCAGGAGCCTTCCCCGGTTCCCTGCGAACGACCCGGCTTCAAGAAAGGGTGGAAAGGTTGACTTGTTCCTTCTGAAACAGCAAGAAAGGTGCCATCGAACCCATTTCCAACCGATTCTCCCCGAAAAGTCCATGAGCAGAACTCGCCGCTGCCCCTGGATCTCTGATTGATTAGACAACGAATTCAGCAGCTTCCTTCATTTCAGGGGGCGCCGATCTCAAGACGCCGGGATGATCCGCCCGGCGCCCTACCCGGCCTGTCCCGACCCAGCTTATCTTCCGTTCGGCCGTCCAGCCCCTGAAATCGACCCCCTTTGAGATGCAAAATCTGCACAATGTGCAATTTTCGCACTAAGTCATGGGCAATCTACCGGATTCCATACCTCTTCATCTTCTCGTAAAGGGTCCTGATAGGAACGTCAAGGAGCTTGGACGCATCCTTCCTCTTCCCATTGCAGGCCTTTAGGGCGTGCTCGATTGCCTCCTTCTCCATCTCTTTCAGAGGCTTTACCTCCAACTGGAGAGGCCTTGCAGAACCCCGATCGGCTTCTACCTGCGACAAGTCACTTTCAATGAAGAGCTCAGGTTTGTATCGGAAGTCCTCCACCAGGATCTCTTCCTGCTGTGCAATGACACAGGCATTCCGGATTGTGTTCTCGAGCTCCCGGACGTTCCCGGGCCAGGGGTAGGAGAGGAGAAGCTTCTTCGCCTCCTGAGACAGCTCCCCTCGGGGAAGCTCTGTCTCCCGGGAAAAATCCTCCAGGAAATGGTCGGCCAACAGAAGAATGTCCCCCCTTCTCTCCCTGAGAGGAGACAGCTGAATCGTGACTCCGTTCAATCGATAGTAAAGGTCCTCACGGAACTCACCCTTCTTAACGGCCTTCTTCAGGTCCATGTTTGTAGCCGAGATGATCCTCACATCGACCCGGATGACCTTCTTCCCGCCCACGGGCCTGATTTCGCCTTCCTGGATCGCCCGGAGGAGCTTCGCCTGCATGCTCGGGCTCATGTCCCCGATCTCGTCCAGAAAGAGCGTTCCCTCGTCTGCCTCCTCGAACAGGCCCTTTCGATCCTGCAGCGCCCCTGTGAAGGCCCCCTTGACGTGCCCGAACAGCTCGCTCTCCAGCAAGGTATCAGTCAAGACAGAACAATTCTGGATGATGAACGCCTTGTCCCGCCGCGGCCCGTTGTAGTGGACCGCCTTTGCGACCAACTCCTTCCCTGTACCGCTTTCCCCCTGGATCAGGATGGCCACATTGAAATCCGTTACCTTGTCCATCAGCCGGAAGACTTCCTGCATCTGCCTTGATTTCCCGACAATGTTCTCGTAATCGTACTTGAGCTTGAGCTCACTCAGCTCGGAAGCCAGCCGTTTCTGCACCTCCTCCAATTGCGTGCTCTTTTCCTTGTACGCCTTCTCGAGCTGACGGCTGTATTCCTCCAGTTTTCCCTTCGCTTCCTCCAATTGTCGCGTCCGACTGGCGATCTTTGTCTCCAGGGTCAAATTGTGCTCCTCGATCTCCCGGTTCGCGTCTCCCAGGGCCTTCTGGTGACGGCGCAGCACGTCCGAGAAATAGCCCGCGTAGAAGGCAATCGAAAAGAAACAGAAGAACAGAAAGAACAGGATGATGCTCAGCTTTTCGATCTGAATCGGGGTACTCCCGTAGAAGGACACGAGTCCGCTGTATTCCAACCCACACAGAACGGTGTAGGCGAGACAGCTTCCGATGGACACGAGATATCCGGACCAGGGTGAGATCAGGATGGAGTAGAAAGGGATGGGCAGCACATAGAGGAGAGCCAGAACCGGCGTATCCGCGCCTCCCATGAAGTGTATCAGGAGGGTAAAAAACAGGATGTCCGTGACCGCGACGACGATGTACAGCCGCCGGAGGAGGATTCCCCTGTTCAGCAGAGCGATGTATCCGGCGTTAAGGGCTACGAAAAGCAACAGCCCCTGGACAATCTCCTTTTTGGGCAGGCTCAGGTAGCCGAATACCCCGAGAAACTGCAAGAAGATGGAACCGCACAATACCAAGACAAAAACGTAGACTTTGAGGTAGATCTCGATCTTCAGCAGCCGTGTCTGGTCCGAGAGATCAGGAGTCTCCAGAGACTTTTTCAGGTCCCACATCATCTCATGACGCTCTTTCACGGGCCTCACCCCTCGATCGTTGCGGCATTTTCTGCTCTTTCCAGGATAACAAAGATCAGGAAAAGTGCAAAATCTGCATTTTTGCGGCTTGGGGAAGTCAAGAGAGGATGAAGGGTGTGTCTCAGAGGGTCCATAGGAGGGGAATGATCAAGAAAAGCCCAGCATATTCTCCAAGGCGACCTTTGCGAGCGCCTTTGTCTCCGAATCCACGTGCACCCGGTGGACCTCACCGATCTCATCCAGGGTCCAGAGAAGCTTGGGCGGATCAATTCGAAACATGTTCGGGCACAGGGAACGGAAGACCTCGTGAATCTTCTTGTCCGGGTGTTCGACGGCAAGCCTGTCCACAAGGTTGATTTCCGTTCCGATGTACACAGAACTCCCGGAAGGGGCCTCCTCTACGTAGCGGATGATGTACTCGGTGGACCCCGCTGCATCCGCTTCCGCGACGACTTCCTCCGGGCATTCCGGGTGGACCACGATCTTGGCCCCAGGGTCCTCCCTGCGGATTCGTCGGATATGATCGGGCCTGAAATCGGTATGGACGTGGCAGAACCCTTTCCAGAGGATCAGGGTTGCCCCTTGAACCTTCTTCCCGATCTCCGGATCCAGCGGTGAGACATCCGGATCCCAGAGCAGGATCTCCTCCCGGGGAATGCCGACCTGCCTTGCCGTATTTCGTCCCAGGTTCTCGTCGGGAAAGAAGAAGATCTTCTCTCCCTTGCCCCGGGCCCATTTGAAGGCCGCCCCGGCATTGGATGAGGTACAGACAGCGCCTTCTCGTCTGCCGCAGAAGGCCTTCAGGTCCGAACCCGAGTTCATATACGTTATTGGAATGACCTTTCCGTCACCCCCGGCCCCTGCAACCAGAGCCCACGCTCTTTGAACGGAAGCGATGTCGGCCATATCCGCCAGCGGACAGCCTGATTTCGGGTCGGGGTGCTGGACTTTCTGATGCTCGCGGCGGAGAATCTCCGCACTCTCCGCCATGAAACGCACGCCGCAAAAGACGATAAACTCGCAATCCTCTTGAGCGGCGGCAAGGCGGGAAAGTCCCAGGGAGTCCCCCCGAAAATCGGCAAAATCGATCACCTCCTGCCTTTGGTAGTGATGGCCCAGGACAACCAGTCGTCTTCCGAGAGCATCCTTCCTCTTAAGGATGCCCTGCCGAATCTCTTCCGACTCCATCTGTCGATATGAATCAGGCAACAAATCCACGAGATGCCACTCCTATGCGAATCATAAAAACCCTAGGACTCCTCGTCCTCATCGAAGCGATCGGATATGCGCTGGACCCTTTTCTGCAGGTCCTGAATCCGCTCACTGAGCCGAGCAATCCTCCTCTCAAAAGGCTGCGTCAACCCCGAAAGAGCAAATTGAATCTGCTCGTCAATCCAGCCTTCGATGGCAGACTTCTGTTCCTTTTCCAACCTCTTCATCCGGACTCTCTATGCCTTTGACCTCTGACCTTTGACCTCCCAGCATGTAACGCATCGCGTCTAAGAAGTCAATCCACACTTTCTCCATAGGAATCGACAACCTCTCACGAGGGTTGCAGATCCCGTATTCGCAAGTTCAACCGGGTCTGTCCTTTCCAGGTCTCCCGGCGTGGAGAGAACACGACGTCCCAGCAGGCATGATCGCTCTCGAGCACCCCGGCCTTGCCAAGCTGAAACCCGATTGCCTCGAAGGATCTGCCGTCAAGACCAAGGGTCATCTTCAAGTGGTCCCCACCCACCAGACGTTTCTTCAAGATTCTCATCCCTCTCATCCCGATGACCGGTTCCCGGTTTCCCTTTCCGAAGGGGGCCATCCGCTCGATCTCGGCAATCGCCTGGTCCGTCAGGGCGTCCGGGCTATCGAGCCAGGCATCCAGCAAGAGCATGGGGGAACCCTGGTCCCCCCTTCCCAGCTTGTTGGCGATCTCCCGCTCGAAGGCCTCGTTGAAGGCGGTCAGGTGCTCTTTCCGCAGGGTGACCCCGGCGGCCATCTGGTGCCCTCCCACGTCCACGAGCAGATGCCTGCACGCCAGCAACTCATCCAGGAAGGTGAAGTTATCTACACTCCGAACAGAGCCCTTGCCCAGATCCCCTTCGAAGGACATG
>Ga0180434_10002398_pt1 | contig 25176 bp, 22 predicted proteins | sample SS_ome_7_FD_132453 | JGI IMG/M metagenome (GOLD analysis project Ga0180434, IMG submission 132453) | Hypersaline lake sediment archaeal communities from the Salton Sea, California, USA - SS_1_D_2 metaG | ecosystem: Environmental > Aquatic > Non-marine Saline and Alkaline > Hypersaline >... | reverse complement strand
CTGTCCTTCCTGAGACGCTAGCGCCGCTCGTGTTTCTGATGATAATCCTGCCGTGTAGATGCGGATCCTTGTACGGTCTTCGGGCCAAGGCGATCCCTTCGGGCTGGAAATGGACAGCAATACAAAATACAATATAAAGCATTTAGTGAGACGGAGTCGGGGTAGGTGGAAATCGCATGACAACGATAGACTGGACACGCACGATCGTGCAAACGAACGCTTTGGATTACTCCGGGATCTGCAGCGTAGCGAGGTGACCATGTTCCAGAACAAGAAGGTGGTTGTCGTCATGCCCGCCTACAATGCGGGGAGGACGCTCCGTAAGACATACGATGAGTTGACGGAGCAGGGTATTGTCGATCGGGTGGTCGTCGTGGACGATGCGAGCCGTGATGAGACTGTGGCCGTGGCCCGGACCCTGCCGGGCGTCCTCGTCCATGTTCATCCGTCGAATCGCGGCTATGGTGCAAACCAGAAGACGTGCTATCAGCTGGCCCTGGAAGAGGGGGCAGACATCGTCATTATGGTCCATCCGGATTATCAGTACACACCGAAGCTCCTACCTGCCATGGCCGCCTTGATCGGCAACGAATTGTATCCTTGCGTGCTGGGATCCCGCATTCTCGGCGGATACGCGCTCCGGGGGGGGATGCCTCTGTGGAAATACGTGGCCAACCGCTTTCTCACACTGGTGGAGAATCTGTTGTTGGGCGCCAAGCTCTCCGAATACCATACGGGATACCGCGCCTTTTCACGACGGGTACTGGAAGAGCTGCCCCTTCAGGTGAACTCGGATGATTTCGTGTTTGATAATCAGATGTTGGCTCAGATTCTGTGGTTTGGACATACGATTGCCGAGATCAGCTGTCCCACGAAATACTTCCCGGAAGCCTCCTCGATCAATTTCCGCCGGAGCCTCAAGTACGGGCTGGGGTGCCTGGCGACCGGGCTGGCCTTCAGGCTGGCTCGGATGGGGCTTGTGTCTTCCAGGTTATTTCCCCCTCATGCGATGTCTTCAAGATCCCCTGGCGCGGATTTGCCTTTCTCGGGGAAACACGATATCTAGACCCCTAACACTGCGTTGTCCCGGGTAGGGACGGATGAATTTCATCCTGGAAAGAGGAGTATAAAATGAGAAGAATGGGTCTGTTGTTCCTCCTCATTGTGACCGTGGCGGTCGGCACGTATGTCGCCTACGTCTATTCCATTATTTACAGGGGAAATTCATGCTTCGTAAAAGGGGATTATGATAGGGCCATCGAGGCCTATACCAAGGCTTTCAAGCTCTCCCCCGGGCGTGCCAAGGAATACGTGAAGCGTGGGCTTGCCTATAGAGAGAAAGGAGAAATTGATCCGGCCATCGAGGATCTTACAACAGCCATTGAACTCGATCCAGGAGATTCAAGGGCTTACAAGGAGAGGGGCGTCGCGTACGGCAAGAAGGAGGAATACGACCTGGAAATCGATGATTACACCAAGGCGATAGAGCTCGATCCGCAATATGCCGTGGCCTACTTCAATCGGGGCATTGCGAACGCCAGAAGGCGGGAACACGGCCGGGCGATTGAAGACTACACCAAGGCGATAGAGCTCGATCCTCATTACGCCAAAGCCCACAACAACCGCGGATTCGTCCATTTCCGTGAGCAATCGTTCGACCAGGCGATCGAAGACTACGCCAAGGCGATAGAGCTTGATCCTCATTACGCCAACGCTTACAACAACCGAGGACTCGTTTACTTTGAAAGAGAGCAGTATGATCGAGCGATCGAGGACTACAACAAGGCCATCGAATTGGACCCAGAGCTCGCCATGGCCTACAACAACCGGGGGGTTCTTTACCTCCGCCAGGGAAATTACGATCGAGCGATCGAAGAGTACAACAAGGCCATAGAACGGGACCCAGAACTTGCCATGGCATACTACAGCCTAGGTCTTACCCACCTCGACCTCGGAGAAATAAACATGGCAGTTCCGAACTTACTCACTGCATGTGGCATGGGTCACAAATTCGCATGTGACAAGATGATAGAGATCGACGATGCAGGGAGTCCGTAGGAGACGTGACATAGACGATCCGCCAAAATGGATGCAGCAGCTTTGCGGTTCGGGTACATCCGTGAGGAGGATCCGGTCTATGGCCCATGCATGGGAAAGCTCCGTCCGCTAGGGCTAGGGTGATTCGTCATACCTGTACGACGGCAGAGCCTCCCTGTAGGCCCGCCTGTGTTTGTATCGCTGCAATCGTTTCTCGTAATCCAGGGCCAGCTCCTTCAAGCCGGTGGACTCGGCGAGTGAGATGGCTTCCTTGGACGTTGAAATTGCCTCGGAAAATCGGCCGGCCTCCGCGTATGCCGCCGCCAGGGTGTCCAAGAAGTCAGGGTCCTTGTACCCTAAAAGGTTACAGGCTTGTTCGGCCAACTCTACAGCTTTCCTGCCTTCCCGGAGCTCCGGATTTGGATGGGTCGCCAGGGTCCATGCCAGATTGTTGTAAGGCCTTGGGTCCGCGGAATTCAACCGAATCGCCTCCCCATAGTGACCCATTGCTTCCTTGAGATCCCCTCGGTTGGCCAAGGCGACGGCGAGACTGATGTGGAACGCCGGCCGTTCGAAATCAAGACGAACGGCTCTTCGAAAGTGGGGAATAGCCTCATCCTCGTTGCCGCCCCGAGTCAGCAGGAGACCTAGATTGTGGTGAGCGTCAGCATACTCTGGCTTGATCCTTAGCGTTTCCTGATACTGGGCAATCGCCTCTTCTTGCTTGTTCCGCTTGGCGAGCACTACGCCCAGGTTGTAGTGAGCGTCATCGTGGTAAGGATCTATGCGCACCGCTCTTCGAAAATGCTCGATGGCCTCCTCCTGATTGCCCTGATGATCCAACATAGCGCCGAGGTTGTTGTAGGCGTCAGCATACTCCGGACTGTGCCTCAACGTTTCTCGATACTGTGCAATGGCCTCATGGGGGAACCCTTGTTCAGCCAATGCGAGTGCGAGATTGTATCGCGCTTCGGCGAATTGGGGAAGGATTCTTACGGCTTCCTCATAGTGAGAAATCGCTTGCTCCATATTACCTTTCGCCATCAGGAGATTGGCCAAGTTGTTGTGTGCCAGAGCGTTGTCTTCTGTTACCTTCAGCGTATGCTCGAAGAGCGTCCTCCCTGTTTGCCAGTGACGTACCTGAATCCACGTACCAGCAATGCATGTCAAAATTACGATTGCCGCTGACCCTCGAAGGCCGATAGGACCGTACCGTCTATTGGCCGCCAGGTCAGCGATCCCCCAGACCACAGGTATGAAGAGCCCGATCAAGGGTACGTATGTATACCGATCAGCCATGGATTGCGCACCAACCTGGACGAGCCCAATGACGGGTAGTAGTGTAACGATGTACCAGAACCATCCTACGGCCACGTATCGCCATCGCTTGCTTCCTCGAATGGCGAAAACACTGATCCCTATCAATATCAGCCCTGCGCCCGTCCATTCTACCGTCGGTAGTGCTTTGCGGAAGGGGTAATAGGCAGCAAGATTCCAGGGCCACAGCATCTTATAGATATAGGCCGCGTAGCTGGTCAGGGCATTGGTGAGTCGGCTGCTCAAAGGAACGACGTACGTCAAGGACATCGCACCTCCGCGCTTCTGCGCAAAAAGGGTCACTACGCTCGAGGTTGCAGCCAGGATGAAAAGAGGGAGCTTTTCCACAATCAATCGCAGCACAGTTGCGTCTGCCCGTTGTCTCCTCTTGCTGCTCTCGACGAGGGCCCTCTTGGGTTCTGCATTCTCCACAAAGCGGAATCGTCCCAAGGGCCAGTAATCCAGGAGGAGCAGAACGAACGGTACGGTCACCAACATCGGTTTCGCCATGAGGCCCAAGGCCAGAAATCCAAAGACCGGGACGTAACGTTTCGAAGACGGGCATTCGGCGTACCGCCCGTAAGCCCAGAGCGTAAGCATGAAGAACAGGGTGCTCAACACATCCTTGCGCTCCGATACCCAAGCGACCGATTCCACATGCAGAGGATGAAGCGCGAAGAGCGCAGCCACCATCGCGCTCCTCCAAGCCTTGTCAGTCATACGCCTCAGAATCACGTAGAGGAGCAGGCTGTTGAGGATATGAAAAAACACGCTTACAAGATGATGGTATCCGGCGTTCAGGCCGAACAGTTCACAGTCCAGCATGTGGGACAACCAGGTGACTGGATGCCAGTTGCCCTCACACATGGTCGAGAAGGCCCAAACCACACCCTTTCCTGTCAATCCAGCTTGGACGTGGGAGTTTTCATAGACGTAACCGTCGTCATCAAGATTGACAAATTCATGACGCACGACCTGGCCATAGACCGTAAGGGTGGCCACCAGGAGCAATAAGCACACCATCCTGTCACGAGGCATCTTCCAGTCCCTATGTGCTCTTTTCAGGCGGTTGCCACGAGTTGATGTGGAACAGAGAGGAGCTCATGGATTGGCATGTCGCAGCATAGGTTCTTGCCCTGGACTTGTTTCCAGTCACAAGTCATCTCGATCTTCTTTTGTGTACGGCTCGCCATTTCTTCTTAATACGAGCGTGTCTCGATACGGTTTTCCGACTCGGTAACCCTGCAGTCGTTTCTCCAACTCGAGAACAAGTTGACTTGCCGCGGCGGAAGCGGCAAGGGAGAGGGCCTTTTCTGCTGTTGTAATGGCGTCTGAGAAACGACCAGCCTCTGCATGTGCCGCCGCCAGGGTATCGAGCAGATATGGATCCTTCTGCTCTGAAAATTCGCATGCTTTTTCGGCTAACGGCACCGCCTCACGTCCATCACGAAACCTCGGGTCCGGATGTGTGGCTCGAATCCATGCCAGATTATTGTATGGACCCGGATCTTGCGGTTGTAGCCGAATCGCCTCCCGGTAGTGTCGAATGGCATCGTCGATTTCTCCATTCGTGGCTAGGGCTAGGGCAAGACTACTGTGAAAAGCAGAGCACTTGGAATCCAAACGTATTGCTTCGCGGAAACAGGGGACGGCTTCGTTCCACTTGCCCTGCTGAGCCAAAACAACGCCAAGGCTGTGATGGGCTTCCGCGTATCGGGGATTACATCGCAGCGCTTCCAGAAGTTGCTTGCTGCAATCATCGAGCCTGCCCTCGGCAAGCAAGGTGAGCCCGAGATTGAAGTGCGCGCGTGCATATTCGGGATCGATCCGAAGAGCTTCGCCATAATGGGTGGTGGCTTCCTTGTGCTTTCCTTGTTGTGCCAGCATGAACCCAAGGTTGTTGTGTGCCTCTGTGTACTCGGGTTGGATGCGAAGCGCTTCGCGATAGTGATGGATCGACTCCTCGTGTTTCCCCTGCTTTGCAAAAACAATTCCCAAGTTTAGATGTGCCTCCTTAAGGTCCGGGTGGATCCTCAATGCTTCCAGAAATCGCATACGGGATGCGTCCAACTTCCCCTGCTCCATGAGGGCCAACCCAAGGTAGTTATAGGTACGGAAGGCCCGTGGATCCAGTCCAATCGCTTCTTCGTAGTGTTCGATCGCTTCGTCGAGTTTCCCCTGTTTATGAAGAGCATTGCCGAGATTCTGAGCTGCCACTGCGTTGGGGGTCGTTGCCATCAGGCTGTGCTCGAAAAGGCTCACCCCATTCCGCCAGTGCTGGACCTGAGAATATGTAACAACCATGCAGGCCACGATCACCATCCCGGCCAATGCAACAGAGACAATGCGTCTATGCCGCCACCCAGCCACTAAGTCTGCGACGCTCCAGACCGCCAGCATGAAGATCCCAATGAGCGGGATGTATGTATACCGATCCGCCATGGCTTGCTGACCCACTTGGACCAATCCTATGACCGGCACCAGGGTTCCGAGATACCAGAACCAGCCAACTGCCAGGTATCGCCATCGCCGACTAGCCCAGACGATGAACGCACTTACCCCCACCAGGACAACGAAAGCCCCGGCTGCTTGCATTGTGGGAATCGAATCTTGATAGGGGTAGAAGACAGCCAGGCGACTGGGCCACAGCGTCTTTGTGATATATACGACATAGCTTACCAGGGCATTCGTGACACGTACGTCTTGCGGAATGACCAAAGTCGAGGCTACGGCCCCGCCGCGCTGCTGAGCTACGAATGTCACCGCACATGACGCGGCAACCAAGGCAAGAAGAGGAACCTTTTCGATAATCATTCGCAACACAGCCGATCCCGGGCTATTCCGCCATTTGTGAAAAGGTCGTTTTGTGCTTGGGGGCTTTGCTTTCTCCAACGACGGAAGACGTCGCAGGGGCCAGTAATCCAGGAGGAGTAGCACGAACGGTACGGTCACCAACATCGGTTTCGCCATGAGGCCCAAGGCGAGAAAACCGAAGACCGGGACGTAACGTCTTGAAGACGGGCGTTCGGCATACCGCCCATAGGCCCAGAGCGTAAGCATGAAGAACAGGGTGCTCAACACATCCTTGCGTTCTGATATCCAAGCAACCGATTCCACATGTAGAGGATGAAGTGCGAAAAGCGCAGCCACCATCCCGCTCCTCCAAGCCCTCTTGGTCATACGCCTCAGAATCACGTAAAGGAGCAGGCTGTTGAGGATATGAAGGAATACGCTTACGAGATGATGGTATCCGGCATTCAGGCCGAACAGTTCACAGTCCAGCATGTGGGACAACCAGGTGAGTGGATGCCAGTTGCTCGCCCACAAGGTCGTGAAGGCCCAGACAATGCCACTGCGTGACAACCCACTCTGCACACGGGGATTTTCATACACATATTTGCCGTCATCGAAGTTCACAAAATCGTAGTGCACCAACTGCCCGTAGATCGTGAGGGTTGCCACTGCGAGCAAGACAGCGACGGTCAGGTCGCGACGCATGCCGGGCCTCCTTCGCAAAGCCAGGGAGAGAACTTCGAAGCGATAATCCCCATCCGAGCAAGGCTAGAAAACGGATGGCCATGTATTTCCTTGAGAGGCAGCCCCCGAGAATGCGTGACCCCAGCACGCGGGGACACCTCGAAACGGTCTGGCTGCGACTGATGATGCCCCAACACCCCACGACGCACGATGTTCGACTGCCCCTACTATACGGCGCGTTTACAGAACCGGTCAATCGAGACGGAATGCCAGCTCATTCTCGTTTCATCGATGGGTACCCAAGTCTAACGGAGGCGTCTTCTTTGAAGGTCGAGGTGCACCGGGGAGGCCCAAAGCGGTTTATTCAAACAAACACAGTTGTATTATGCCCTTATTTGACAATTGTGGTATGGAGAAACTTGAAGAAAGCGCTCGGATTACACTGACATAGAAAAAGCCGAAGCCTAAATAGAACAATATCTAGATTTTGTATAAACAGAATAACTTAATTTATAACCAATAAATTTTCTTGACAATCCAACGAGAGCATGGGAAATTAATAAAAATCTGTTGTATGATGTGTACGGGACTCGAATGCATTGAAACCATGGCCGAGCAGGCGGTAGGGACGACGCCAAAGTATATTGATCTGCAACTCCGGAGAACATTGACCGACATAGGAGGATGCGAGAACCCACGGGCAGTAGCAAAGAGTCAGTGATTCAACTCCCATGACAAAGCCATTCCCAATGTGAGTTGGGGTCGGAAAGCCACGGGTCTCTCCGTATAAGAGACAGCCGGGTTGCCTGGGAAACGGGAGCCGGCTGTCTTGCTTTGACTACACGAACCCCAATTGCAGAATCGAAAGGAGGTGATACCACTGGAATGTGTGCCCGAAGGTGAGTTTCATTCTTCAACCATTCTACAAAGGGGAGAAAGAGATGAGGAAAGAAGTTCTAGTGGCGCTTTGCGCGATAGGCCTGATTTTGGGTGTCGCAAGCATGGCGAACGCAACGACGGTCACCTGGAGAGTCTTAACGGCCATTGACCTTGCGGGAGCGGGGCCTGGAACTGACACCGTCAATCCCATTGTTGCAGGGAATTCTACCCTGCATGAAGTCGCTATTGGCGACGGCGCCGATAGCACCACCGGCCAGAACAATTCGTGTAACTTGAGGGGGCAAGCAAGCTGTGGAACGATGGCTACGCCCGGTATAGGAAGCTATAGCTTGATAGCGCTCGAGATGCCCCAGACAGCGTCCTGCGCCGGAGGGGACAATGCGGGCGACCCGTGTACGGACCTTGTGGGTAGTAGTGATTGTCCTGGTACAACCCCCCTCGGTATCCCGGCCTTTTGTCAATCCTGTCCCGATGATCCGACTTCTTGGGATACGTTCTCCTACATGGGAGCCATTGGCAATGCTTCAGGCACCCTGAAGGCATGTCAGGAGAACAACACCCAGTCCCGGTGGACAGCTATCAGCTTAGGGTCGAGCGAGAGCATTCCGACTGGCTTCGGCGCCACGTGCGTTGTGCTTCGTACGAGCCCCTCTAGTTCCGCCACTAACTGTGGCCTTGGTGCGTTCAGCTCATCGGCAAACATCAAATTCGCCCTCGGTTGTATTGATGCACTCGGAGCAGGCCAAATCGATAATCTTGCCCTCAATGGACGGATCTATGATAAGACGGATCCCGCTCCTGCCCCTGTGTGCAATTACACCTCCGGCGAGATTCAGACCATACTGGGTAAGATACCCAGTGCCTCAACCTACGGTCTCATTATGTGCGGAGCGACCTCTATCCCGAATGATTCGAGCACGACCTCGGTCTGTCTGAGGGGTGCAACTGTGTGGGATATGGTCGTCGCCCACACTGCAGCCAACGTGACCAACTGTACCGACCCAAATCCGGGTTGCGTAGCGCCCGGACCTTGTGCGGGAGGCGTTGCCGAGGCAGCAGAGTAATAGACAGGAAGAACATGGGCGAGATGGCAAATCGTGCTCGTCCGTGAAGGAGCTTATTTGCCGGGAAGGCCGGCACCCGTCAGGGTGTCGGCCTTCTTTCTACTTGGTGGGTCGCCCATCCGTGACCCTCTCCCAAGAGCCGCCTGCTCTCCCGGGTGCTGTTGTATGACCCTCTACGGAGGGTGTCTCATTTCACCCGAAAGGCCTCTTCTGCAGCCTTCAAGGCACTGCCCACTGCCACCTCTTGCGATGCACCTGACGCAACCAGCCACGTCGTCCATGAGCGGGAGGCAGTCCAACCGTGTGCAACATTGCTGAAGGAGGGGAAGCCCAGGGGAGGGTTACAGGCACCGCGTCGCTTCTTTCCTCCGGTAGAAGTAGAGGATCACGGCTGCAAGAAAGAGGTTCACACTGATGACCTGGTTCTGGGAAATCTCTGTTCCGAGGATCTGGTAGAGGACCCGGAGGTCCCCCCGGTAGAACTCGATCACAAATGAAGTAACCGAGTACATCAGTATCCCGATGAGAGCGATCTCGCCGTCGAATTTCCTCCTCTTCCATCTCGCCCATAGAACCAACAGAATGAGAAGCGCGGATGCAGCAAAGGCCGGCTGGGTCGGATACAGAGGTGTGTCCCTCACAATCGGTCCTGTGGGAGGCCTGGCGGGCATGGCAAAGGGGAAATCGAACCTGCATTCACGCCCGTGGCAACACCCTGACAGGATGCACCCGATCCGGGCGCAGAAGACGAACAGGGCTGCCGGAGGGGTCAGCAGATCCCCGGTTCTCCAGAAATCCATCTTCTGCCAGTGGGTGTAGAGAAGGTACGTGACAAAGGCGAGGATCGCACCGCCGTAGAGGGCCATGCCCCCCTTCCAGAAGATGAACAGATGCTTCAGACCATAGCCGTACTCCTTCCGGAAATCGAGCCAGTAGAAGATGTGGGCCCCGTACACGGCTGAGATCGACAGCAGGATCATCAGGCCCCAGATCTTCTCGGCCCTTTCCCCGGTCCTCTTCGTTTCGATCGCCAGGAGGAGGATGAACAGCAGGCCGGCCAGGAAGAGCATGAAGTGGCCCGCGTGGATATACGAGCCGTCTGCGAAGCGAATGAGGATCGGCTTCATTCCCCCGGCCCCCGGTTTACTTCCTTGGGGTCGAGCGGCCCTGTCCCGGGCGGCAAGTCCGTGTCCTTTTCGCGGGCTTCCTCCTGCCTTCTTCTGAAGAGGGAAAAAAGGAAGAGACCGACAAGGAGAAGGAAAAGGGCGATGTACAAGTAGAGATTCAGGTCCAAGGCATGGGTCTCCTGTTCGTTCTTTCTTCAAAAAGTTGGCGAAGGACCCATTATAGACCGGTTCGGGCGAAAAGACACCCGTACGGGGAGACTATTGCTTCAAGACAGGGTGGGCCTCGTGGTTCAGGGCGTAATAGAGTTCGGTGACCTGTTCCTGGATCGCGGCGATCCGCTCCTTGATCAGGCAGGTGAGCTGCAGTTCCGGTGCTTCCGAGTCAGGGTCTGTTCGCATCTGGAGAAAGTCGGCTGCAATGTTGACCTCGGTGAAGGAATCTGCGAGCCTCTTCAGGATGCCTTCGACGTCCTGCATCCGGTCGAGGCAGTCCCTTGTTCGGGTGTGCTCCCAACTTGTTTCTGCAATCGAACGCGTGCTCATGATGGTCCCCGTCCCCCTGGGTTGAACGATGTCGGTTGGCGCATGATGTTCGTTACGATTCTGCACCATGGAGCAAGGGATGTGCCACGCCGAAGGGGGAAAGGGACGGACCGGGCGAAAAGACATAAGTTGTTGTTTTAAAATTGAAAAGCCAAGAAGATCACCTCAGGGGTCTGCCCGGACCCTGGGCCGGTCATGTCATTGTTTTGACGAGCTGACGTTTTTTGACTCATGGATCAGACAGGGCGAGGGATGCGAGATGAAAGAACTCCGACTCAAACCTTGGCGGAAATTCCAGGGAAGGCCCGGCTCGTTGCTGGTCGTGGTGATGGATGGGGTGGGGATCGGCAGGCAGGATGAGTCGAATGCGGTCCATCTTGCACGCACGCCCACCCTGGACCGTCTCCTTGCCACCTGTCCCAACACGCGGCTGCTGGCGCACGGGCCGGCCGTCGGGCTTCCGAGCTGGGACGACATGGGGAACTCCGAGGTAGGCCACAACGCCTTTGGGGCAGGCAGGGTCTTTGACCAGGGGGCCAAGCTCGTGAACCGCGAGATCGCCTCGGGAGGGATCTACAAGACGCCCCTTTGGGAGCAGATCGTAAACGGCTGTCTGGCGGGAGGCACACTTCATTTCATCGGTCTCCTTTCGGACGGGAATGTCCACAGTCACGTGGATCATCTGTTCGCCATGATTCGCAAGGTGGCGGAGATGGGGGTGAAGCGGTTGCGGGTCCATCCCCTGCTGGACGGCCGTGACGTGGGGGCCACATCCGCCCTGGAATATGTCGAGCCCCTGGAGGAGATGCTCGCGGGCTTGTGTCGTGATCAGGGCTGTGATTATCGGGTGGCCAGCGGCGGGGGGAGGATGGTCACCACCATGGACCGCTACGAGGCGGATTGGACCGTGGTAGAGAGGGGCTGGCAGGCCCACGTCCTGGGGGATGCCCCGCATCGGTTCCGGACGGCCGCCGAGGCCGTACGCTCGATCCGGGAGAAAGAGCCGGGCATCACGGATCAGTACATGCCTTCCTTTGTCGTGGTGGATGGGGAGGGCAGACCGGTGGGGCCGATCCTGGACGGAGACGCCGTCATCTTCTTCAATTTCCGGGGAGACCGGGCCATCGAGATCTCCCGGGCCTTCGAAGAGGAGGATTTCCAGCCCTTTGACCGGAGGCGCCGCCCCGATGTGCTCTACGCGGGCATGATGGAGTATGACGGGGACCTGAAGATCCCTGGCAAGTACCTGGTTAACCCCCCTGCGATCGATCGAACCCTCGGGGAGTATCTTGCGGCAAGCGACGTGACCCAGTTCGCCCTGTCCGAGACCCAGAAGTTCGGGCACGTGACCTACTTCTGGAACGGAAACCGGAGCGGCTACATCGACGAGGCCCGAGAGCTGTATGTGGAGATCCCCTCGGACAAGGTTCCCTTTGATCAGCGCCCGTGGATGAAAGCGGCCGAGATCGCGGACGAAACGATGCGATTGCTCGAAGCCTGCGCGTACCGGTGTGGCAGGATCAATTTCGCCAACGGCGACATGGTGGGTCACACCGGCAACCTGGATGCCGCTGTCGTGGCGGTGGAGGCGGTCGATCTGAGCTTGAAGAGGGTTCTCGCGATCGTCGAGCAGACGCAGGGGATTGCCCTGGTCACGGCAGATCATGGGAACTCGGACGAGATGTTCACCCTGAAGGAGGGAGAGCGGATCGTGAAGACGGCCCACACACTCAATCCCGTGCCCCTGATCGTCTACGATCCCGGTTACTCGGGGGAGTACGACTTGCGGAAGGACATGGAGGAGGCGGGCCTGAGCAACGTCGCCGCCACGGTTGCCCGCCTGTTGGGATTCGAGCCCCCGGACGACTACGACGACGCCCTGATCGAGTAGTGGAAGGCTAGTCTTTTTTCTTGAAGGCCTTGACTGCGTCCGGCACGGTCTCGCAGATATGAAACAGGCGTGAGACCCGGGTGATCTCGAAGATGGAACGGACCTCCGGCCCAAGCCCTGCCAGCTTGATCTCGCCCTTCTTCTCCTTGACCCGCCGGAGGCACGACACGAGAGCACCCAGCCCGGAACTGTCCAGGAACTCGAGCCCTTCCATGTCCACGACCAGCCGGGTCGTCCCCTGGTCGAGGAGTTCCTGAATCCGGTCCTTCAGGAGACCGGAGACCTGAGCATCCATCCTTCCTGTGCACGCGAGGACCTGTACCTTCCCCTGCTCACCAACCTGAATCTCCATGCCGGACACCTGGCGGCCCCTTTTTCGATGTGAGAGCGCCAAAAAGGGTAACAGGTGATGCCCTTTCGGTCAACAAGATGGCCCGATTGGTCGATACATAGGATATGCGGAAAAGCAGAGGTGGTTAGGGGACGCTCTTCAAGAACGCAAGGGAAGGAGATGTCGATGGTGCGGAACCAAGGATTCACCCTGATCGAACTCTTGATGATCCTGCTTGTTCTGGTCATTCTCTCTGTTGTTGCCGTGCCCCGGTACATCAACATACAGCGGGAGGTTCAGGAATCGGGCGCGCAGGAGTTCATGTGCGGGTTGAACGCCGCGCTGGCCGCGCACATAGGCGAGCATTATGTACAGGGCACGGAGTGGGTCAGAAACGGGGAAGAGTTGATGGGGCTCATCAAGGAAGGTCCGGAGATGCCCGAGGGAATGACCTACGAAAACGATACATGGACCGTGTACGGCGCCGGCATGTGCTGGAAGTTCGAGGCGGCGGCAGACCGGTCCCCTCCGGGCATTGTGCGAACGAAATGAGGGGTGTCGGTCTTGGGAAGGAAGAGAAGGGCCTGTAAGTGGGTCAAGGCCGAAATGGCGAGCCTTACGGAGATATCCCGGTTCGTGCAGGACTGGCTCTCCCTGCAAAAGGTCTATCCGGACAGTCGCAAGGAGAGGTACCTGGTCGAGCTTGCAGTCATAGAGGCCTGCACCAACATTGTCCGCTATGCCTATCCTGCCTCCTTCTTGGGGAAACTCGGCGTCTGTCTGCGGCGGGCAGGCGATTCCATAGAGATTCTCCTCCTGGATGAAGGGGGTCGTTTCGATCCCGCGGGAGTGACTCCTCCTGATCTTCATCGATCCCAGGAAGGGGGCTACGGCATCTTTCTGATACGAACGATCATGGGTTCCGTGACCTACGAAAGGAGAGGCTCCCGCTGGAACTGCCTTCGCCTCGTCCGGGAGGTCTCCGGAGAGACGATGGACAATGGCGGCGGGGAAGGGCTCGAAGGCCTGAGGAGGCGGATCGTCAGTGGGAAGGAGAATGTCCGATGATGCGGGACAACTCCCCCGGTGTGTCGTTGGGTGAAATCCTCGGGTCCGAAGAGGTCTCCGGATTCCTGGAAGCCCTTTCCGTCCTCTCCGGGATGCCCTTCGTGCTCCACGGGCCGGAAGGCCGAGCCCTGGCCACCTTCTCTGGAAACGGCCACGTCTGTGATGCGGCCCTGCTCGACCGGAGCAACGGCAAGTCGGGGAAATGCCCGTGCGAAGCCCGCAGACGCGAGTACGAGGAGTACGGCCTCGTTCAGGAGATCCGCCTCCTGGACTGGCGTCTGGGCGATATCCGGAGTTGCCTCAAGAATCAGCCCGACACGGGGAAGGCCAGGCAGAGTCTTCAGCTGGCTGCCGGGTGGATCAACGACAGGATCGACGCGGAGTACAATATCAACAGCCTCTCCGGCGAGATCTTGAACAAGTACGAAGAATTGAACCTGCTCTACGAGCTCAGCGAGGAGATGGCGTCCGTATTCAATACGAGAGAAATCTGCGAAATCGTGCTGCGGAAGGCGCTGAATGTGATTGGCGCGGAAAGGGCGTCCATCCTCATCCGGGATCCCGGTAGCGAGGGGTTGCGCGTGATGGCCTCCGTGGGCCTGCCCGAAGAGACCGAGGATGACCTGGAGACGGACTACGAGAAAGGCGTGTGCGGATATGTCTTCCGTACGGGGAAGCCCTTGCTCATCGACGATCTTGCGAATCTCCCCAAAGACATAGCGCCGGGAAAAGGGGCCTATCGGACCGATTCGTTTCTCTCGGTTCCCCTGCTGATCAGCCCTCTCAAGGTCAAGGAAGAAGTCATCGGGCTGATCAACCTTGCGGACAAACCCGGGGAGAGGTCCTACCATGCCGGAGACTTGAAACTGGTCTCGGCCATAAGCTCGGAGGCCGCCCTTTCGATTTACAGCAGCATCCTGATTCGCGATCTGAAGGAGAACGAACGCATCCAGAAGGAGATGGAGATCGCGGAGACGGTGCAGCGGAACCTGCTCCCGCGAAAAGCCCCGGACATACCGGGCGTGGAGCTTGCCGGGCACTGTGTGCCCGCAAAGAAGGTGGGGGGGGACTACTTCGACTTCTTCCCCGACCCCGAGGGAAACGCGGGAATCGTGGTGGCCGATGTGAGCGGGCACAGCATAAGCTCCGGGATCATGATGGCCATTACCCGGGGACTCCTGCAGAGCGAAGCGATTCAGAACAAGCGACCCTCCCGGCTCCTGCAGGATGTCAACCGAATCCTGTTCAACGATCTCGTGTCCTCCGAGCTCTTCATCACCATGGCGTATTTCCTGTATTCTCCCGAGGATCGAAGGCTGGCCTACGCAAATGGAGGACACAACCCCCCGGTACTCTTCCGGGCAGGGTGCGATGCGCCGGAATTGCTCGACGCAGAGGGGATGGCCATCGGGTTCCTGCCCGATGTGGAGTTCGAGGAGAAGCGCTGGGAACTCGCTCCCGGCGACCTGTTGGTCGCCTACACGGACGGGCTCGTGGAGGCCGAGAGTCAGAAGGGTATTCCCTTCGGCATGGAGCGGCTCACAAACTGCATCAAGAGGGATCGGCACAGGCCCGCGGCCGAGATCGTTCAAGGTCTCCTTCAGGCCGCCCGGGCGCACATGGGTGGGGAAAATCCCCAGGACGCCCAGCAGGACGACATTACCCTGGTGGTTCTCAAGGCGGTCCCTTAGCCGGGCGCCTATAAATCGTCCTCGTCTTCGAATCTGGCTGTTAGCAGTTAGCTCTTGGCTGTTAGCTCCCAACCACTTCTCCCGAAGGAATGGACGCACAATTGGGGTAGGGTGGGCCAATAGCAAAAGGCTGACGGTTGATGGAGAAAAAACGGGCACGGGCACGCACACGGGCACGGGCACGGGAACTACGGAAAAGAATTCCCCATGTTGGCAAAAACGAGAGACAACTCTTGCCGATTCTCCGGTCTGCGGGCCTGAAACCCCTTTCCTGCTATATCCCACCTTCCGTCGTAACACACTATAATCAAAGGGAAACCGAACACATCCTCCCGTTCCCCGAGGAAGACCCCTGGATGGCATAACATTTGAAGGAGCTTCCTGAAACCGAGCAGCGGAGCGCCACATCGTCGACTTGCACAGAAAATGAGGGGGGACATGGAGAGAAGAGAGCACGAAAGGCTTCCCGTGAGACAGGTACAGGCCCAGAGTGAAGATCATTTCCTGCCCTACCGGGTCATGAATGTCTCGAAGACGGGTTGTTTCCTGGAGACCCGACAGCCCCTCGGAGAGGTTGAATCGGCCATCGCCTTTGAGCTGCCCCTTCCGGCAGGAGCGGACAGCTTGACGCTTGCTGCAAGGATTGTCTGGAGGGATGCGGATCCGGAAACAGAGCAGTCCGGCTGGTTCAGGTACGGCCTGAGTTTCAATGGAATCGACAGGATAAGCGAATTGATCCTGGACGCCTATGTCGAGTTCCTACGGAGGGATCTGCACGTCGTACAACTCGAAGATGCCTGGCTCAAACTGAAGAGAGTCCATGAGAAGATCGAGCTACTGATCGCATACGAAGAGAAGAAAGCTGCATCCTTCTTGCACTAGGCGTACCTCCCCCCCCGATTCCCCTTGGGTATTAGGTATTAGGTATTAGCCCTCCCAACCACCCACCCGGGTGCGCTTTTGGAGGGGAGCTAATACCTAACACCTAATACCCAACTAGCATTCTCGATCCTGACTGAGCCGTCGGTCCACCATCTTCTCGAGGGCTTGAAGCCCCCCCTCCAGCCGATCGAGATCCACTCCCGTCTCAATACCCATGGCGTCCAGAAACCGGACAACCCTATGGACGGCGAGATTGCCGGGTGCACCCGGCAGGAAGGGACAGCCTCCCAAGCCACCCAGGGTTACGTCAAAGGTCTCGACCCCGAGTTGCAGCGCCGCCAACAGGTTGGCCAGGGCCCAGCCTGTTGCGTCGTGGAGATGCAGGGAGATCCGGACCCCGCCCAGGAAGTCCTGGCAGGAAGCGACCCTTTCGAGAATCTGCCGGGGGTCACCGGTACCGGAGGTGTCCGCCAGGGTCATCTCCTCCGGGCCCATCTCGTTTAAGGCCCGGGCAATGCGGGTTACACGCTCAGCAGGGATGCGGCCCTCGAGTCGGCAGCCAAAGGCACTCATGACCCCTGCACGGGTCGTGACCCCCTCCCTAGCCGCGCGCGCGAGCACCTCCAGAGCCTCTTCCAACGACGCCTCGATACTCTTGCCCGTGTTCCTCCTCGAGTGAGCATCGCTGGCGGACACGACGACGGCGATGCGGTCGACACCCGCTTCGAGTGCCCGGTCCAGGCCCCTCGGATTGAAGACAAGGGCCGAAAAAGACACGTCCGGCCGCCTCGGCAGAGCCAGCCAGAGCCTTTCCGCATCCGCCATTGCAGGTACCTTGCCGGGGTGTACAAAAGCGGTGACCTCCATCTCCCGAATCCCTGCGTCGATCATCGCCTCCGTCAGAGAGAGCTTGTCTTGCAGATCCATGACGATACTCTCCGACTGCAGCCCATCACGGAGAGTCACGTCACGCAGGTTCACCCTCGACGGAACCATCCGCCAGAGATTTCCTCCACGCGCCGCGTCGTCAGCACTCAGATCTTCTTTCCTTCCCATTCCCTACCTCCAAGCGGACGAACACTGGTTTCCGCTAGACCCGAGCAGGTCGGACGGCGGACAATACATCGAGCTCCCTTGAAGTGACTTGGCAATATCGCCATGTTTCCATTTCATGGCCCGGGTTGTTCGGTGCCGTCCAGGGTTCCCTCGGAGATTTGTGCCGGGCGACTTCGGGGGAGAGGGAGACGGAGCCCAAGCAAATCGGAGAGGGAGCCCTGGACGGCACCGAACGGCGAGCCTCTCGCGAAACATGGCGATATTTCCAAGTCACGCCGCTAGCGCCCCTTGTAGACCGGCTTGCGCTTCTCCTTGAAGGCCTTGAGCCCTTCCAGTCGATCTTCCGTCGGGATGCAGTGCCAGTACGCCACGGATTCGATGTTCAAGCCAACCTCCAGAGACGCATCCATTCCCTTGCTCACGGCGAATTTTGCCTGCTGAATGGCGATCGGCCCGTTCTTGGCGATTTCGCCTGCAAGCTCCCGGCAGGCGTCGAGAAGCTGATCACCGGACACCACTCTGTTCACGAGCCCGATGGCGAGCGCTTCTTCCGCCTTGATGCGGCGAGCCGTCAGGATCAGCTCTTTTGCCTTGGCGAGCCCCACGATCCGGGGAAGCCGCTGTGTTCCGCCTCCCCCCGGGATGATGGCCAGGCCCGTCTCGGTAAGGCCCATCTGGGCCTCCTCTGCCGCGATCCGGATGTCGCATGCCAGGGCGAGTTCCAGTCCGCCGCCAAAGGCAAACCCGTTGATCGCTGCGATCACGGGGTGCTTCATGTTCTCCACGGCAGTGAAGGTCTTGCGGATGTTGGAGAGGAAACGCTTGACCTCGTCCTCGCTCATCGTTGCGCGCTCCTTGAGATCCGCGCCTGTGGAAAAGGAAGCCTTTTTCCCGACCCCCCCGGTGAGGATCACCACACGGACGCCCGGGTTGAAGTTCGCGTCCTCGATGGCGACGCCGAGGGCGTTCAAGAGTTCTCGACTGAAGGAATTCAGGGCCTCGGGACGGTTCAGGGTCAGCGTCAGGACGCCCTCGGACAGCTCGGAGAGCAGGACGGTTTGTTCGCTCATGGAGAAATCTCCTCTTCCTGTTTCTTTGCGTTGACAAAGGTCGGCACGGCCGTTTCGAACAGCTCAGACCAAGACCGCACGGGCTGTTCTTCGATGTGGGGCTGGAAAATCTTGCGCCAAAAGAGTATATCCTGCAGGAGAGACAAGAGGCCCCTATTATTACAAATGGACATGGATTGTCAAAAGTTGGCGACATGATCGTTGATTTTCACACCCACATCTTCCCTCCGGATGTCATCGGAAGGCGACAGGACTATGCGGACCGGGATCCGGCTTTTGCCCACATCTACGAGAACCCGGGTGCGCGAATGGTGGACGCAGAGGGGCTGGTGGAGGCGATGGACGAGGAAGGGGTGGACAAGGCGGTCGTGTTCGGGTTTCCGTGGGCGGATGCGGGCATCTGTCGGATGGCGAATGACTATCTCCTGGACGCAAAGGCGCGCTACCCCGACCGAGTCGTGCCCTTCTACACCCCTTCCCTTGCAGGGGGAAAAGAGACGGTCCGCAGGGCGGCCCATGCCATTGAAAACGGGATGGAGGGGATTGGAGAGGTGGCCTTCTACACCTCCGGCATGGGGAAGAGGCAGTGGTCCCAACTGCTGTCCCTCGCAGAAGTCGCCCGGGCGTCCGGCACGCCTCTCCTCCTGCATGCGAACGAGTCAGTAGGGCACACGTACCCGGGCAAGACGGACATGCGGCTTCGCGATCTCTGGGGATTCGTCGAGCAGACCGAGGGGGTGACCCTGGTCCTTGCGCACTGGGGGGGCGGTCTCTTCTTCTACGAATTGATGAAGAGCGTGGCAAAGCGGGTGCAATCTCTCTACTATGATACCGCGGCATCCCCGTTTCTCTACTACCCCCAGATCTACCGGATCGCAGCGGACATCCTGGGCCCGGAGCGGATCCTGTTCGGCAGCGACTTTCCGTTGATTCGCCCGTCCCGGTATCGAAAGGAGATGAAGGAGGGGGGGCTGTCGGCGGATTTGCAGAAAAGGATTCTGGGAGAGAATGCCCGTGATCTGCTCAAGTTGTAGTAGGGGGATGGGGGCGGGCTAATACCTAAAACCTAATACCTAATACCCAATACCTAATACCCAAGGTGAAATATGGGCAAAGAAGCCTATCGAGGACATCTTGAAGCGATCTTCCGGGCCGGGCTCGGGGCGGTCGATCCGATGGAAGCGGTTGCAGAGGCCGTAAGCAGGGATGGGGGCGAGTTGCTCGTTGCCGGGCGATCCTATCGGCTGGAGGACTATGAACGGATCTTTGTCATAGGCGCCGGCAAGGCGGGCGCGCCGATGGCCTCGGCCATGGAAGAGATCCTGGGAGACCGGCTCACGAGCGGGAGGATAACGGTCAAGTACGGCCATACCGTTCCGCTGAAGAAGGTCGAGACAAAAGAGGCCGGGCACCCGATCCCGGATGAAGAGGGGATTGCCGGGGCCGAGGGAATATCGAGCATTGCGAGCCGGGCAGGGGAGAGGGATCTCGTCTTCTGCCTGATCTCGGGAGGGGGGTCCGCCCTGCTCGTTGCGCCCGCAGAGGGCATCACCCTGGAGGAGAAGCAGGCAACCACTTCCGAGTTGCTGGCCTGCGGGGCATCCATCGAAGAGATCAACACGGTCAGAAAGCACCTCTCAAAGGTCAAGGGTGGGCAGCTTGCAAGGGCCTGTTGGCCGGCCACCGTGGTCACCCTGATCCTGTCGGACGTGGTGGGAGACCCCCTCGACGTAATCGCCTCCGGCCCGACCGTGCCGGACCGCTCGACCTTTGGCGAGTGCCTCGAGATCATAAGACGGTACGACCTCGCCGACCGGTTTCCCGCGTCGGTTTCGGAGAGAATCGAGGCGGGCGCGAAAGGCGCCCTTCCGGAGACCCCCAAGGAGGGAGAGCAGGTCTTCGAACGGGTCCAGAACGAGATCGTGGGAAACAGCCTTTCCGCCGTGCTCGCGGCAAGTCGTAAGGCAGAGTCCCTGGGCTACACGCCGCTGATCCTGTCAACCCGTATCGAGGGAGAGACCCGCGAGGTGGCCCACGTTCATGCCGCGATCTTCCGCGAGGTTCTGGCCACCGGCTTTCCTCTTGCACCCCCCGCCTGTATCCTCTCCGGAGGCGAGACGACGGTTACGCTCAAAGGAAAGGGCAAGGGGGGAAGGAATCAGGAGTTCTCCCTCGCCGTGGCCCTGCACATCCAGGGAGAGGATCGGATCTTCTTTCTCAGTGGCGGGACGGACGGGACGGACGGACCCACGGATGCTGCAGGGGCATTCGCCGACGGCACTACCGTGGAACGAGGGCAGGCCTTGGACAGGGATCCGGGTCGAACCCTGGATGAGAACGACAGCTATCCCTTCTTCGACGCCCTGGGTGACCTCTTGATCACAGGGCCCACCAACACCAACGTGATGGATCTCAGAATCTGCCTGATCGTATGAGCAGGCTTCCATGCCGGGGGGACACATCATGGCCGATGAGAAGAACAAATGGTCGGAGTTGTGGCTGAAGGAAGACTGGTGGGCCGTCTGGCTCGGGCTCGGCATCATCTTCCTGAGCCTGATCCTGTATGCCACGGGTTTGGGGCATGTGTTGAAGTTCTTTGCCGTGGCGCCTCCCAAATGGTCGGAAGCAAGCAAGGTCGCCGCCCACCTGGGCTCTGCATGGATTGGCTACCTGGTTCTCTTCGGCGGGTTTCTGGCCATCTTCACCTTCAGCATCAAGGTAATGGGCCTGAGGGTCGAGCAATTCGTCCCCGGGTTCGTGATCATCTTCGTCTCGTCCGTTGTCATCCTGGTGCTGAGCAATGCTTTGTTTGCCAAGGAGTACAACGTCGAGGCCCCTCTTCTGGCATTGATCATCGGGCTCCTCGTGGGAAACCTTGTGAAGATGCCGGAGTGGTTCGAGACCTCCCTGCGGACAGAGTACTACATAAAGACGGGCATCGTGCTTCTCGGGGCAACGCTTCCCTTGACGCTCATTGTGAGCGCAGGTCCGATCGCATTCCTGCAGGCCACCATCGTATCCCTCACGACCTGGTTCACGATCTATTTTGCCTCCACGAGGATCTTCAAGCACGATCCCCGGTTCGGCTCGGTCCTCGGTGCCGCAGGATCCATCTGCGGCGTGTCCGCCGCGATCGCTGTGGGTGCCTCGGTCAAGGCAAGGAAAGAGCACATCGCCATCGGGATTTCCATCGTCTCCCTGTGGGCGATCGTCATGATCTTCTTCATCCCCCTGGCAGGCAGGGCCATGGGGCTGGCCGCCCCTGTGATCGGGGCCTGGATCGGCACTTCCGAATTCGCGGATGCTGCGGGCTATGCGGCGGCTGCGGCCATCGGGGAGGAGTCGGCCATTCAGTCTTTCACCCTCATGAAGGTCATCGGCCGGGACATCTGGATCGGGATCTGGTGTTTCGTGCTCTCCATCGTGGCCGTGACGGTCTGGGAGAAGCGGGAGGGGGGAGGCAGCGGCCAGAGGGTGGGCATCGGGGTGATCTGGGAGCGGTTTCCCAAGTTCGTGATCGGTTTCGTTGCCGCATCGATCATCATGACGTTCATCGTCAAGGCTTACGGCGCAGAGTCGGGTGAGGCCTTCGCCCAGATCAAGGGAGATCTGATCAAGCCGATCAAGACCCTGCGTACCTGGACCTTTGTGTTCACCTTTCTCTGCATCGGACTGACCACCCGATTCAAGGAACTCCTGATGTTCGGCTGGCAGCCCTTCTGGGCCTTCACCATCGGGGTTTTCGTGAACGTTCCTCTCGGCTATTTCCTCTCAGCCCATCTCTTCAGAGATTTCTGGATGAAACTGCAGTAGGTGCATTCCCTCTCCCTTGAGCCATTGAAGCCAATGGATTTCTGCCTTCGCAGGCATGACGGTCAAGGTGCCGGGGGATTGTCACGTCGCCTGCGGCTCCATGCAAATTCCGCGATTGAGTTGCTTCGCTCTCTTCATGGGCGGAGAGGCGGGGCCTTTCACTTTTGCCCTTTTCCCTGACCCCCGACCCCTGATCCCTAACTCGTTTCCTCTTCGGAGCCATCTTCCTCTGTGCTGTTACGAACCACCCGCAGGGAGCCCTTAACGGCCCGGCGCTGCTCCTGCCTCTCTCGCTCTTCTCGAATCTCGAGTCCGTTCAACATCCCGGTGAGTTCCTTCCGCCGATAAAGAAGGTTCCTCTCGAGGACCTCGAGGGCCTCTATCATGACCTTGATTTCCTTGGGGTCTTCCAGAGAGCCGCAGACCCGCAAGATCTGTTCGAACGTGAGTGCGTGGAGGTTCATCGAATAGGGCTCCTCTTGCGATCGTACCCATGAGCGGCGGTGCAAATGAAGAAAAAAAGCCGCCGGGGATTAGATGCCTCCCCGGCGGCAGATGTTTCTCCTCAGCAGAATAAGAGCGGACCCTTATCAGGCCACGTCTTCATCCAGCTTTCTACGGGCTTCCATGTCGAAGAGCACCCGCTCGCGGGCCTTGTCGATGCCCAGCTCTTTTCGCTTCTTGTCGATGTGAGCGATCATCTTCCTTGCGTGCTCGACCGGGTCCACTTCGAGGTCCCACATTCCACCCAGCTCTCCTTCCAGCTTGTTGAAGATGTAGTCCTGAAACACAGGAGCGCCCGTGACCGGCAGGCCCACGCCAAAGACCGTGTAGACGCCGGAGGCGACGAAGTAATGGCCGATGCTGATCGCCTTCTCGCTCATCCACTCCGGGGCGGAGCCGGCGGCCGGCAGGTCGCTGATGTCGTTGCCCAGTCCCCCGGCATTGACCACGCCGGTGGCAGCCATCAGGATCCGGCTGTTGTCCACGCAGGAGCCCATGTGAAGGACGGGTGGGATGCCCACGGTCTCGCAGACCTCTGCCAACCCGGGCCCGCAGAATTCCTTTGCAGCCTCCGGGGTGAGCAGGCCGGCCTTGCCGCAGGCCATGGCGTTGCAGCCCGTGGTCAGCACGATGACGTCGTTCTTCAGCAGCTCCTTGACGACGATTAGGTGGTCGCTGTCGTGCACGGTCCGCGCGTTGTTGCAGCCCACCACGCCGCCGATGCCGCGGATCCGACCGTTGATGATGTTGTCGTTCAGCGTGAAGTACGTGCCGCGGAAGGTTCCACCCAGATGATATTCGATCGACTCGTAGGTGAAGCCGGCGACCATGGGAGACTGCGCATCCGGGATCAGCACCTCGGCCCTGCGATTGGGGAAGTTATCGATGGCGGTCTTGACGATTTCCTTGGCGTTGTCCATGGCGTGGTGCTCGTCGAATTCGATATGCACCGTGTTGGCCTCTTCCATCTTGGCGCGCGTGTTCGTCGTGATGATCTTCGTGTGGAAGCATTTGGCCACATTGGCGATGTTTTCCATGATGCACTGGACATCCACAACCATCGCGTCGACCGCGCCCGTGATGATGGCGAGCTCCTGCTGGAGATAGTTGCCGGCAACGGGCAGGCCGTGGCGCATCAGGATTTCGTTGGCCGTGCAGCACATTCCGGCCAGGTTGATCCCCTTGGCCCCCTTGCTCTTGGCCAGTTCCTGCATTTCCGGGGTTCTGGCGGCAATGACGATCATCTCGGAGAGCAGCGGCTCGTGGCCGTGGATGACCACGTTCACTTCGTCATCCTTGAGTACACCGAGGTTGATGTTTCCGTGAATCGGCACGGGTGAACCGAACAGGATGTCCTGGAGGTCGGTGGCGATCATGGAGCCGCCCCAGCCGTCGGCGATGGCGGCCCGGCTTCCCTGCCGCATGAGGTTTTTGTAGTCCTGGTCCACGCCCATGTGGGTGCGGTGCATGATCTCGACGATTTCCCGGTCGATCCCGCGGGGCACGACACCCAGCTTCTTCCACAGATCGTAACGAGCCTTGGGCGCCCTCTTGGCAAAATAGATCTCACCCTCCTGCTTGCCCCATTCGCCGAGGGCCTTCTCCCCGACCTCCACGGCGATCTCTTTCGTGTCCCTGGGCTTTTCGTCGTCGCCCTCTCCAACCGTGACCGGGACCTCAAAAAGCTCGGCCACCTCGAGGAGCTTCTTCGTGTCCTGGATCTTGTAGTCCGCTGTCTCGCCCCTGGCGGCTGCCAGGAAGACCTCTGCCACGCCTCGGCCGTGATCCGAGTGGGCGGCGGCCCCTCCCGCGATCATCCGGATGAAGTTACGTGCGGCAATGGTGTTGGCCGTTGCTCCGCAAAGCCCCATGCGGGTGTCTTCCCCTTCGATGCCCTTCTTCGGCAAGGGAAGCCTGCACGGCCCCTGGGAGCAGACCTTGCAGCAGGTCCCCTGCACCCCGATATTGCAGGGCTTCATGCTGTCCGCGCGGTCGAAAATCGTCGAGATTCCATCCTTCTCGGCCTTCTCGATCAGCGGTATACTGCCCGGATCTACGCTCTTCGGTGCCTTCTTCTCATCTGCCATGTTCCGTTCTCCTCCTTGTTTTGGATCTCCGCTGGGATCTCCGGTTTGTGGCTCTTCAGGAACGACTAACTCGGTTTTCTTCCGTCAAGCTTGCTCGCGTTTCCGCATGATTCACAAAGCCCCACCCAAAGGATTTGGCTCTGTACGATCCAGTACCTGCCGGACGCCTTTACGTCCGAATCGATCTGTTTCAGGTTGGGGTCTTCCATGAGTTGATCTTCGATACGCTTGCACTTGGAACACATAAAGTGGCCATGAAGGTCGGTGATCGGGTCATAACGGGCAGCATCCACGACCGGCCGGATTACGCCGATCATT
>Ga0180434_10002396_pt1 | contig 25178 bp, 16 predicted proteins | sample SS_ome_7_FD_132453 | JGI IMG/M metagenome (GOLD analysis project Ga0180434, IMG submission 132453) | Hypersaline lake sediment archaeal communities from the Salton Sea, California, USA - SS_1_D_2 metaG | ecosystem: Environmental > Aquatic > Non-marine Saline and Alkaline > Hypersaline >... | reverse complement strand
GAACCTGCGAGCGTTCAACCTGCTCAACACGGTTCGGGCCAATCACGTGGGATTGTTCCGCTCGCAGAACCAGATGGCGACCGGTTTGAAATTTCAGGCGCCGAGCGAGGATCCCGCGCGGGCCGCCGACGCCATCAAGCTCGATCGTTTCATGGATATTCTCGACCAGGTTGAGCGAAATTTGTTACGCGTGAACGAGACGCTGCGCGTCGGCGAAGCCGCGATGCAGGAGGCGAGCGACCTGACACGCGAGGCGCACACGTTGGCGCTCTCGATGATCAGCGATCAACAATCCGAGGGAGAACGCGAGTCGATCCAGGTCGTGGTGGATTCGCTCCTGAACCAGCTCGTCACCGTCGGCAACCGCCAGTATCTCGACTCGTTTCTCTTCAGCGGGCATTACGGCGACGAGACGCCTTTCGAACTAAACGGGCAGGGAGTGCTCTTCCGGGGCGACAACGGTCGGCTAGCAACGATCGTGGACAGCGATCTGTCGCAGGACTCGTTCACGATTTCCGGGATGGAGTTCTTCAACGCCGTCTCATCCAGCGTCCAGGGTTTCGTCGATCTCGACCCGGCGATCACGCGCGACACGCGGCTGGCTGATTTGAACGGCGCGACCGGCGTCGGCGTGACTCCGAGTCGAATTCAGGTGTCGGACGGGAGCCAGCAGGTTGAGATAGATCTGAGCGAAGCGGACACCGTCGGGGACGTGCTCGACACCTTGAACGACGAACTGCCGGGCACGCTGACGGCGAAGCTCGGCGCGAGCGGGATCAACATCCTGTCAAGCGGGGCCGGGCTGGTCAATCTGACCGTCACCGACACGGGCGGGGGAAATTCGGCGATGGAACTCGGGATCTATCTCGACACGCCCGCCGGCAGCGTCATCGGGGCCAGTCTCGATCCGCGCGTGACGCGGCGGACGCAGTTGACTGATTTGGACGCCGGCGCGGGCATAAAGCTCACCAGCGGCGTCACGATTCGCAATGGCGGAGAAGTCGCGAGCGTCAGTTTCGCGGGCGCGTCGACGGTCGAGGACGTGCTCAATCGGATCAACCAGTCCGAGACCGGCGTATACGCGCGGATCGCGTCGGACGGGAAGACGATTGAGGTGTTGAATCGCGTCTCGGGTTCGGATCTTCACATCGAGGAGAACGGCGGCCAATCGGCCACCCTGCTGGGCATTCGCTCGATGCACCCCGCCACCGGCCTGGCGGATTTTAACGACGGTCTCGGCATCGACACGTTCGAGGGCGACGACATTCGCTTCAGCACGTCCGACGGCACGGTCATCGACGTCGACATCGACGACCTCGACCTGGTCAACGGCACGTTGCAGGACGTGATCGACATGTTTAACGCGGCCGGCGGCGGCGCGATCACCGCCGGCCTGGCGGCGACGGGGAACGGCATCACGATAACGGACAATACCGCCGGCGGCGGCGCGCTCTCGATCGAGCGTCTGAATCTGTCGCCGGCGCTGGATGGATTGGGTCTGAACGTCGCCTCGGTCGGCGGCGTGCTCACGGGCACGGACGTCAATCCCGTCAAAGTGGACAGCCCGTTTACCGCACTGATAGAGCTGCGTCAGGCGTTGGGCGACGACGACTCCGAGGGCATCTCGGCGGCGGCGCGTCGTCTTGAAACAAGTCTGAGCGGCATGCTGGATACGCAGGGTCAGTTGGCGGCCAAGGCCGCCGCCATGCTGGAACGCGCCGACCGCATCTCCAACGAACGATGGGCGACGCAAACCCTGCAATCCGACATCCGCGACGCGGATATGACCGAGGCGATAGTTCGGTTTCAGCAGGTGCAATCGGCCCTGCAAGCCAACCTTGCCACCGCGTCGCAAGTGATGGACTTAAGTCTGCTCGATTACCTGCGTTAAGCGCGTGGGCGACCCGAGCGGCGCGATCCGAGACGGAGCGTAAGAAGCGCTGCAAATACGGCGTCGGCGGCTGAGTGGCCAAGTCGTCGATGCGTCGCCGGTTCATCCGCGGGAAGCGGGTGAGGCGCCTGGATGGCCCAGCCGCCGCGACGGATACGAGGGTTTACCGACCGACGGAGGTCGGACCGTCCGCGCGGTTACCGGACCGGCAGTGCCACGGGAGCAATGAGATGCTCATCGAAACGACTCGCTTTGGGAATGTAGAGATTGACGACGCGCGCGTGATTACGTTCAGGGACGGCGTGTTGGGATTCCCCCAGCACCGACATTTCGCGTTGTTGCAAGCCGCCGAGGATTCGATTTTCTTCTGGCTTCAATCGACGACGGACCCGGCGCTGGCTTTCCTGGTGTGCGATCCGCTGGTCTACGCGCCGGATTACCAGGCCGCAATTCGATCCGACGACGTGAAACTGTTGGATTTGCGTGATCTGACGGATTGCCAAGTGCTGGTGATTGTCAACAAGAACAACGGAAAACTGACGGCTAACTTGCTGGGACCGCTGGTCATCGGGGCCCATTCTCTGCTGGGCAAGCAACTCGTGCTTTCGGATAAACGCTACAGCACGCGTCACTCGCCGGCACGGATCGACGACATGGACGCGGTAACTAAAACGGCCTAAATACTAGATAACGTGGTAGTAATCCGAACGGAAGGTCTATAAAATGCGCCCGAAGGGACTGGGTCAATCAGTTCTTACCGAGCCGACTCGCATCGGCGGCGCGCGGCGACGCGCGGCGGTGAACGCTCAAGCGGGTACGCCTTCCGATTCAGGGAGGATCGTCACCACGTTACGCATCGGCACAATCCAGGAAGGAGCCGCGGATGTTGGTGCTTTCAAGACAACGAGACGAATCAATCATGATCGGCGACAACGTGCAAATCACGATCGTCGATATCCGGGGGGACAAAGTGCGGCTGGGCATTATCGCCCCCGCCGAAATATCCGTCCATCGCAAGGAAGTGTTCGACGCTATTCAGCGGGAGAACCAAAACGCCTCCTCGGTTACAGCGGAGGATGTTCCCGTCGTAACAACACCCTCGCGAAACCATCGAAAGGGACGCTGACTCAAACTCACTCCTCAAGCGTCAGGTATTTCTCGCTAATTACCACCAAAGCCACGAACCTATCAAGGAGGATGGCCAATGGCTCGTATTAACACAAACATTGGGGCGCTCGCCGCCCAGAGACACCTCGCCCGAAGTAACCAGGACTTGAACGTCACGATCCAGCGGCTCGCCAGCGGTTTACGGATCACGCGCGGGGCCGACGACCCGGCAGGTTTGATTGCGTCGGAGCGGTTGCGTTCCGAAATCAAGAGCGTCAAGCAGGCGATCTCCAACACGCAGCGCGCCAGCAATATTATCTCCACGACAGAGGGCGCGCTCGATGAAGTCGCGTCGTTGCTGACCGATATTCAGGATCTGATCGTCGAAGCCGCCAACGAGGGCGCCTTATCGGAAGACGAGATCAAGGCGAACCAGTTGCAGGTCGACTCTTCGATCAAGAGCATCACCCGCATCGCGAACAGCACGACCTTCGCCGGGCACCAATTGCTCAACGGCTCGCTCGATTACGTCACGAGCGGCGTGAACGACTCCGAAATCGCGGCTCTGGACATCCAGGGGGCACAGTTCGGCACGCGTTCCTATATACCAGTAGAAGTAGACGTCACGACCGCCGCCGAGAAGGCTCAGTTGACGTACGGAGCCAGCACCATCGTAAGTGCGATTACCGTCGAGGTGCAAGGCAATACGGGGACGACCACGTTGAGCTTCGCGGCCGGTACGTCCGCGGCCAAGGCGGTCGACGCCTTTAATTCGATATCCGACACGACCGGTGTGATGGCGACATACCTTTCCACGCCGCCGAGCTTTATTCTGGAGAGTGAACTGCTTGGCAGCCGGCAATTCGTCGCGGTGAACAAGCTTCCTGGGGGGGGTACTCTTCCGCTGCAGGATCGCAACGGGACGACGGTTAAACGTACGGTGGGCATCGACGCCATCGCCCAGGTGAACGGCGCCATGACCTTCGGCGACGGAAACGATCTGACGCTGAAGACGGCGTCGCTCGACATGGTCGTCTCGTTGGATCAAAGCTTCAGGACGGGAACGACCTCGTTCTCGATCACGGGGGGCGGCGCCTTATTCCAGGTCGGCCCGCAGGTAAATGCCAACCTGCAGGTCAACATGGGCGTGCAATCCGTAGCGGCTACTCGACTGGGGAACTCCGCCCTGGGCTTCATGAGTCAGGTGCAGTCGGGAGGCTCTTATTCTCTCGTTGCGGGCGAGTACCAACAAGGTCAGCGGATCGTCACCGAAGCCATACGTCAGATTTCGATTCTTCGCGGTCGCCTGGGCGCCTTCGAGAAGGACACGCTCGATACGAACGTGGCCCAGCTCGGGATCACGATGGAGAATCTGATGGCGTCCGAGTCGGCCATTCGCGACGCGGACTTCGCCAGCGAGACCACGGAATTGACTCGCACTCAGATTCTGGTTAACGCCGGCACCTCCGTGCTGGCCATGGCGCAGCAAGCCAATCAAAGCGTCCTGGCGTTGCTGGGATAAATTTTCGGTCCCGTTCCGCGTGGCGGGTCCTATAAAAGTGAATGTCGTCGCCGGCTCGGCGGGAAAGCGTCATAAAAAACGTTTACCGCCGAGCCTTTGCATTTTAATTCGGTCCTTAGTGCTTTTCGCAATTAAAGCCGTACTGTTTCCGCGACGATGCACATTTCGCCCGAGGAAAGCAACAGCCGGCAGCAGGAATCGGCTGGGCACGAAATAGTCGGGGCTGATAAAGCGTGTGAACGCCCGACTGTATTTCGATCGCTTTAAGGATGCCTTTGGAGGCTCGTGACCTATGATTCACATTAACACAAACATCTCTTCGATGGTTGCCGGACGCATCCTGAATTTTCAGGATTCAGAACTCAACCAATCTCTTAAGCGGCTCGGCACCGGTCTTCGCATCAACACCGGGAAGGACGATCCAGCCGGATTAATTGCTTCCGAGACCTTGCGGTCCGAAAAGCGCGCCATCGGAGCGGCGATCTCCAACATTTCTCGGGCCAACAACGTGGTTTCGTCCGCCGAAGGCGGTCTCGACGAAATCAGCAAGTTGTTGCTTGAGCTTGAGGAACTCATCGACAAGAGTTCCAACGAAGCCGGCCTGAGCGACTCGGAACGCAACGCCAACCAGTTGCAGATCGACTCCGTACTGGATTCGATCAACCGCATCGCGACCTCGACCGAGTTCGCCGGTCGCAAGTTGCTCAGCGGCGAGCTGGACTATACGACTTCCGCCGTAAGCGGGACCGACTTCGACGATGCACGTATAAATTCAGCGCGAATCGTTAACGGATCTTACCGCACCGCGGTAGTGGATGTCACGGCCGTGGCAGAGTTAGCGACGCTGTATTACTCCAGCGCGCAAACCGAGGCCGGCACCACAACGATTGAGATTACTGGAAACCTGGGGACGGAAACCATTAGTCTCACTTCCAACACAGCCGTAGCAACAGTCGCTAACGCGATAAATCAGAGCAAGGATCTCACAGGCGTATCCGCCGTTGCGTCGGCGGCTGGCTTGATGTTCTACAGTACTGAATACGGATCGGACGAGTTTGTCAACGTTCAGACGCTGGCCGGCACGTTCGCCGTGACGGGCGGCGACGCCGGAACCAACAAGGATTACGGCGCCGACGCGACCGTGCAGATCAACGGCGTGAGCGCCGTCACCGACGGTCTGAACGCCAAACTCCAAACCAGCACGCTCTCGGTCGACCTGGATCTATCCACGGCCTTCGGAACCGCCGTGGGAACCTCGACGTTCTACGTCACCGGAGGCGGGGCCGACTTCATGATCTCGCCGACGATCTCGCTGAACGGTTTGGCTAGTCTCGGCGTAGGGGCCGTATCCACCAGCCGTCTCGGCCGCGGAACGGTGGGCTTCCTGTCCTCGCTGGGCAGCGGTCAGACAAATGCGGTGGATTCAGGCAACTTTTCGACGGCACAGCGCATCATTCGCGAATCTCAGACCCAGGTTTCGGAACTCCGCGGACGACTCGGCGCTTTCCAGAAGGACACGCTGACCCCGACGGAACAATCTCTGGGCGTCACGCTGGAAAACATCAGCGCCAGCGAAGCCAACATCCGCGAAACCGACTTCGCCGAGGAAACCAGCAACCTGACCCGCAGCCAGATTCTGGTCCAATCGGCCATGAACGTGCTGCGGATGGCAAACTCTCAACCGCAGAGCGTCTTGTCACTCATGCAGTAGAGCGGGGCATAAGTACACAGTAAACCGGGCGGCTCGATTTCGAGTCGCCTTTTTTATTGGCGATATCGGCGCCCATAATCGCCCTCGGCGGCCGTCAGAACACAAAGCGCCGGCGAGGGCCACCCAATCAGAACTCGAAGCACCGGCGAGGGCCATTACCTGGGATCGGCGTTCCTCACATGGCGCTTGCTTGCGCTTCGCGTTCGGATAGGGCTACCGCTCGGTCGCGTCGTCGGCACGAACTCTGTATTCGTTTGGAAAAGAAGTTAATCGGTCGCGGTCGGCTCCGGGGGAACTTCGGTTTTGGTCGCCAACTGAATTTGGTTCTTGCCGCTTTGCTTCGCTTGCAGGAGGGCCGCGTCAGCCGCTCTCATGAGGAGTTGACAGGTCGCGCCGTTCCATGGAAAGCTGGCCAAGCCGCCGCTGATCGTTATGGGACCAGGAGCGCCGGCGCCCAGACAATGGAAATCGTGCTTGGCGATCGCCTTGCAGAATCGCTCGGCCAAATCCGCCGGCGTGTGAGGATGCTCCGAGCCGGGCACGCGTTGCTTCTCGGCGTCCCAAAACACGACGGCGAACTCGTCGCCTCCGTAACGCGCCACGATGTCGCTCTCGCGCGTGCAGCGTCGCAGCAACAGGGCGACCTCCTTGATTAACTCGTCGCCCACGTCGTGTCCATAACTGTCGTTATACGTCTTGAAACCGTCGATATCAAACAGCAGAACGGTCAGACGCAGGCGCTTGGCCGCGGCATGTTCGAGCAACCGGTCGAGCGTGCGTTCGAAATAGCGGCGGTTGTGCAGGCCGCTGAGATCGTCGGTCCAGGCCTGTTCGCGCCAGTACAGCCGCTGCGAGGTCTGTGCCAGGATCGTCTCGATCAGCCGGGCGTATTCCGCCAAACGCGCCGCCGTCTCGGCGGCGTACGTCCCTCGGGCGCGGCGAGCCAAGGCGACCTGCCCGACCGCCTTATTCCGCACCAGAAGCTTCTCCTCTAACACGAGCGTCTCGGTTTCACCGGCCGAGCAGGAGATATCGTTGAACTGGATCGACGCGCCCTCCGCCTCAAACGTCTCTTTCAAGAGAGCCGTCAAAAGCTCCAGGGCGGGCTCGACGCCGTCGTCCATGCGCCGCAAAACGTCGCTGAGTTTGCCGATCACCCGCGCCGCGGCGCCGGCGGCGGGCTGTGGATCCGCGTGCCGGCGCGCCCGGGCTTCGCCGAAGGCCCGTTCGACATCTGCTCGTCGAATGGGTTCGAGGATGTATTCGTCGGCCCCGTGCGTCAGAGCTTGCCGAGCCAACGGTTCGTCAAAGGGTCGGCACCCGACGACCAGGCGGATATCCGGGGCCGCCTGCCGCAGGCTTTGCACGATTCTCAGGGCCTTGGCCCCCGGCACGAGCGATACGAAAGCGCGGCCGAAATCCTCGCGCCCGCTTTGCCAGACGCCCGCCAAGGCGTTGTCAGCGACATGCACCTCGCAATTTGGCAATGCCGCGCGCAGCGCTTGTTTTTGCGCGTCGCCCCCAACCAGGAGTAATCGCGTCTTTCGAGCCATATGCCGCTTCGTTCCGCTCTTGAGTAGCCGTGTGCCGTTATGTCTCTTCATCTTCCAGTAAAGCCTTCAGTTCTTCCTGTGTGAGAATCGCGCGATGCAACGAATCGGCGGTTCCACGCTCCGCCTTCCCGAGCGCCTCCGGCGGTCGCGCCGCCAACTCGGCGGCTAGAACCGCCGCATCCTTAGTACGCACATTGGGCACGGGCGGTTCGCGCTTTTCGCCGCGGCTGGTTTCATGCGACGGGGTTGAGAGCAGTGGTTCCAGAGTTCGATGGACGCCGGCCGCCGCCCCTTCGTCGGATTCGCCGCGCTTTAATTCAGTCAGAGCCGCGGGCGTCCGCTTTAGCATGTCTCGAATGGCCGAAGCTGATCCGAAATGCCGCACGCCGAACTCCGACGCCATGACGTCGGCGGGCAGGCGTCCATACAACACCGCCGTGACTCGCGGCCAGGCTTCACGCAGATATCTGATGATGCCCAGTTCGTCGGGCGCGATCCAGTCCGTTCCGATCAAGGCGAGCGACGGCTCGCGCGTCCCTTTCGACAAGGCGTACACGCAGGTCTCGAACACGTCGCTAAACGAGACGGTCTGCGTGTGATTGCGTTCGAGCCAGTCGCCGACGGCGGCATCGACTACGCCGTCTCCGGTGCGGAGATGAATAGCATGTTCACAGCGCTCCATGGCTTTTTTCCACTCCGCGCCAGCATGGATTTAACTGACAATTCATTATATCGAACCGATCGATGAAATGTCAAAATGACTTCGAGAGAGCACGGTTCACTAGATTCGTCACGCCGGGCGCCCGGCGCCTTCACGAACGCCCGCCCGTACCAGACATCGTCTAATAACGACCTATAATTTCACTCTAAACGGGTCCGAGGCCGCATTCAGCTTCGCCGTCAAGACCGTCGTCGAACGCTCTCCGATCATGTAAACTCCGGTCGAACTTGAACCGGGTTGTCCGCGCGGCGCGACAGCCCGGGGGCGGTCGGTTGATAACGCAGCCGCGCCGGAAAGCGGGAAAGTCAAATGAACGAGAGGGCCGAGTGCGAAGGCGGGATCCCGGATTTACGAAACGCCATGCGCGGTTTCCTGGTGCTCGACTTATTCATGCGTCTGCTGCTGTGGACCGGCGCCCTCGGGCTGAGCATCGGGCTGTGCAACGCGTGGCATATCTGGCCCGAAGAAAGTCTGGCCGACGCGGGCTTCGGCCCGGCTTGGTTCTGGTGTAAATGCATCGGCTGGGGCGTGTTTTTCTTCAACGTTATTTATGTCGCCGAGTTGATCGTTCTGCGGCTGTTGATCCCCTCTCCGAAGGAAGGGCGCTATCCCTTAGGCGCCGTCCCGAGCCGGCAACTAGTCTGGGCGGGCATGCTCGGGGCGCTCACCAAGGCTCGTTATGAGCCCCCCTTCCCGGGCTTTCTAGTATTTCACGTCGCCAACCTGCCGCCGATGTGTTGGCTGATGAATCCGATCGTCGGCCCGAAATCGCTGTCCTGCCACGCGGCCGATCCGCACATCCTGGATCCCCAGGGCGTACGTCTCGGCCGCAACGTCGTCATCGGCTTCAACGCCACCGTCGCCGGCCATTATCAGGATCGCGACGCTTTGACGATCAAACAGACCGTGATCGAGGACAACGTCATCATCGGCGGTCACGCCGTCGTCTATGGCGACGTGCATATCAAGGCCGGCGCTGTCGTCGGCGCCGGGGCCGTCGTCCTGCCGGGCACGATCATAGGCCCGAACGAATTCTGGGGCGGTCTCCCCGCAAGGAAAATCCGCGACCTCCCTCCGCTGTGATCGCCGCGCAACCTCACTAAGCCAATCGACATAGTTGGAAACCCGAGCGCCGTCGAGCGGGTAAGCGACGCGCGATCCCCGGGTCGAGCGTGGACACGATCGGACTCATTGAAGCCGCATTTCTTCATTCTTAATATCGCATTCCTCACGGAACTTCGGATTTTCTGTCGGATCCCGGCTTCCTGGCCGTCTGTAATTATCGCGACACGACATTGCGCGCGATTCGTTGTGCGCATATAATCAGCGACCTAACTCAGGTGAACGAGTCAAGGACATCCAATCTCAGCTCAACCAATCTCACAAAGGAGCCTTACCAATGAAACGACTTATCTCTCTCGCGATATGTCTTTCCTTGACGGCCGCTGTCGCCGCGGCACAGGAAAAGGAAAAAGTGAAGAGCAAGGCGCCGGGCCCTAAAAAGGCGGGCGTCGCTAAGCTGAGCGATCCGCTGGAGATCCTCAAAAAAGCCGACGCCGCCGCCAAAACCGTGAAATCCGTCAAATACCACGTCGTGATCGAACCCAGCGGGGCGGCGGAACAGTTCGGCGGCAAGGCTGAAGGCGACGTAATTATGTCCGGCGTACTGACCGACGGCGGCCGGCCCACGATCGAGAAATACTACGTGGAACTCAAGGTCCAGGCGCCGAATTCCGGCGAGATCCGGCACATCTCGGGCGGAACGGACGGCGAGGACTTTTACGTCGTCCACCACGCCGAAAAAACGGCCTATCAAGACATAGACCCGGCGGTAATGGGTCGCGCCGGCCGCACGCTGACGGCCGGCTTTATGATTGAATACTTGCTCGACGGACCGTTCGACGACGAGATGAACGGACGCGCGCGTGAATTCAAGGGGATCAAGAAGGTCGCCGGCGAGGAGTGCTACGTGGTTCACGTCGTCTATCAGAACGAACAGGCGCCTCAGGCGACATGGCACTTCTCGGTCAAGGATCTGCTGCCGCGCTGTCGCGTGGACGAGTATACGCTGCAAGACGGCTCTAAAGGCGCGATCCGCAAGACGATCAGCAAGCTCGAGGTCAACCCGAAGCTGGCGCCGGACGCGTTCAAGCTCAAATTGCCGGAGGGTTATACCCAAACGGACGATTTCGCTCCGTAATCTTGCAGGTTGGCGCCGACTCGCCCCCGCTGCAACCAAGCCCGCCTTCCAGGCGGCGCGACGCCGGACAAGACTCTGAAGGGGCCGAGCGACGCACGGCCTCCGCGACCGCTCAATCGGCGAGCCGCCATGCACTTGACGCACGTTTGAATATGAAAGGAATTGAATATGCACGCGTTGAACAGCCGCGGAGTTTGCTTCATGTTTTGCATTGTCTTGTCGGCGGCGGCGACGTCCGCGCAAGCACAATGGACGCAATGGGGCGGCCCCAATCGTGATTTCATCGGCGACGCCGAGAATCTCGCGGATGCCTGGCCCGAGGACGGCCCGCGACGCATATGGAAACGTAAACTCGGTTTCGGCTACTCGTCAGTGCTGTGCGACGGCGACATGCTCTTCACGATGTACCGCAACGCGATCACCGACGAAACGGAGTATTTCGTCGCTCTGAGCGCCCGCACGGGCGAAACCGTATGGGAACACGCCAACAAAGCCCCCTTGCTCGAGGAACCCGACCAGCGCTGGGGCGGCCAGGGGCCGAATTCCACGCCTCTTATCATAGGCGAGCGTCTGTACGCCGTCGGGTCGCGAAACGTGCTGCACTGTTTCAATAAAAAAACCGGAAAATTGCACTGGAAACGCGATCTGGAAAAAGATTACGGCGCCGCGACCGACAAGCACTGCGGCTATTGCCCGAGCCCGATCGCGTACGAAAAGACGATCATCCTGGCGGTCGGGAAACCGGCGCCGGAAGAAGGCGCCCAAGGAGATCGCGAACAGGCGGATGTGCCGCTCGAAACGCGCACGCGCGTGGACGGTCACGCGCTGATGGCTTTCGATCAAAAGACCGGCGAACTGGCCTGGAAAAACATGGACTTCGCCGTAGATTTTTCTTCGCCTCTCATCATCAACTTTGACGGACAAGCTCAATTGGTGTTTTCATCCCCCGACGGTCTTTTCGGCGCGAATCCCACCAACGGAGACCTGCTCTGGCATTTTCCGAAGCGCGGCGGGATCATTACGCCGCTGTGGAACGGGCGTGACATTCTCTTCTACGGTACGACGGACAGGAATAAAGGCGCGGCGGTCAAACTCACGAAACAGGACGGTAAAACCGTGCCGACCGAGCTGTGGTCCAACAAAAAGATCCGTTGCGCGCTGGCCACGCCCGTACGTATCGGCGATCACATGGTCTGTGCGAACGATAACATACTTCTCGGCGTGGATTTCAACACCGGCAAACGAACCTGGGCCAAACGCGGATATACGAGCCCGGTGCTCGTCTACGGCGGCGGCAAACTGATCCTGCTCGATGAAGGCGGGCGCCTGACGCTCGCGGAAACATCTCCCGAACGACTAAACGTCCTGGCTAATTTCCAGGCGACCGAAAAATACTCATGCACGGCGCCGACGCTGGTCGGCCAGACGCTGTACGTCAGGGATCGCAAGCACATCATGGCCCTCGACCTAAGTCCGACACAGCAGGCCCGCGCGGATTAGCCGCCCTCGAGAAGCGGCGCCCGATCAGCCGTATCGTAGCAGCCGAGCCCCGTGTCCGTCGTGGACATCCAAATGATTTGCCAAGCCGGGTAGACCAAACCTCTGGTTTGTTTTGTAGCGCGCCGCTGTCGCAGCTTTCGAACGATTCGTCCGATCACTTTAGCCGAGAAGCCCCGTGTATTGCGTCAGAATAACATTCCTGGTCTCTCTAATTCTCGCGGGCGCCGCCCATGCGCGAGCCGCTCTGGTTCACGAATTGGCGGCGAGCGGCGATCTGACCGGACTCAAGAGCCATCTGGAATCCGCCCCGGATTCAATCCGAAGCGTCGACCGGAAAAATCGCACTGCGCTTCATGTCGCCGCCGATCGCGGGCGCGCGGCCGCCGTCGAGTTATTGCTTAGCAGCGGCGCCGAAGTCGACGCGCGCGACGGGAAGGCTCGCACTCCGCTGCATTTGGCGGCGTTCCGCGGCCACGTCAACGTCGCCCGGCGCCTTCTCGAACACGGCGCCTCGAAAGACCTGACCGACCGGACAGGCAAGCGAGCGATCGACGCGGCCGCCGCGCGCGGCCGCCGAGAGATAGTCAATTTACTGCTCGACGAGGAAATCGTGCGCTTGTCAGGGCGCGTCCATCGAATCACTCCCGCGTTTTCATCGCGTATCAACATCGTCGTCAGCGCCGGGCCAGACGGCGTGCTGATCGTGGACAGCGGAGAGAGGTTGTCGGCCGAAAGCCTGCTCTCGGCGATCGAATCGCTCGGGAAAGGAAAACCGAAGTACGTCATTAACACCCATCAGCACCCGCCGCACATCGAGGGTAACGCAGTCGTGGCCTCCGACGCCGTCATCATCGACTACAAAAATGCGGAGCAGTTCGTCGCCGCAGGCGTCCTGAAACGCGGCGACCGGCCGTTGCGCGGCTATGGGGGCCGCGCCTTCGACGAATATTTCACGCTGCGTTTCAACGGCGAGGAAATCCGCCTGATTTACGCCCCCGGCGGACACACCTCGAACGACCTGATCGTTCATTTCGTCGAATCCGACGTAGCCGCGCTGGCGGATCTGCTTGATTCGCAGTCGTTTCCTTCGTGCGGCCCCAATGTCCCGCGCTATCTGGAGATCATCGACGCCGCGATCGACGTCTTCCCGTCCGACACGACCTTCGTCGCCGGCCACGGCCGGGATTCGGATTTAAACGAGCTGCGTGAGTATCGAGCAATGCTGACGGAGACGATCGAAGCCATCCACGACGCCATGCGCGCCGGAAAAACCGCTGGGCAAATGCAGCGCGAACGCATCCTCAAGAAATGGGATTCGCGCGGCGAATTCCTGCCTCAACTCGGCCCTGATTACTGGATCCAGGCCGTATGTGAAAGTTATCGCAACGATCTCGGCGATGCAGCGACGCCTTGACCAATTCCATGCAAACGTCCGCTCCGAGGAGTACGTATCAGTCTGATCCTTGCGAAAGCAACCACGAAATGAACTCCGGATCACTGTACGCCGCGTCCCACGAAACGTGCCCCACATCGGGCAGTTCCGTATAGCGCACGTCGCCGCCGGCCGCTCGCACGGCATTCACCATCTCACGCGACTTCTCGACGTCGATGGTCGAGTCGGCGTCGCCATGCCAGCACCAGATCGGCGTGCGCGCCAGCAACTCGGCGTCCGCCGGATCGCCCCCGCCGCAAATTGGCGCCAGCGCGCAAAACAGCTCCGCGCGGGCCGCCCCGAGCGTCCATGTCCCAAACCCGCCCAGCGACAAGCCCGTCAACGCGATGCGGCGCCGATCGACGGAGTATTCCTCGCATGCGGCTTCGAGCGTCGCCAGAGCCAGCTCCCGCATCGGTCCTTCCCAGCGCATCCCGATCGGCATGTGCGGCATCACGATTATCGCCGGAAAACGCGCCGGCGTTTTGCGAACGGCCTTGCCCAAACCGACGGTCGTATGAATTTGGCCGTCTTTTCCGCACTCGCCTCTCCCGTGTAAAAACAGGACCGCCGGCCAACGCTTCCGCGGCGTGTAGTCATGCGGAATCCAGACGGAGTAGCGGTAGGTTTTCTCGCCCATGTCGATGGTTTTCAAAACAAAGCCGGTCACAAGATTCGTCATCGGTATTTCTCGGACAGCATGCTCGGCCTTTCGACAAGCGACCGGCGCCAAAGCGATCGCGGCCAGGACGCCCGCGCTCGCAAGTCGTGATATATAACGCATACGCCCGCCGCCTCCGCCCAATTTTTCGCTCCGTCTCAAACCCGCCCCGATGGAACCGGGCGCGCGAGCGGCCAGCCCGGGAGCGGTTCTTGAAAATAACCAAAACGCGTTCCGCATGCAAAATACGCATTTGCTCGAGGCGCCTCATTCCAATCTTCTGTGATGTTGTTTTCGGCGGCATCGGCATCCGACGTGATCATGGATGTCCACCCGCTCGTGGAGGCGTTGGCGCGAGTCTTGCCCGCCGATCGTCGGGCGCCGGTGGGTGAGCATCATCTTAAGGGGTAAGACGCCCTCACAGCAGCGCAAGTGCGGCCGCGGCCGCGGTCTGCGGCCCGGGTTTATCCGTTTTCCTGATGTACACCCGGATCAGGTCCATACTCAGCAGACTCCTTTCGTCCGTCCTCCGGACGGAGTTGGAGAGGGATCTCTTCTTCCAGGGACTGAAGTCCCTGGCTAAACTCGGGCGCCCTCCGGGCGTAGATTAGTCATTGTTTACCTTTTTTCCTGACGTACACCCCGCGCCGGTATTGGCCGGCCGGAGACCGGCCCTGCGGGGTTTAGATAGGTTATAATAATGCGGCTAGATGCGTCGGACCTGACGACCAAACGCAAGCGGCGGAGAGTCGTATATCACTCTCCGCCGCGCGTGGTTGGAAGGCTTACTCAGCCTCTTTTTTGGCGAGATGGCGCGGTCTCGGTCGCCCGTGAAATTCACGCGGCGTTCGACAGAGCGGCCGTTATGGAATCGCCGTCCGGTCAAGCTCGAAGCAGTCGTAGCGACCTTCCAGCCGAATCCAATCCAGCAGTCGCATCAATTGCACGACATTCCGTAGACAGCCAACAACGACGCCAGATCACTCAGGTCCACGTCGCCGTCGCAGTTGTGATCGCCCTGGCCGTAGGTCGCGCCGGCGGTGATGCCGTAGTTGGCGAGCAGTTGTGCGAGGTCAGACAGGGTCACGGTGCCGTCCCGGTTAAGATCGCCGTTCAGGGTGCAGAGATCTCCGGCGTAAGCCTTGTGCACGATCGGCGGAATACCGGGCAAACCTGGCAGGGTGAAACTGAATGTCAACGTGTCCGGCTGCGGAATGATGGTCACGTCGACCTCCACGATCCACGAACCGTCGACGAACGTGGCGCCGCCGATGTAGCCCTGCCAGCAGGCCCCGCCGACGTCGAGGTCAAAGTTGTGCGGATCCTGGGTTGGATCCGCGCCGAAGCCGACGAGGCAGATGTATAGATCCTTGACCCGCTCGATGATTTCGACGTTGTACATTTCGACCGTGACATCGAAATCGCCCGACAGCGGATCGAACACCGTCGTCAGACTATAGTCTTCCGGCACGGCATACGTGCTGTCCATGTGGTCGGGATGGTCGCCGACGGGCGGATCCCACTCGGCATACGTCCAATCGCAGGCGTCCGGGTACGTGCCCCACCAATCCGGCGGCTCGCATTCCGGCGGCGGGTACAGGCACTCGTGGTAGATCGTGCCCGCGATCAGATAATTCTCGCCGCGCACGTCCACGGACACCCAGGCCGGGCAGTACGGGAGCATCAACTCGAGTTCGTAGTGGCCCGGCTCCATAATGTAGATCGGCGGCTCAGGCCCGCGCTCGATGAATATCTCGTCGTACGGCGGCTGGTACGGATCGATCCACTCCGGGGTGGTCCAGTTGATGACGACCTCCAGGTAATCGGACGCAATTGCGCAGGGGAATTCGACGTCGAATTCGAGCCTGACTAGCTTTTCGCGTTCCAGGTCGTATTCGTTCGGCCACCACATGTTGATCCATTCCGGATACTGGATCCATTCGCCGGGACCGTCCGGATAGGGCCAGCCGTTGCCGCCGCCCTCGGCGAGCCTGCCGTCATAGTAGTAGTCAGCCGGGCGGCATTGCACGGTCAAGTCGCCGAGGCCGGTGTTGCTGGAGAAGCCGCCGACCTCGATCAGGTATTCTCGTCCCTCCTCGACCCAGACCATGCAGCGTGATTGCAGAGAGGTACCGCCGTCGCAGCAATGGTCGTCGTTGCAGCACAGCATCGGGCCGATCGGGTCGCACTCGCAAGTCTCGTACACGGCGATCTTGGTGTCGTACTCGCTGCCGCACGTATCGACGACCATCGCGCCCGTACACGTAGCCGTATAACAGTACCACACGTTGGGGGCAGTCTGGCACAGTCCCGGCCCGTCGAACGTCGCGGCGGTCGTGTCGAAGGGCAGATCGACCACGTCGCCGATCGGCATGGCGTCTTCACAATCGTCGTTCGGGACCGCGGGGAGGCACTCGTGGTCGATCATGCCCGCGATCGTGAAGCCCTGTCCTCGTATGTCCACGGAAACCCAGTTTGGACAGAAGTCCAGCAGCAACTCGAAGGTATAGTATCCCGGCGTCTCGATGATCGGCATCGCCTCTCGCATAATGAACATCTCGTCCGGCGGAAGCGGCGGATTTTCGGGGTTGATCCACTGGGGGGTCGACCAGTTGAAGGCAAACTCCATGTAACCGTCGCCCGCGGGGAAGTCCACGACGAATCCGACGATGATGCGTTTCTGGCGTTCGAGGTCGTACTCGTTCCACCACCACATGTTCCACCATTCGTACTCCGGATAGTAGATCCACTCGCCGTTCCAGCCGTTGCCGCCGCCCTCGTAGTTGAATCCGTCGAACCAATAATCCGGCGGGGTGCAGGTTAGGGTGACGACGCCTGAGCCGACGCTGCCATCAGAATAACCGCCGACGCGGATCAGGTAGTTCTGACCGGCGGTGACGGCCACCATGATCTCGGATGTATAGCCGCTGCATCCGGTCATGTCGTCGTTGCATCCCAGCAGGATCAGGTTATCGCAGTCGTCTCCGTCATAGACCACCAGGTCGGTGTCGTAGTCGGCCTGATTACAGGTGCTAACCTTCAAGAGGCCGTTGCAGGAGGCGTTGTAGACGTACCAGATGTCGTGGTAGGTCTGTCCGTCGAATTGGCATTCGGGGTGGGCGGGACCGTCGGTCGTCGCATCGATGGTGCTGAACGAAGTATCGCCGTCGTAGATCGGAATGGCGTTCGGGCAGTCGTCGTTTACAGGTTGAGCTAGTGACGTGCTAGTCGCCAATAGGAAGATTCCTAGCAGACAGCAAGATATTTTCCAATATTTCATGGGACTTTCCTTGCTCCAGAAATGCGTGTTTCTGATGCCTATATCCGGCGGCCCTTAAATGCGCCCCCCCGGAGCCGCCGTCACGTAATCGTTGAATCTACGCAACACGGCAATGTGCATCGACATCGTGTCTGAAGCCGGAGGACACGAGGTCGCCCCGGCGGATCGGCGGCGAACGAGCGGCGGCAGCCGGCCGCGTACCCCCGCCTGGCGCGGAGCCGCAAGCGCCAACTCCAGGGTATTGCGGACTAGATTTCACCGGCATCCCCCAACAGCGCGCTTCTCGTTCGGGTTGTTTCGCGTCCCGCCGCATATTACATTCGCCGTTCGCCTGACGTGCCGATAATATCATACCTCGTAAAACTTTCTGATTCCAGAATTACAACGTAAATTCAATGGAATTTCCCATTATAATTCACGTCACGTCACTATCCTCCCGCACATAACCGCTCCCGCTCAAACGAAGCCGATGCTTTTGTCGTAAATCCTTCAGTTCATGAAAAAAGGCGACGCCAACCATTCGGTCGACGCCGCCCGACAAGGAGCTTTGACAATTCGTTGCGGATCTGAGTTAGGGAACCATGACTACCAGGCTGAAGTTTCCGTCGGCCGGAACCATGCTTTGCCCCGCCTTGATCATGATCTTGAGTTCGACTTCCGTCCCGACAATCGTGTCGCCTGACAGCGAAGACGGCATGATATACCAGTAGCCGTACAGTTGATATAGCGGTCCCGGATCCGAATACAGCCGTCGCGCCTCGCAGCTCAGCAACACCGAAATCTCGTCGCGCGTGTAAGCCTCGGCGCGTTCCGGCAGTATCACGCGGACGATATACTCGCCCGGCGTCGGATAATTGGGATCGCCCGCTTCCGGCTCCGGGCGCTCGGCATTAATGATGCCCACGGCTTTACCGGCGGCCGGGGTGTAAACGGCGCCGACAGTCAGCGGGAACGCGTCCAAGTCCGTACCGGGAATCCAACCTCGAGCGATCACGCCGGTGAGATCTTCGCCGTCTTCGCCGTCTTCACCGTCTTGACCGGGCTTTCCAGGTTCTCCGTCCTGCCCGTCGACGCCGTCCTGTCCGTCAACTCCGTCTTGTCCGTCGGCGCCGTCCTGGCCGTCGGCGCCGGGTTCGCCGGGCGTGCCGGGCTGCGTCTGTTCGGGATCGTTGGTATCCTGCTCGGAAGCGATTTGGGCTTGCGTGTTGGCGTCACTAACTGCCACCGCCGCGCTGAACCACATCGCGTCCATCAAACCGCTGGCGGCCACGTCCTTACAGTCGAGGTTGGTGTCCATTGCCAGTATCGATCCCATGCATATAAGTCCCAGAATTGGTGATGATCGCAATCTCATTGCTTCGCCTCCTTAGGTTGTTGCACTTTGCTTCAGTACGTTAAACTTCTCGTGTAATTGTTGGGCCGAGCAGATTTTTTACCCTGGTACACGTTCCAGTTCGCCGGCCGGTCGCTGATTCTACGCCCCTAAGTTCGTTAATCGCCACTATTTAACAAAAACAGCGGCGGTTTTCTCAGGGCCCGATATACGCTGCCTTTAACGTCGATTCGCCAGGAGTCCCGCCTAGTTATAGGGGCCAGGACGCGCGTACTACATTCGCCTGTAAAAAGCTATCGGACCAAAACCCCCGAGCGGATTGAAATCGCCTCGCGCGTGTATCCGCCCCCGTCGAATCCGTCATAATACGATTGATCATCCAGTATCACTTCGGTGTAACTCGACGTGTCGTCGAACAGATACCCCGACTGAACCGACGGCCAAGACGAGCGGCCCGCGTGCATTTCCGCCAGCCAGCCATGGTCGCGCGTCGGCCCCAGCGCCAAATTGGCCGCCGGCGGATTGGTCGTCGTGTACACGACAACGCCTCTGTTCGGGGCGCAACCCGCCAGCATGAGCAGCATAATTGTCGTCCAAGCGCCTTTTATCATCGTTCAATGCTAGGGGGTGCATCCGACGACAGGTCAAGCACAATCGCGCAATAAATCCTTCGTCGGCGATGTAAATGCATCACAACCCGCCGCCGCGCATTATTTATCGGCGCGCGGAGAAAAATCATCATAATCCCAACCCGGTATTACAAACGATCCGCCGCATCTCGACTTGCGAGACTTGTATGCTATGCTAGAAAAAAACGTCTTCATCGCGGCTTGCGCGGATTTTCAGACGCCCCCCTGAACCGCCTTTCCCGGAAGGATGAACTGAGTTCGCACAAAACCGATGCGAGAGCCGATGTATTATTCCGATGCATTCCCGCGACGTAACGGTCACGATCGCCGCTCCGGCGTTCGCGCGACGCTATGCATGATTCTCGGCGCCGCCAGCCTGTATGCCGTCCCCGCCGCCTCTGCCGGCGACGATCCGCTCCAAGAGGCTCCGACCGATTGGCGCACATTTGTCGATTGGGCGAGCGATGAACTGAGGCGGCGTCCGCCACCCGTCCCGGTTCCTCGGAATCCGCGCCGCGCCGAGCAGCGGCGGCCCGTGCTGTACCTCGAGGAATTGATGGGCGACGCGGAGGTCGTCGGCGTCTGGCAGTCCCTGCAAAAAAGCACGCGCCCGCTGGCTTCATTGGGTCCGTTTCGAGATGACCTTCCAAACCAGAATCTAAACGTCCGCGAACGCTTCGATGAAAAACTGGGCCGCGCGCGCGTCCTGACTATCAAGGGATTTCACATAAAGCGCGAGGATGTCGGGGCCGTTAAGATCGAAATCCGCGCTCCCTTCGGTCGCCATTTCGATCTCGACTGGGCGCTGGGCGGCCGCATGCGCATACCGCTGCCCGACAACCGCGCATTTTGGCCCCTTACTATTTCGACCGACGGATTCCCCAACTGGATCGGCCCGCTAACCTCGATAAAAATTCGCACCGACGGCCTCGGCGACGGGCCGATCGAAATCCGTACGCTCGAATTTCTGCCCAAGCGCGACACCTTTCCCGAAACGGCCGCCGCCCGATCCGTCACCGTAAACCGTGAACGCCGCCCCGCGATCTACGCCCACCCGCCCGCCGATATCCGCTTCCCAGAAATCACGCTGCCTCGACGAGCCGTTCTCCAAGTCGGTCTGGCCTATCTGGCGCTCCGAGGACGATCTGAAGCGAACGGCTCGTCGCGACAATCCGACGACCGCGCGGAGCCGATGGAATTCTCCGTCAGCGTGGAGCACCGCCACGAAACGACTGAAGTGTTGAAACGCGCGCTCGAACCCGCCGAACGCTGGATCGACGTCTCCGCCGACTTGTCCAAATGGTCGGGTAAAAAGGTGTCGATTACCTTGAAAACGATCGGCGTCGATTTCGACTCGGTGGCCGTCTGGGGCGCTCCTCGCATCTACGAGCCGGACGACCAGGCGCCCTGCTTCGTGTTTTACCTGATCGACACGCTGGCCGCCAAGCACCTGGATTTATACGGATACGATCGCCCGACCGGTCCGAACCTCAAGACCTTTGCCGCGGAAGGCGTCTGGTTTTCGCGCGCTTTTTGCAACTCGCCCGTCACAGTCTCCTCCGTGCCCGACATTCTCTATTCCATGCCCGCCGAGCGGCACGGCATCTACGCCGCTTCCATGCTGTCCCCGGACGGGCTCGTTTCGCTGGGAGAAGCGATCCGCGCCGCCGGCTTCGCCACGGCGTTGTTCAGCACCAATGTCAACGCCGGCCCGCGTCAACGCACCGATCGCGGGTTTGACACGTTCGTGGATCGCATCAGCCTCGCCTGGAAAGAGGTCGTCGATCGCTCGATCCCGCTGGAGGACGTGCGCTACTGGCTCGAAACTCACGCCGATCGACCGAAGTTTCTCTATATTCACACCGCCGAACCTCACGCTCCGTACGCGCCGCCTCCGGAATTCGCCGACCGCTTCGATCCCGACTACGACGGTCCGATCACCGGGGCCATCGGCGGTTCGCGGGATTTCTTCAATGCGAAGACCGCACGCGACCTCGCCCACGTCGCCGCGTTGTACGACGAGGAAGTCCTCTACGCCGACCATGGCTTCGGTCGTTTCCGCGAGTTGCTTCGTGACCTAAAACTGCACGACCGCGCCACCATCTTCGTCACGGCCGACCACGGCGAGGAGCTGTACGAACACGGACATTGGGGGCACGGTCCCTGCCTTGATACCGAAGTCTTGCACATCCCCTTGATTGCGGCCGGTCCGTTGGTCGCCGCGCGCGGACGCAACGACACGCCCGTGCAGCTGTACGACATCATGCCGACAATCCTGGATTTGCTGGATATTCCGACGCCCTACGAACTGACCGGCATGAGCCTGAGCCCGCTGCTGCGAGCAGGTCCGCCGGCCGATACGCGCGCCTTTCAAACGCGTCCGATTGTCCATTCGCACCATCGCTCGGCCGCGCTCAATTACATTCAGTACGCCTACATCGAGGACGGGCGCTGGAAATTGACTTTCGCGCGCACCGGCGGCCCCGGCCAACCCGACAAGAGCATACCCTTCTTCACGCTCTATGATTTTCAGAACGGTATCTACAATGTTAAAGACGTGCTCGACGACCGCCGCGACATCGGCCGGCGCCTGATCGGCAAGCTCATCGCCTACTCTCGTGAACAACACCCGTACGATCCGGGGCTCGGCCAGCAAGCTCTCGAGCTCTCGCCCGAACAAATCCGCGAACTGCAAGCCTTGGGCTACCTGGAACACGACGAGGAATAATCCCCGCTGTGCGCCTTTGTCGCCGCTTCAGTTTTTGCTTTAGTTTTCGTCTTTATTTTTGCATTTTGAATTTTGTTTCTTCACTCCCACTCGATCGTGCTGGGCGGCTTGCTCGAGACGTCGTATGTCACCCGGTTCACCCCCGCTACTTCATTAATTATCCGATTGCTGATGGTCGCCAGGATGTCGTAATCGATGTGCACCCAGTCGGCCGTCATGAAATCCGCCGTCTCGACCATCCGCAGCACGATCATGTGCTGACCTTGATAGGAGCGATCGTCGCCCATCACGCCCACGCTTGACAACGGCGTCAGCACCGCGAACGCCTGTGCGATTTTGCGGTACCAATCAGACGCGTTCAATTCTTCCAACAGAATCTCGTCCGCCGAGCGTAAAATCTCCAGCCGCTCGGGCGTTACGTCTCCGGCTATCCGCACCGCCAAACCCGGCCCGGGAAACGGATGTCGCCAGACCATGTCCTCGGCCAGTCCGAGCGCCTCGCCGACCTGCCGCACTTCATCCTTGAACAACATCCGCAACGGCTCGACCAACTCAAACCCCAATTCCTCCGGCAAACCGCCCACGTTATGATGTGATTTGATCATCGCCGCGTTCCCGGTCGCTCCGTGCCCGGATTCGATCACGTCGGGATAGATCGTGCCCTGCGCCAAAAACCGCGCCCCCTCGATCGCTTCCGATTCCTCCTTGAAGACCTCGATAAACTCATGCCCGATGATTCGGCGTTTTTCCTGGGGATCGGCGACGCCTTTCAAAGCGGACAAAAATCGCCGGCGTGCGTCCGCGACCACCAGCCGCATCCCGAAATGATCTCGAAAAGTGGCTTCGACAAACTTCTCCTCGTTCCGGCGCAGCAAACCGTTGTCCACGAAAATGCACGTGAGCCGATCGCCGATCGCCCGCTGCACCAGCGCCGCCACCACGCTGCTGTCGACTCCGCCCGACAATCCGCAAATCAGTCGGTCTTCCGCGCCGACTTGCCGCCGAACGTCCGCCACCAGGGATTCTACCTGATCCGCCACGCGCCACTTCCCCGCGCAGCCGCAGATTCGATAGATGAAATTTCGCAGAATTTGCCGCCCCTGCGGCGTATGCGTGACTTCGGGATGAAACTGCACGCCGTACACCGGTCGCTGTTTATGCTTGACGGCGGCACAGGCGCAATTCTCCGTGCCGGCAATGCTCTCAAATTCGTCGCCGGCCGCCGTGACCACGTCGCCGTGGCTCATCCACACCGAAATTTCGGCGGGCAAATGCGACAGAACGCCTTCCGCTCGCTCGACGTTAAGTCGCACGCGGCCGTATTCGCTCGAACGACCGGCCTGCACGGCCCCGCCCAACACTTCGCAGGCGACGTGCATTCCGTAGCAAATCCCCAAAACCGGAATGCCCAGCTCGAAGACGCCCCGATCGCACCGCGGGGCTTCCTTCCCGTAAACGCTGGCCGGCCCCCCGGATAGAATGATCCCGCGCGCCCCCATCTCCCGTATCCGCTCGGGCGGCGTATCGGGCGGCAGCAGTTCACTGTAAACGTGATTCTCGCGCACTCGCCGCGCGATCAGTTGTGAATATTGACTTCCAAAATCCAGGATCGCGATGAATTCTTTAGCCTGCATGTGTTTTCCCTGTCGCGTGGTTCACCGCGCGTCATTCGTCTTTCGGCGATCGTTCAAGTCCCGGCCTTGCCGCTCTTGCCGTGCCGCCACCAGAGATACGACATCATCGCCACGCCGAGCAGTCCAAACGGGGCCATCGAGGCGAACCAAACCGTCGGATTCATCAGCGCGGTCGGTTGCGACGCCGCCGCTTCCGTCGTTTGAGCCGCCGAAATCGCAAATGCATCGAGCAATGTGCCCAGACCGACGCCGGCGATCGTGGCGCCGAAATACTGAAATGAATCGATCACGCCGGAGGAGAAACCCGCCATCTTGCGACCGCCGATGTCCATCGCGGCGGCCGAACCGAGGATCGAATGCGTGGCGTTGCAGCTCATGTCGATGCCGAGCAACAACACGATCGCCATTACGGCGCCGCCCGCGAACAGTCCTTCCGCAAGCATCATCGACAACACCATGAAGACGAATTGGGCGAAATATAGCACGGCCGCGACCGGTGCGCGTCGCCCTCCGAAAAACTTGTCGGAGATGAATCCCGAGCTGAGCGAGCTCGCGGAAGCGCCCCAGGGCAACAACACTACGGCCAGCCACCAGAAGAGACTGTCGCTCCTTCCAATGTTCCAAGCCTCGTCCAGGTAGATCGTCCACCACGAAGAGATGGCGATCCGCACGAAACCGGTGCAGAAATAGGCGCAGGCCACGATCCAGACGATCGGGTTCGAGGCGATCTTGCGAAAAACCACGCCAAGTTCGAGCCTTTCGTGCGGGTCGTCGTCCGGATCCTCGTCGTCGTGAGCTATGCTGTACCCGGCCTCTTCCGGATGATTCTTAACCATCAAATTCATTAAAAGTATAATAATGACGACTATCACTGGCGGGATGATGAACATGTATCGCCAGTCGAGCTTCGGTACGGTCAGCGTGAAAAATATCAATGGCACCGCGAAACCCGTCGCCAGCAACGGGCCCAGTTGCCCGACGCCCATCCGCCCCAGGTTGATCATGATGCCGAATACGCCGGAAAACGTGCCGCGTTCCTGTCGGCGAAACCAGGCCGTGTTGATTTTGATAAAGCCGGGCGCCCCGAACGCTTGCACGTATCCGTCCGCCATGCGGATGATCAACAGCGTGAAGAACAGCCAGCCGATGTTGCTCCAGGCGACGATGCCGAACATCACGTTGAGCAGCACGGTTCCCAGCGCGCCGAGAGTCATCGCCATCTTGCCGCCGATGCGATCGGTAAACAAGCCGTTGACGATCTGACCGACGCCGTAGG
>Ga0180434_10002394_pt1 | contig 25197 bp, 17 predicted proteins | sample SS_ome_7_FD_132453 | JGI IMG/M metagenome (GOLD analysis project Ga0180434, IMG submission 132453) | Hypersaline lake sediment archaeal communities from the Salton Sea, California, USA - SS_1_D_2 metaG | ecosystem: Environmental > Aquatic > Non-marine Saline and Alkaline > Hypersaline >... | reverse complement strand
TGTAAACAATTTTTTTAATTATTCTGTGCGCCAGCGTTTGAGTGTTTGCATAGCTTCTTTCATAATGGCTTTTGCTTCTTCAGTTTCAACACCGTGTTCTTGTGTCAAAAATTCAGCTCCTTTTTCGACCATTACATCAATAGTCAAATCCGGTTCAGTGAAGGCACCTTCTTTGTAACAGTAAATGCAATAATCTTCATTTTTAGAACCATCCTTTTCTGTGCCGAAAAGTTCTTCTTCAGACAAAGGCATAGCACAGCTTTGACAGATAATTTCTTCTTCTTGTCCGCTGCAGCAGCAACATTCTTTAGACATATAATTCCTTTTGGGTTAAAGATTAACGTTTGCCTTCCCAATACTCCTCGGCCTCTTTTTCCATTTTTTCAAGACGATCGTAATAATCAGGAAATTCGATAAGGTGTGCCCATGCAATTTTTCCGGTCATCAGAGCATCGTCATTTGTTACGTTGGTTCGTGAATCATGCGCACCATGTTCGAGTTCTACGTCCATTCCGCGTCTGAATTCATCAACATTAAACTCTTTCCAGGTTATTCCTAGTTGATTTCCAATTTTTATTGCTTCTTCATTAGTAAATTTTTTGTGTGACATAATTAATCCTTGTTAATTGCAATGTAGATAGAGACATTAACATTTTTTGGATTGTTTTCACATGGTGAATACATTTCAAAATCAGTTGTGTACGATCTGTTTAGATTTGTGCTCCAAATCTGTTTCCACGTTTCCAAAATTGCCTTTGGGGAAAATTCTGAAACGTTGAATGTTGCATATATTGATTCTGGAATCTCTTTAATGATCATTCCTTCAGGAGCTATTGTTGCATCATTTACCATGCATCCGGTTATGAATGTATAAGGTTTGGTAAAATCGCCTTCATAATCGGTGTATGCACCAATGATTTTGTTATTGATTTTATTGGGGATTTTTTCAATTAGATTTTTTTCAAAAAAACGATCCCAGAGTGAGGTGATGTCTTTTTGTGATTGGCCTTCTTGATTTGTTGTTTTAATTGATGGACCAATTATTGTTATTTTTGGATATGTGATGATCTGATGATTCATTATTTTCCCGTATCGTTGATTATCAAGATTTAATGGTTAATAGTTTACAATTTCTTTAAATTGATGCAACTCAACTTTTTCGTTTATTAATAACATTTAATCTGATTTAGTGTTTGACGATCTTGATTTTCGTGTCATTGCCGATGGATATTTCTGCGGTCCCACCGATTGGAAGAGTTATCATTGGGCTCGTGTGGCCAAAGTCAACATTTGCAATGAAAGGAATTGAATCGAGTTCTTTTTTTGTTTTAATGATTTTTATTAATTTTTCATTCGTCATGGTGCTTGTTTTTTGAAATCTACCGAGAACAATGCCTTTAACTTTGTAAAATTCAGGTGAATGAACAAGGGCTTGTAAATGAGAATCAAAATGATGCGGTTGTGCTTCGCCATCATCTTCAATAAAAAGTATTGAATTATCAAAATGTGGGAAATATTCGGTTCCTTGAAGGTGTCTAAAGCAGGTGAGATTTCCACCAATAATTTTTCCTTTTGCAGATCCTTCATTGATGGTCAAAAAACCATCATTTTTTATTAAATTACGATCTTCTTGGTTGCAGTACCATGCATCATCACTCCAAGAGTCACTTGGTTTGATTTCAAATGGTTTATTGGACATTAAACATTTTTTGAAATAATCGAGAGTATTGTCAAAATATAATTGTTGACCGAATGTAGAATAGTGGGGCCCCGAATAGTTGACCAGTCCCGTTTTTGTAAATAGCGCATTGTTAATAACTGTTACGTCTGAAAAGCCACAAAAAACTTTTGGATTATTTTTAATTATATTCCAATCGATATAACGTAAAAGTTGATTGCTATTAAATCCACCTAACACTGTTAAAATTCCGTTGACAGAAGGATCTTCAAATGCTTCGTGAAGATCCTCAATTCGTGATGCAATCGTGCTTGAATCAAACTCATCGCATTCGTTAACGTGTTTGCCAAAAGAAATATTGAAACCTAATTGTTCCAATCGTTTTGTTGCAATATTTTGGACTTGAGGTGAAACAATTTTTAACGATCGAACGGGTGATATGATTCGTATGTTATCACCACTTTTGAGTTTTTCTGGAAAAATTCGGTTAATAGAGTTTGATAGTCTTTTCATTGTAGTTTGTTCAGATTATTTTTTTAATGTTTTAAAGCACATAAACCAATCAATACATTTTATGTCGTTTTGTTTAGCGTTTTCAACTCTTTCTTTTGCGCTACCGCAACTTCCCGGTGGCGGTACGATTACGTCATCGCCAGGCATCCAATCTGCTGGAGTTGCGACATGTTCTTTGTCGGTTGTTTGTAGCGCAATTAACAGTCGTTTAATTTCATCAAAGTTTCTGCCGACGCTTAAAGGATAATACATAAGTGCGCGAACGATTCCTTTTGGATCGATATAAAAAACGGCACGTACAGCTTCGGTATCACTTGCTGAAGGTTGAATCATACCAAATTTTTTAGCGACATCCATTTTTATGTCTGCAATGACTGGAATGTCAATTTCAATATTTTTAAGATTTTTGTATTCAGCACGCTCTTTAATTGTTCGTAACCAGGCAATGTGGCTAAATTTGCTATCGATTGAGAGTCCTATTAATTTGCAATTAAGATCATCAAATTTTTTTTGCATTGACGCGAATGTCATAAATTCTGTTGTGCATACTGGTGTGAAGTCTGCAGGATGACTAAATAATATTGTCCATTTTCCTTTGAAATCCCGAGGAAATTCTATCGCTCCCATGGTTGTTTCTGCTGAAAATTGAGGGGCTTTTTCACCAATAAGTGGTATGCGGTTTAGCTCTTTATTTTCTTCCATGAAGATATCCTTTTTTTGAAAGAAGGGATATTTTCTGAATGTTCTGATTTTTATTTATGGAGGAGAGGGAGGGATTCGAACCCTCGATTCCGATCTCTCGGAATAACGGTTTTCAAGACCGTCGCATTCGACCACTCTGCCACCTCTCCATTTATATGTCATATCTTTATTCTAATGATTTTTTTTCTAAAATCAATTAAATCATCATTAAGGGAGATATTTTTAGATTTTAATATGTGGAACAAAAATGGTGCGCCTAAGAGGAGTCGAACCTCTAACCTTCAGATTCGTAGTCTGACACTCTATCCAATTGAGCTATAGGCGCATATTTTATGGCGGAGAGAGAGGGATTCGAACCCTCGTGCCCGGTTTCCCAGACTCTTGCTTAGCAGGCAAGCGCTATAGACCACTCAGCCATCTCTCCGGTCAAATTTATCATATTTAATATAGCGAATGGTCTTTCCGCTGATATTTCAATGCAATGTTTGTCAAGTATGTATAAAAATAATAAACGATCTGACAGCAAATGCAAGTAGTTTGGTTAATAAAACTACTATTACTTAGGGGCGACATATAATTGGTAATAACAATGGGGGCCGATGGATGGTAATAATTTGCTTTAATGTGTCCGCTTAAAAGTGTTGATTACTAGATTTTATTGAATAGGATCTGTTTTTTTTGTTATTCTGGCGCTAAGGGATAATCTAATTTTGTGGGGATGTGGTATGAAGAAAAATATTTCAAATGTTATATTTGTGGTTCTGTATATTTTGGGTTCATGTTGGGGATATACTTTTTGTGCTGATTCTGCTGGCCGTGGACCTGCCAAATCTGATTATTTTAAGACTACTCGTCTTTTGATTCTAAATAAATCGGGATACAATATAGGTATTAGATATAATATAGAAGAGAGTGATTGGTATGGAGCGCATTCTGTTACGGAAATAAAAGATTTGAACGCCGGAGGATCCCTCCTTTTGAATAAAACTCCTGTTGATATTACGATTTGGGCCCGAGGGGGGATTTTTGATTATATTGGAAAGGCTCATACAATAGACATTTTTAATCAACCCGGTTTATATAATCTTGAATATGGCAATGATGTTGTTCTTATAATAGACACAGAGGAATCAAGGGTTCCGGGGACAGAGCCATGGAAAATTTCATTTCGGGTTCAGCCGAGATCAGACGCCATAAGCGCACAAGCAGTTCTTCCCCAAGTGTCTTCTATTTCGAAGGAGCGACAAAAAAAGAAAGCTTCTATTTTTGCACAAGAACCTTACAGTTTGGAAAATCTAAAAAATAGGACAAGAGATCTTTTTGAATATGGACCATTTAGTTTCTATATTGGAGTAAGTGGGTATAAAAGTTCTGGTGATTGGTGGGTGCAGCCATATTATAAAGTTAATCGAAAATTACATGATTATTTTGATCGTTTTCCGTCGAGTTTAGTTGGTAATGAAGCTCGAGTTAACAGTGAGGCATTAGAAGCGGCTGTTAATCTATATAAGATTCATCTTGCGCCCAAGACGTCTGATATACCACGATATATACAAGAACTCATGTCTATGATTTCTAATGATGATACCATTAAAGAAAGCCTGTTTGCTTTTAAAGCAAACATTTTTAGTCATGAATCTCGCTATAAAGAACAAGATGGAATTCCAAAAGTTGTTATCTATGTCTATGGAAAAAAGAATGCTCAATATGTTCTTGATGAAATCTATAAAAAATTTGGAAATGAAAAAGGAAGTGGTCAGGTTCCTGGTTATAATGAAAAGGTAACTGATTTCATTTTCTTTGCACAGGGAAATAGGGATGATAAAAAAACAGGATTAGATGTGTATGATGAACCTAAAAAGGTTTATTATAATCATGAAAAATTAGTAAAGAAATACTCTACGCAGCAGAATAAAATTGAACTTCCTAGAATTGATTATCACTTAAAGAATCCTGCGCGTTAATCATAGATGTGGATTTTTGTATAAACTTTTGTTAATAATTTTTGTCTCACAAAGAATTTGTGAGACAAAAATTATTTTCTTTTTTTAAGTTCAACGATTAATTTTTGGGTGCTTTCTTCAAACCAGCTTCGTGTTTGCATGTCAGATGTTTTAGCCGCAATTTTTAATGCTTCATCGGCAATCTTTTTGCCATCTTTACAAAATATTCCTGCACGGACAAATGATGCAAATAATAGAGGTACTGAGTCGGGTTCAAGATTTTTTTTGTAAAGTCTTTTATATCCAATGTTTTTCCAGCTTTCAATAACTGAAAAAATTTCAGGATGCTTGAGAAGCCTGCCGTCAACAGCATTCAGGCATTTTGCTTGATATTCCCAATCAAGACGCATGGGGAGAGCGTTCATTATCTTTGCAATGGTTGTTATTATTCGTTTTTGAGTGTTTGGGTTGAACTGGTCAATAGTTTTTGTTTGAGCGATTTTTTCAAGTGTCGATATTTTTTCTTCATGATTTTGCAGATTGAAGGCAAATAGAAGTGGAGGTTGTAATTGCAGTGGAATTTTATCTTTCGGTGTTGTTGTAATTGCGCATAGATTAAAAAGTTGAGAGATTCGTGATGGTTGTTTGTCTGAAAGAAGTGATTGCATAACAGATGTTGCAAGAGGAGACTGTTTTGATTTTTCGTGTAACGTCAATTCTGCGTGGTTATAAAGAAGTGTTAATTGAGTGTTTTCACCTTCAAGATTTAAGCCTTCAGGTGAAAGATCTCTTTCGTCTAGCATTTTAATTTTATTTGGATCAACGCGAACTGTTTTGAGTATAGGTATATATTCAATAATTTTTGGAAAATTAACTTGATTAAAGTCTGATTGTAAAAAGTCTTTGTTTTTATATAGTTTAAGTCCTAACAGTTGATTAAGGGCTACGATAATATTTCTTAAAGATGCTGCTACGGTAAAGAGTTCAACATTTTCGTCTTCAATGAGAATGTATGTGTGATTGCCGATGGTTATATGTTTTTGATTCTCCTTCGCTCGTTTTGCTTTTTCAATAATTTCTTTAGGTAATTGTATAAATCCATCTATTTCGCTTGGCGCAGAGAGAACAATCGGAGATCCGTTGTCAGAGTAGTAAAGCATTCTTTTATATGTTATAAACGGTCTATTGACAAGAAGCTTAGACCATTGTTGATGAACTTCTGGGAGGTCCACAGATACAGTTTGTTTGCAAATATTGTTTTGATAAAAAGAGGATATGAGCGGATTTATTCTGTCGATTATATTTTCCGGTATTTCGAAAATTCCTTTTTGTTGGTTGAAAAATAGTGTATTGCATAAAAATCGTATTGTGGTTTCGGTGCAATCCGGGTAAATAATGTCTTTATGTTCAACGTTTGCATATTCAGGTTTTTTTGGGAAGGTGCCTCGATAAAATCGATCAGTTATGTGTGCAAACAAAAATTCTTCGTATGCTTTATCTGTTAGCGAAGCATCGGTACATTTTTCTTTTCCAATCGACGATAATTGTTTGTGTGTTGATTCAAAATTATTTTGATTAAATTTAGCATTAAGCCATTCTTGAGTTTCGAGAATAGAAGCATCTGAAAAAATTTGTTTTCCGAGTGTTTTTTGCAACGTTTGATAGTACGTAAGAATATCTTTTTTATCTACAGCTTTTTTATAAAGAAATGCCAGAAGAATTGTGTGTGCGATATGTGGTGGATAAATTGCCGAAGTTTCAGACGAATCAATAATTGCCTGAGCAAGTTCCAGTAATCGATTGCAATCTCCAGTAACAGTTGTTTTTGATAGTGATTGTAATTGATTTTTAAGTTGGCGAATCCGTGATTTTGCTTTGCGTTGTTCTGCGCCCTTAAGGCCTTCAAGAATTTTCAATTCTGCTTCAATATTTTGTTTTCTTTTTTCGTTTCTTAATGTTTTGAACAACCTGCTTGTGTCAAGCTTGCTGAGTTCTTGTGATTGTTCATATTTTATTTGTTTGATATCACTTTTGATTTTTTCTTGTTCTTCTGCCGTTGCTTTTTTAAGAGTTTCAATTTTTATTTTGATTTCTTTTGTGTAATGACTTTTGACGTTGTTTCTTTTTGTTTCAGTTGATTCTATTGAAGATAGAAATGAAGAATCTTGGACAATTATTGCTTCAAGCTTTTTTGCATTAAGCTCTTTGATTTTTGAGCGAACATTTTCAAGAAAAATTATAATGCGCGCAATTGTTGATGGTTGTATATGAGCTCCGGGGTAACCCGGATTGCTTGATGGTACAAAATTATTGTTAACAAATGTCCAGAGTGCATGAACGAGCCGTATTGGTCCATCACCAGGAGAAAGCCATTGCCCTTTAACTCGATCGTCAAGATATCCAAACTCATAATAATTGCGAATCATATGAGACTCGGCAAGAGCTGCACCATGAGCTACGCTTAAGTGTTTATATTGATTTGACAGTATTGAATATGTGGAAAGAATATCTTTAATTGTTATTCCCAATGTGTTGTAAGAACTTATGGAGAAAAATATAAAGATGATATTTATTATTTTGAATATCATCGTCTGTTTTTTTGCCATATTTGAGATTCTCCTATTTGTAGAATTTTTTGCGTAATCGCTAGTTTTATGTGGTTACGACAAGAAGGTAATTTTATGAAAGCAATCATTATTTTACAGTTGATCATAGTCGGTCGGTGTCTGGATAGGGATCCTCGACAGAAAATGAAATTAATGGCTGTTGCTCCAATGAATTGAATGGTTGATCAAGTGAACATACAGGTTGAGAGTGTGGATCATAAAAACAATGGGAATAAGGATCATCGTTAGTATATGGAGAAGGATCCTCGAATGAATTGAATAGTTGATCAAGCGAACATGCAGGTTGATAGTGTGGATCATTTGAACTTGTTATATTAATTGGTGAAGTTTGAGGGATAAAATGTGGTTGTGATTCTGGATTTAGTAAAATTGCTTGAGCCGATTTTTGTAGGTTAGATGGAGCTTCTTTGTGCTGAGTTTTAATGTGTTTTGTTAGGCTTGATTTTCGTGATAAATTTTTATTGCAGAATTTGCATTTGAAAGGTTTTTTACTGGTATGAATTATCATATGTTGTTTTAGGTGTGATTTTTGAGAGAAATTTTTATGGCAGAATTCGCAATTGAAGGGTTTTTCGCCGGTATGAATTCTTATGTGTTTGGTTAGGTCGCTTTTTGTCGCGGTAGTGTAATTGCAGTCAAGATGTTGACAATTGAAAGGTTTTTCACCGGTATGAATTGTCATATGTTGTTTTAGGTGTGATTTTTGAGAGAAATTTTTATGGCAGAATTCGCAATTGAAAGGTTTTTCGCCGGTATGAATTCTCATGTGTCTTGTTAGGTTTCCCGTTGATGCAAGAGCTTTATTACATATTGAGCACACATATTTTTTAGGATTATTTTCCCCTGTCTTACGCATTTTGTGAGGCTCTTGTGGTGCTCCGGCGTTAGATCGTTTCATTGCCAGGTTGGGTGAACAAATTTTTATCAATATGATTGTCAACGAAATGATTGTTTTAAAGGTATTATTTTTATTCATTTTTTCTCTTAATGTTACAAGGTCTTCTTTTTTTGTTTTATTTTTTATTAATAATAGCTATTTATTTTGTATTTGTCAATTAATGCATCCCTCGGGGGAGTGGTTTCAGGTTTATTCGTTAAGGTTGTATGAAATCTTGGCATCTCGTTGGAAATATATAATACTTGTGTAAATATCTCTTAAGGAGAAAAGATGCTGATATGTTCTATAAAAGTTGTTCCTTTATCAGGCCGGTCGCGGTGTGTTTTGGATAAAAATGGACAACTTAAATGTTTTTTAAAAAGTGCCCCTGAAAAGGGAAAAGCAAATCGGGAATTGATTAAGTTGATTTCCGGAGTTTTGTCTATAGCCCAAAACCGTGTATCAATTATTTCGGGATTGACTTTCCGCTCTAAACGTATAAAAATTGAATCTGATATAACCTGGGAACAGTTGCTTGAAAAATTAGGCGTTCAATTCCAGCAATCGATATTTTGAAAAAAGGAAAGAGTTATGCCGTATTTTAAGTGGCAAGGTATTGATCTTGTGGGAAAGATAAGAAACGGTAAAATATTTGCTCGTTCTTTTGAGCATTTAGATTCTCTTTTGCTGAAACGTGATATTGCATTGATGAACTACAAAGAAACAAAGCCCTTATTTGTGCGTTTAATCGGTCTTCAAGATAAGATTAATTTTTTTGAGCGGTTGTCAGTATTACTTGAATCTGGGGTGCTCCTTCCACAAGCTTTGTTGATTATTGCTGAATCGATTCAGCATCCTTTTTTGCAAAAGATAATCTTGGATTTAGAAAAGCGTGTACAGGCGGGACAATCATTGCATGAAGCTTTGTTGAATTATTCAAGTCATTTTGGATCAATGAGTATTCATATGATACGTGTTGGCTTTGAAGTTGGGAAGTTGCCTCTTGTTCTAAAAATATTGGTAATGCATTTAAATACAGGAAATAAATTTTTGAAAAAAATACGCTCTGCGGCATTCGTTCCTTTTTTAACCTTACTTTTTTTTGTTAGTATTACCCTCGTTATTTTTGTCGCTATTATGCCTCTTTTTTCGTCAATATTTGAATCAATGCAACAAGAAGTGCCAGCGATGACTTTATTGCTTATGAAAGTGAGTTCTTTTTTGAGGAGTTCTAGCGCTATTATTGCGGTGATTATTATTTTGATGGTATCGCTATTTATATATTTTTGGCTTGGAAGAGAAAGGCGAAAAAAGCTCTTGGATTGTTTTATGATCAAAACTCCCGTTTTTTCGCATCTTGTTGTTTTGGCAAGTAATTTTACGTTTTTTCAGTCAGTTGCAATTTTGCTTGATGGGGGAATGCAACTTGTGCCTGCATTAAAAATTGGTGTAGATACGATTAGCAATCATATAATTCGGGCGCAATTTATACCAATTATTAAATCTGTTGATTCAGGAAGTTCTTTAAGTCAGGCAATCTCGATGTTTCAGCAAAGATTTTCACAGACAGATATTGAAGCGATGATTTTGGTTGGTCAAGAATCCGGTCAATTGTCGGCGATGCTTTCACGTATTGCTCAGGATTATAAAGAGAAAGCAGAGCGGAAACTATTTCTTTACAGTTCTCTGTTTCAGCCAATTATTATGATAATGTTGGGTATATTTGTAGCGCTTCTTATTGTTGCCGTTTATATACCTATTTTGACGTTGTCTTCTGCAATTTCATGAGCAAGTAACGATATTTTTATGTTGACGATATCTATCTTTTTTCCTACTCTTGTATTATATAAATGAGAATCACACGTTCATTTCTTTGAAACATGCCGGGATGGCGAAATTGGTAGACGCACGGGACTCAAAATCCCGCGGTAGCGATACTGTGTCGGTTCAAGTCCGACTCCCGGCACCATTTTATTTATTTTTACTTTATGTAACCAAATTTTATTTTTCGATAAAAGGATCTTGAGAATATGACATCGTCATCAGATTGTATCTTTTGTAATATTGTTAAAGGCTACATTCCAGCATCTATTATCGAACAAAATGATAGTGTTATTGTTATTAAAGATCTTCACCCCAAAGTTCCTACCCATTATTTGATTATTCCTAAAATTCATATTAAAGATGTTTCTTCTCTTGATGAAACCAATGCACATGTTATGCGCGATATTGCGTTAATGGCAAAAAAGATTTCGCACGAAAAGTTAAATGATGCTGCATTTAGATTGATTATCAATAATGGATCAGGTGTTGGTCAATCAGTTTTTCATCTTCATTGCCACTTTCTCTCTGGCAAAAAAATGACCGATTTTTGAAGCGGTTTTTGATTTTTTACAGCTGTTTCGTATACTAATATTTAATTGAAATTCAGATATTCCATGCCGAGATGGCGAAATTGGTAGACGCGCAGGCTTCAGGAGCCTGTGGGAGCAATCCTGTGCCGGTTCGACTCCGGTTCTCGGCACCAAATACTTCTATACAAACAAGATTTCTTGTTTGTATAGATTTTATTCAGTAAACCGTTCGTCTCGATATTCTTTTTCTGGATTAAGTTCATCTTGATAAAATAGATAAAGGCCTATAAATACAAAAAAAGTTGATACGTAAAAAGGCCATCCAACGGTTTCTTTCAAAAACATCCATCCATACAGGGCGCCAAAGAACGGTGAAATAAATCCTGCAAATGAAAGAAACGTCATGGTATATGATTTGAGCAAGTATCCATAAAGATTATAGCATATGATATTGCTGATTATAACGGTTAGCATAAGTAATCCCATGAATGGAAGAAAATCAGAAACTGGCCAAAATGATCCCATCAAGAATGATGTTAGCAGTGCTAAAGCACCTCCAGCGGTCATTCCAATGCCATTAACCATCATTGGAGAATAGCTTTTATCTTTAATTAATTTTCGAATAATAATCCAACTATATGTATGGATTCCAACAGATACTAATATAGAAAGTTCTGGCCATGAAATAAATGCAAATTCACCGAATTTAGACTCTCCGGGACTGGACGTTAATAACATCGGAATCATTCCTAAAAATCCAATTCCTAGGCCTCCCCACTGTTTGTAAGTCATTTTTTCTTTGAAAAAAAGGTATGAATAAAAAGCAGTGAAAAATGGCGCAATATTCATCAGAAAGCATGCTTTGAATGATGGCATGTTATTCAAGGACCAGAATCGGAGAATGTGTGCAAGATAAAATCCAAAAACAATAATTTGAATATAATATTTCATGTGCCGCATTTTGAAGCGAAAATGTTTGTGTGCATAGAAGTATTGGTAGGTCAATAATATTGACCCTCCCAATGCCATCCGTATTCCGCAAAGAAATATTGGAGATGTATATGTAAGTAGCACTTTTCCAATAACAAATGAACTGGAAAATAGTGCATAAAGTAACACTATAAGCCACATCGTGGTAAATCCTAAATGTATTAAAATTTAATATTAAATGCTAAATCTAAAACATTACTATAATGATTTTTGTATTGCGATATAAACAATCGCGCTTAAAAAGCTTGAATGTATTCTAGAGTCCCTGTTTTTGCTAGTTCTATTACTTTGAACAGATAATATATGGGATTCTCCTTTATTTTTATAAGTATGTACTAATAGTTAAGGAATTGCAACAGCTCTATAGGTTTTTGTTTTCTATATCGGCATTATTTTGAAATATTTTTTATCAAAAAATATTATTTGGGTGATTGCTCTGTTCGATAATTGATACACTTCTTTTGCAAAACAAACTCGTGTTAGTAGTAGGTGAGTTGTAAAGAATTGAAATGCAATATTCTATAATGTTTGAATGTTTTAAGTTCGTTTCGCGTTGCCTTACTATCTTCAGCATGAATGGTTAAGGGAAAACTTATTTTTGACCTTTAATACAAAAATTATTATAAAAAATCAACAAAATCTAGGCGCAATTCTTTATGTGATTTTTTATTTCGTTGACGATTAGCAGGAATCATGGTAATTCCTAGATATAGATAATAGATTGTATGAAGCAAAAAATAGTGGGGAGCATGATGAACATTTATATTATTGTCTTATCTTTGTTCATTTTCTTTTTTCAGTCAACATATCCTGTTACTAAAGGTTCTGAAACAGCGGTTTCTGTTGAACCGTCATATACATTTACGGGAACGGGCAATGAAATGCTTGGATTCGGGTGGTTCAAAAATGGATTTGTCTTACAAGATTCCAGTACAACCTGTTCATTTAACGATGTTTTTCCGGTTTCAGGTACAGTTAACTTAAACGGTGGCACGTTATATTTGGAACAAGATCTTCTTTTTAGTAATGTTACCAATTTGTTAGGAATGGGAAAAATATATGGTTATGATCATTTCGTTGAGTTTGGCAGTAGTATAACTTCATTTCCTGCCGATGCAGAAGAGTTCAGTGATGTTATCCTTAATTTTAATAATCATATAACACTTAATAGTGAAATTACATTTAAAGGTAATTGTACGCTAGATGGAAAGGGCAATAATTTTTACATTGGTACAGGGTCTATAGTTGTAGATAGTGGATCGACGCTTACAATTAAGAATATGTGGCTAAGGGGGGTTTCAGGTTCTAATGTTCGTTGTGCTGATGATACCGCTACGCTTGTTTTGGATAATATTAAATGGGTTCAATCGGGTGACGTTACTTTTGAGCATGGCGGGATTTATTTTGAAAATTTTGTTGATTTTTGTGCTTCATTTACTTTTTCCTATGAAAGTGTATGTACCAGCACAATTGCTTTTTGTTCTCGTTGGACCCTTGCCGAGGGAATTACGCTTTCGATTGCAAGTGATAATAATCAGCCTCTTGATTTTTCCGGAGGATTGTGTTCTTCCTTAAGGTTTGATTGTGCTAATTGGTCGATTAATTCTCCGGGGATGCTTATTGATAGGGGTGTGTTGGAATTTGCGCGCGAGGTAACAATTGATATAAATTCTACGTCAACGTCAGATGGTTTAATTTTAGGGGATGGCAATATTACAAAAGATCTTTGCTTTGATTTTTTGCCGGGAACAGTGATACATTGTCCTCGAGGTCATCTTGTTTATGATGTTGTAATGGATGATTGGATAGTATCAGAGTCTCTTACCGCTCGTCTAATACGCGATGCTGATAGCCATTTTTATGTTAAGCAGGATTTAACATTTAAAAATGTGTCAATAACTTCTGATCCAGCTTGTATTTTGGATGTTGCCGATGAAAAAACTATTACGTGGAATAATGTCAATTATATTCAGGCTGATGGTGAATATCAAACGCAATCGAAGCGATACAATGCGTACACATTTTTATTGAATGGTGATGATTACATTTTTCTTAAACGTGGCAATTTTGTTGGTGCCATACTGGTAAATGGTACTGGAAACAAGTTTCAGGGAGGAGGAACTTTAAATGGTCCTATCCAATTTGTCGATGAAAATTCGTCATTAGAATTTGATTTTAGTGGTGTTATTGATTACGGTGTTGGAATAAATGGAGGAACTTTTACATTGCTTCAAGATTGTGAACTTATGAATGGATCAACGTTTACTGGAAATGGAACTGTTAATCTTGGCACGGGAACAATCATTGGTGGGTATAATTATTGGACTGAGTGGGTAGGAACCTATACGTGGCAATCAATAGGGGGTGGAATTTCACTAAATTCAATTGTTGCAATAAATGGTAGTTGGATAATCGATGGAAATTGCTTTATTGATGCAAATAATAGAACAATTGATTTGACGAATGGAGAAATAATTGTAACAGATGGTTCGTTGTTATTCTTGCAAAATGCCGTTATTAAAGGTTTGTCAGGTAAAAAGATTCGTTGCGAGGGGAACGGTGCAAATATTGCGTTATATGAGACAACATTACATCTTGAAGATGATTATACTTTTGATACGGGTGCTTTAACCGCTTATCTAAACGTTGATATCGTTGGAACAAGTACATTTTCTTATCTTAGCCCGCAACCATTTATAATTGAATCAAATACGAATTTAAAGATCTCAGATGTTGTTTGCCAACTTGGACCATCCGTTGGAACGTCTCATATGGATTGGTTTACGTTTACAGATGCGACTTCGAATTTAATTTTAGATGATTGTAATCTCAATATTGGTTCAGATGGAGTTTTGCTTACTAAGGGTATAATTACTCTTTCGCGAGATGTAATTATAGACGTAGATTCTACTTCTACTGCAAATGGGATTATCATGGGTGACGGAAATCCAGAAAATGATTTTGCCCTTGAGTTTGAGGCTGGTGGATCAATGGATGTTGTGCGTGGGCATATTACGTATAATGTTACATCTGGTGATGGTATTCGTGCTCGATCAAAATATACGCGTCTGAAACGACGTGCAAATACCGTTTTTTATGTTCGTAAAAGTCTGACGTTCACAGACTTTGTTCTTGATGATGAATCGAATGCTATTGCTATTGCGGACCCAGGGGTTATGGTTTTATATGAAAACTGTACGCAAAGAATTTCTGATGGTTTACGTCAAAGTAAGTTCCGTTGTTCTAGTTATGTTTATGGTGATGTTGATCAGCTGCTTGCCGGAGGGCAGTCTATTTGGCTTGATATGTGTGGATTGCCGATAAAGGTATATGTTTTATACACAGGTAATAGGATTATCGGTGAAGGTAATCTCTATGAACCAATTATCTTATTGGATAGTTCTGCTGAAATAATATTGAGTGTTAACGGATTGTTGCTCGGAGGTATTGTGCTTAATGGAGGAACATTAGTTCTTGAAGATTCTATCGGCGGTATTGGTGCGTGCGGTCCCGGAACTATTGATTTGTCTTGCCATGATATGCAATTTAACTTTTCACCGCAAAACTGGACTGAAGATATTTTATGGAAAAGCAATAATGGCAACATATCATTGAATTCAGATGTTACGTTGTCTTCCACATGGACTTTTAGTGGTTCCTGTGTAATTAATGGAAACGGGCATCAATTAGATATGAGTGATGGATCAATTGTTCTTGATCCTAATTCTAATCTTGTTTTAAGAGATATTGTCATTGACAGTATTTCGGGAGATGCTTTTATTTGTGATGACACTTCAACGTTAAAACTTAACAATGTTACGTGGATTCAAGATGGAACCTATACGTTTTCGACTGGGTCGTTAGTAATAAAAGAAAAAGTCAAGATGAAGGGGAATCATACGTTTGAATATGTAACAAGTAGTTCAACTATGATTTTGCATGATTCGATGTTGAAGCTGGAAAATGGCTTTACTTTTGATTATAGACCAACTCAGACGGCTGCCAATTTAATTGTTATGGAAGATGAAAGTTCTATATTGGAGTTAAGTGGCGGCTCTTTGCACGCATACGCATATGGGCTTCAGTTGACAAACGGAACTTTGCGTGTGTTTAGAGATTCATATGTATCATCTGATATTACGACAACAGATAATGGCGAAGATCTTATTACTATTGATGAAGGAATTGTTTTCGGTGATGAATTAGCTGAACACGATATTGTGTGCCAAATTGGTAGTGGAATATGTCTGGAGCTTGAAGAAGGAACATTGAAATATAAGAATGTCGATTCCTCATCATTTGTTATGCATAATTCGGCATCACGGTTGAAAATCAATGATGCTGCATCATTAGATTTGTACCAGAATATTGAGGTAGATCCAGGAATTGTAGCATTTGGAAATAATACCATGCTACGGCGGTTTGCGGGTAAATCAATTATTGGATCGGTAAGTCTACAGGGCCAGTTGAATTATGGGCAAATAATGTAGAGTTTGGATAATGAAGCATACAAAAATAATATTTATTCTTCTTTTTATCGCGATAATACGGCAGTTTGTTTTTTGCGCAAATTTGCAGGTTGGTTCATATGAGGAGGTCTCAATTGAATCAACCGTTGCACTTTCAGGTGACAATAATTCTTTAATTGGGTTTGCAATTTTTTCGGGTGGTTTTAGTTTGGCCAATTCTGCAGCCTCTGTTTTATGGGATTGTTATTATCCTGTGCAAAGTACGATTACGCTTAATAGTGGCACTGTAACATTGACCGAAGATTTTTTAATGGCATCTGATGCTCTCTTTAGCAACGGCGGTACGGTTGAAGGCGGATACAAAGTAGTTCTTCCCAAAATAAATAGCACTTTTACCCTTCCAGGAGCATTTACCTTTAATAATATTACACTTGTTTGTAATTCATCAATTTTGTTGACAGGTAGTGTTACGTTTCAAGGTAATTGTGTAATTGAGGGTAATACTAATGTGATTGACCTTGGTTCCGGATCAATTACTGTTGATTCAGATTCCACTTTATATATAAAAAATGCGATTATTGATGGTATTTCTGCAAATATCAGTTGTCAGGACTCAACAAGTACATTGAATCTTGATGATACGGTCTGGATTCAAAGTGATGATTACAGCTTTGATTCAGGAAATCTTGATATTGTAAATACGAATATATTTACCGGTAAAAAGGTCTTTACATTCGAGACTACCGGAACATGCCTTATTCATCAGAACTCAAGATTGGCCTTTGATTCAGGAATGACGTTTAGTTACAATACTACATCACGCAATGCGTTGGTTTTTGAAAATAGGCTTTCAGTGTTGGAGCTTTACGAAACTGCAATTTATTCGGTTTCGCCCGCTTTTCAGTTAAAAAAAGGAACTGTTGTTGTTAACGGCACATGTCCCGTTTTTAATAATGCGGCAGTATCAAGTAATGGGATATTAATTGGTAGTGGAACTTTTGCTGATAATGTTACGCTTAAAATTTTGTCTGAGTCCGGCTTTGATGTAAGGTCGGGATATTTGGTATATAACAATGCATAAGATAAAGTTATATTTCATATTTATACTTAGTGTGTGTTGCGGTATAGAGCTTCAAGCAATTGTTTATGGAGATTTTGCGTTTGTATCACGATATCCTTCATCTCTTTTTTTTCCTGCAGATGATACAAATAATATGGTACGTGGATTTTCGCAATTGCAGCAAGGTTTGGTTTTTGAAGATTCTTCAACAACGTGCACCATTAACGTTTTTTATCCAATTTTAGGAGATTTGTCGCTCAATGGTGGAACCGTCTATTTAAATCGAAATATAATTCTTGGATCGGATGGTATTATTGCAGGGGCAACAGTTCAAGGTAATAACTATTCAATTGAATATACAACAACTGATAACATTCATTTTCCCAAGCAGCAATCTTTTGCGAGTGGTACGTTCTTAAATTTAATTACGCAATCAGGAGTTGCTGCAGCAGCCAATTCTGTTGATTGGTCGTATGATGATAAATATATTTGTGCAGGACTTTCTAATGGAACTGTCATAGTTTACAGTTTTGACGGAACAAGTTTGACCCAAATTCAAACATTTGCAACGGGAATTGGAACGTTGAATGATTTACGGTGGCAGCCTGGTAGTTATTACATGGCAGCAGTAGGTGAAGGCGGAGCAGTACAAGTAAGAATATTGCAATTTGATTCCGATGCTGGAACGATAACATCAGTAGCAACTGCAAGTCCCGGTTCGGTGCGCGCATGCGCATGGCGACCTTCGGGGGATTATTTGCTTACATTTCTTAATGCAGATCCAGAAATACGTATATATTCTTTTACGCCACCAACACTTACTGCCGGTCCGACAGTTAATTTGGGTACACGATTTGCGGTTGTCCGAAATTCTGCAGCCTGGGATTTTACTGGGCAGTATTTTGCCGTTGCTTTGCAAACACGAAGTTTTTTCGGTTTTATATTTAATTCTCAATTATTGGTTTTTTCATTTGATGGGACTTCTATAACTGAGGTTGCGGCGACAGCAGTATATGGAATTGGTGGCTTGTCTTATGGTCTTGATTGGTCGCAGAGTAACGGATATATAACGCTTGGCCTTTTTGGAAATAATTTTTTTGGTAGCGGAGTTCCTCGGTATGAGTTGTGGGAATTCACCGCTCCATCTACACTTACACAACAAACAGCGGGCACGATAACAATTTCTGGTGCTTCAGCGCGTACGCCAAATTCGGTCATGTGGGGGAATGGAGGAGACTCTCTTTTATTCGGATCTACAACGGGTGGGAGTGGTTTATATGGTTTTGCTGCGTATGATTTTAATCCCTCAACCAATTCTTTTTCCATTTTGTCTGGAGCGAATCCGACTGTAAGTATATATTCTGTTCGTTGGTCTCATAATAATCAATATATTGTTCGAGGCGACTCCGGTCCGAATGTTGGTGTGTATTATGGTTTTGCATTAACCGCAGTTCCTGATTTGATTGTAAATGATACGAAAATATTGTTGAACTCTGATTCTGTTGTCACAGGCCCGATTTTGTTTCAAGGTAAAAATGAGATTAATGCAACACAGCATGTTGTTGAGTTTAATGGAACTGATACTCGTTCTAAAGTTATTCTTGATGATAATGCATCATTGTTTATTGAAAATGCAATTTTGAAAAATATTCAGCCGGATAGCATAGAATTGGGTAATACAAGTAATCTTTCATTGAAAAACGTTTTGTGGTATCAAGAAGGAGAGGTTACGTTTACGCAAGGTAATTTTGATTTTTATGGTGATGTTGTAATAAGCGGAACAGGATCATTTATTTATGCTTCAGATGAAGCAAGTACGATTCATGAAGATTCATGTCTTAATTTTGATTCAGGAATGACATTTAGTTATGCAGCTACAAGTTCTCGTGACTTACTTCAATTTGTTGATGAATCTTCGGTATTGCATTTGTATGAAACAACTTTGTATTCAGTGGTTCCAGGTATTCAGTTTAAAGGCGGAACGATAGTTGTTGAAGGAACGTGTCCGGTAATTAATAACGCGACAGATGAAGCTGGTGGTATGCTATTAGGTGGTGGAACAAGTATAAATAATATTTCTCTAAAAATTTTAGATGAATCAGGATTTGACGTAAGGTCTGGATATTTGGTGTATAAGAATGTATAAGATGGTTATAGGATTAATTGCACTTATATTTTTTTTAACAACGGAGGTCTGTGGGATTGTAATTGGTTCTTATTCATCGGTTGGGCGGAATCCTTCTTCTACATTTTTTCCCGCAGATGATACAGATAATGAGATTCGAGGGTTTGTTCATTTTGATAACGGTTTTGCGCTTGAGGCGGGAAATACGACCTGTACGTTTGATGGATATTTTCCAGTTATGGGAAAAGTTTCGCTAAATTCGGCAACACTACAAATGGCTCGTACGATTGAACTTGGAAGTAATGCAACTATTGAGACAGGAGGGGCAATCGAAGGTGAAGGCTCTTATTCTTTATATTGTCCGAAAACGAATATAATTGAGTTTCCAATACAAAAAAGTCAAGAAGAAGCGAGTTGGCTTGAATTTATTTCCGAAGACCAATTAAATTCTCCGGGAAGGGCCGTCGATTGGTCCCCGTTGGATGATTATATTGCTATTCTTATGAATAATGGAAATATTCGTATATATTCCTTTGATGGGACACTGCCATCTCAAGAAGTTGCTTCTGGTGCCATGGGAAAAACGGGATATGATGTGGCGTGGAATCCCAGTAATAATTATATTGTTGCTGTCGGTGACTCTAGTGGGGGAGGCGCAGAAGTACAGATTTTTTATTTTGATCCAAATGCTGGAACTCCATTGAGTCTTGTAGCATCGGTTGTTTCTGGATCTGATGTTCGTGCAGTTTCATGGCATCCAAATGGAAGTGAATTTCTTATCTACCGTGATGGTAATCCGAATATACAAGTTTATACGTTTACTCCTCCAAGCACGTTAACAGCAGGTGATACATATAACGTGGGAAATAACATGAGAGGGCATGGTATTGATTGGTCTCCGATGGGTGATTATTTTGTTGTGGGAAATAATAGTGGCGCGAATCCTCATTTGTATGTTTTTTCCTGGGATGGAACCAATATTAGTCTTGAAACGAGCGAAAATACTCAGCGAATTATGTCAGTTGATTGGTCGTCGAAAGATAACTATATAGCGGTTGGATTTAGGCAAAATGATCGAATAGAATTGTGGCAATATGATGAAGATGCAAATACATTAACTGAATTTACATCAGGAACAATTCCTTTTAATAATGAAGATCCACGAAGAGTTCAGTGGAGTAATGGAGGCGGCTGGTTGCTTGTCGGTAGAAATGAAGGGACTGATACGCCAACGAGCGCTGAATTTGCTGTTTATTCTTTTGATGATTCAACACAAACATTTTCCGTTGAAAAACTTTTAAATGTTTCTGCAAACGTTCAAGCTGTTGCCTGGTCGCATGATAATAAATATGTTGCCCGAGGGGATAATCGTTCATATGTTGGAGCATATTACGGCTATAGCTTTAACTTTGGCCCACAGATGACTGTTTCTGATACAAAACTATCATTTGATTCTGACGTTATAATAAATGCATCGGTATTGTTTCAAAATAACTCCTTCATTGATGCTGCTGGCAGAACAATAGAATTTAAAAGCACTGGGACACTTATCGGGAAATTTATTGTTGATGCCGGAGCTTCATTAATTATTCAAAATGCAACAATGAAAAACATTAATGAAAATAATATTGAATTAAATGATGGAAGTGTCTTAGGGTTGCGCAATATCAGATGGTATCAGGAAGATACGGTAACATTTACGCAGGGTTATTTTGATTTTTATGGCGATGTTTTGATTAGTGGAACGGGAGCGTTTGTTTATGAATCCGATGAAATAAGTACTATTAATGATAATTCATGTCTTCATTTTGATTCGGGTATGACTTTCAGTTATGCTACAACAAGCTCTCGTGATTTGCTGCAATTTGTCGATGAAACTTCGATATTACATTTGTATGAAACAACACTATATTCAGTGATTCCTGGGATTCAATTTAAAAAAGGAACAATCGTTGTTGAAGGAACCTGTCCGGTAATTAATAACGCGACAGATGAAACTGATGGTGTTTGGTTAGGTGATGGAACAAGTGAAAATAATAGTGTACTAAAAATAGTGGATGAGTCTGGTTTTGATGTAAGATCCGGATATTTGGTGTATAAAAATGTATAAGAAACGATTTGTTTTTTTAGGAATTTTGTTTTTAAGCTTGCCGATATATGCATTGGTTGTTGGATCAAATGCTTTGCCACAGCAAATTACAACGTCTCCGTTATTTCCAGATACTGATACTGATAATGAAATTCGTGGATTTACTCAGCTTGAAAACGGATTTGAATTAGGGTTTGATACAGATCTGACTGCAACGTGCAGTTACAATGCGTTTCAAACTATTAGAGGTGAAGTATTTTTAATGGGTGGCCTTGTTAATTTAGAACAAGACATAGTTTTTTCTGATGCAACGTTGCAAACCGGAGGAGTTTTTGCTGGGAATGATCATTCAATTACGTTTATTTCAACAGATACGATTGTCTTACCTGTTAAGATAAATGTAGGTGTAGATAACAATGTTCTTGTTCCTGTTGTTGGAGATACAGATCCTACAGATCCTGTTTATTCTGTTGATTGGTCTCCAGATGATCAATATGTTTGTGCTGGATATGATACGGGGCAGATTATTGTTTATGAATTTCTGAATGAAACATCATTAGTTCAAAGAGCCACAGCGAACATGGGAACAGGGCTAAATGATGTGCGTTGGCATCCTTCTTTAAATTATATTGTTGCGACTGGTGATACAACAGGTGGTACCAATGAAATTCAAGTTTATTATTTTGATTCGATTTCTCCGGCTCTTACTGTGACTGCAACCGCAAATCCTAATTCGAACGTTGTTTCGGGTGTTTGGCATCCGGATGGAAGTTATATTTTAACAAACATGACGGGAACTAATACTCAGGCATCCGTTTATCCATTTTCTTCTGCTGCAGGTCTTTCTGCGCCGATTTCCTATACGTTTGCAAGTGGAGCAACATTTGAAAGACACACTGTCGATTGGTCGGGAACAGGAACCTGTTTTGCCGTTTCATCAAATTTGGCAACGCTTGCAAGCCTGGATATTTTTGGTTTTGATGGTTCAACAATATCTTTTAGGGCGTCGGTTACAGTAGATCAATACAATGTTAATGCATTGGATTGGAGTGCTTCATGCAATTATATTTCATTATCAGCAAGAGATTTGCTAACTCCTTTTTCAGATTATGTTTTGTTGTTTGAATATGATCCAATTTTGAATACGTTGGAATCTGTTCCTTCAGGAGATATTTTAACTGGTGATCAAAGAGATTCTTTGGCGGTGCAGTGGAATAACGTGATTGAGCCTGCACATGTTTGCATCGGTAGAAATATTGGCCCTGGTCAGCAAGGGACCGAATTTCGTGTTTATAGATTTGACGACTCTAATCAAACATTTACCTTGGTTGCAGAACGAGAAGTTACCAATCCTGTATATTCGGTTAGATGGTCTCATGATGATAGATTTATTGCTCGTGGAGCTGAAGATGATGACACTCCTCCGTCAACAGATTGGCGTGTAGGTATTTTTAGGGGGCTTGATCCGGTCAGTTCAACACTAACGTTTGAAGATACGCGACTTTCAGTTGATTCGAATATTTTAGTAAATGGAATAGTTCAGTTTGCAGGTGTAGATGTATTCAATGGCAATAATTATATTGTTGATTTCAGTTCAACGGGAAGTATTGTTATTAATTCATATGTTATATTCGAAAATATGACGATAAAGGGCATACGTGATTCAATAATAAGTTTGGATAGTACGAGCACCCTAGCGCTACGTAATGTGTGTTGGATACAGGATGATGACTTTGTATTTGATCAGGGAGCAATAGATATTATTGGTGACGTGCTGATTGCGGGAGCGGGTTCATTTATTTTTCAAAGTGATAAGCCGATTACTATTTATGATAATGCAAAATTAATGTTTGATGCTGGAATGATTTTTAATTATGATGCTGTTGTCGAAAATCTTTTGCAATTTGAAAGTGACTTGGCAACATTGTATTTGAAAGAAACAACAGTTACGTGTACCAATCTTCAGTTAACAAAGGGAACGGTTGTTCTAGAGGGTAGTTGTCCTCTTGAAAATTTTGCTGCATCAGAGTCTGAGGGTTTACAACTAGGTGATGGTTCATCATCGATCAATGATGTTAATGTGAAGATTTTGCCAGAATCTGGATTTGATATAAAGTCTGGATTTTTGGTGAACAAAAACGTTACATAATAAAAAGGTAATTTAGATTGAAATAAAAAAGACAATTGTGGCAGGGAGAGTACATGTCAAAAAGTGTTATTGTTTTAAGAGTTTATCTGTTTTTTATAAGCTTTCTTTTATGTAATTGTCTTGAAGCAGATTTACAGCCGCGAGGTCATTCATCATTTATAAAAGCGTCGACGGGTGGAACATTTTATATTGACCAGGCGATATCAAATTATTCGGGAAAATTAATTAAAGAAATAGGCGGTAGTTTTAGTGGCCAAAGCGGTCAAGGCATTACCTTTTCTCGGGGTGTATTCGAGAATGAGGGAAATGATCTTCTTTTAGATGCTATTCTTCGTCCTGATCTCAATACAATATATCTTTCGGGAAATGGTCTGTTGCGAGCAGAACCTGGCCAAATACTTTCCAATATAATTGTGACTGGAACAAATAATTTAATTGAAGGGCAGCCTCGTTTTTCTGGCAACATTATCTTGGCAGATTCTTCTACAACCTTAACCGTCGCTTTACAGGGTATTGTTAATGCGAACGTAAACCTTAATAGTGGAACGCTCGTTTTGAATAATACCTTACAGTTTTCAGATGAAAAAAGAATTATTGGTCCTGGAACTGTTAACTTGAATGGATATGCTCTTGTTTCAGGAGGCGTTGATGAAACATGGTCTGAAGCAATTATATGGGAAAACCTTGCTGATTGGAGAAGCTGGGCAAATGTAACTCTTGCTGCAAATCAGACAATAAATGGTGGTCGGGCGCAAACAAATTTTAATGGAAATTGGCTTGATTTAAATGGTTTTGATCTCGATATTAATGTTAATTCATTTTATTTACGTGATACATATCTTAGGGGTGTTGGAAACGGGGGATTTGATTTTGGAGGCTCTTGTGATCGAACAATGTATCTTTCCAATGTTGATGTTGAAATGGATGACGATTATACCCTGAGTTGTGGTGGAGTTTATGTCGATGGTCCAACAACTTTTATCGTAAAGGATCATACATGGACTTTCGATACTAACGCAACATTGACAGTAGATGGTGTTACATTATGGTTAGACCCTGCAGGAGCAAGTAGTGAGGGTGGAGTTTCTTTCGGTTCTTCTGCAAATTTAAGTTTGATTAATTCAGGTACAATTTGTTACGTTTCATGTGCATCTGATTCTTCTGTTATTGTTGATCTTGCAACAATTGAGTCGCGTTTGGATGAATTAGACGATTGTTGTGAAACAGCAATCTCTCGCTTAGATTCAGTAGACGAAGAATTAATCACCGTAGATTCACGTCTGGATGAATTAGATGATTGCTGTGCGACTTCAATATCTCGTTTGGACTCGGTAGACGAAGAACTGATAACTGTTGATTCGCGCTTAGATGAATTAGATGATTGCTGCGCGACTTCAATATCTCGTTTGGATTCAGTTGACGAAGAGTTAATCACTGTCGATTCGAGACTTGATGCGTTAGATGATTGTTGTGCCACATCGATTTCACGTTTAGATTCGGTAGACGAAGAGCTGATAACTATTGATTCACGTTTAGATGAATTGGATGATTGTTGCGAAACGGCAATATCCAGACTAGATTCTGTCGATGAAGAGTTAATAACCGTTGAATCTCGCTTAGA
>Ga0180434_10002391_pt1 | contig 25211 bp, 23 predicted proteins | sample SS_ome_7_FD_132453 | JGI IMG/M metagenome (GOLD analysis project Ga0180434, IMG submission 132453) | Hypersaline lake sediment archaeal communities from the Salton Sea, California, USA - SS_1_D_2 metaG | ecosystem: Environmental > Aquatic > Non-marine Saline and Alkaline > Hypersaline >... | reverse complement strand
TCAACCAGGTCCGCATCCTCGATCGGCACGGCCTGCCCCACGCCGGTGGAGCCCACATCGCGCTCTACGCCGGTGAGGAGTTGGCCGGCTATCGGCAATCGGGCGTCGGCACGCTGCTGCCCGGGTGGGGCGAAGCCGTCTTCGGCTGCCCGACGAAGGGGCCGTATCGGCTGCGGGTCGTCTATCCCTCCTGTCCGCAGGCGCCCATCACGCTGACCGATATCGAACCGGGAGCCCGCTTGACCGTCTATGAGCCGCTCCTTGGGCATCCCGCAGCGCGCCACGCAACGGCGCTCTGGACCGACTGGCGGCGCTGGGTCACGACGTTCTCAGTGCAACCCTGGTACTTGCTTCTGCTGGCAGCCGCGCTAGGCGGCATGCTGTCGGGGATGAGCGCGTATGCCGCGCGGCGCGACATGGTCCGCCTCCGCCCCGGCCGCACGCGGGCATCCGGTGCGGGTGGCGCGCTCCCACCGCCCCAGGTAAACCTCTCGCCGGCGGCGCGGCGCCTGAGCCTTGTCGCGGCCCTGCTCTTTCTTGTGGCCGCCGTGGCGATGCTGCCCGCCTGGCCCGAATCCCCGAGCGCGGCGCGCAGCGGAGCTGTCGCGGCAGTGGGTCTCATCCTCGCCATGGCGGGCGGAGTTGCGCTGGCACGGATCGAGTCGCGCCGGCGCCGCGCGCTGGACGCATCGCGCCTGCAACCGCAGCAGGCACAGCTCCAGTTGCTGGATGCTCTCGACGGTTTCTCGCACGCGGGGTGGATCAAGAACCTGAGCGCCATCGCCTCGCTCTGCCGCGGGTTGATCGACGGGGCGGACGCCGGCCGGGTCTGGTCCCGGCTGGGCCCCCGGATCGCCTCGTACGAAGATGTCGTCGCCCCGCAGATGGAGCGCATCGCCGAGCTGCTGGGGCACGCTGGACTGGACGCAGGCATCGAACGGGCGTTCCACGCCCACGCGACGGCCGTCGCCGCCGGAGTTGAACGGCTTGGCGCGCAGGCCGACGTCGACCCGACGACACTGCTGGACTTGCAGGCGGCCGCCGGCCGGCTGAGTGAAACCGTGGAAACGCTCTTCCGTGCGCTCGGCCGGCGTTTCCACGCTGCCGTGCCCCCAGAGCTGGCCGCCGCCGCCGACCAAGTGCAGCGCGCCTTCCCGGACGTCCCGATCGCCCTTGCGTTCCCCGACGAGCTGCCGCCCGTCTTCGCCGTACGCGGGGAGTTGAGCAACATCTTTGAGAATCTGATTCGCAATGCGGCGCGCGCGGCGAGGCAGAACCACGATCAGCGCCCGCCGCGGGTCACGATCGCCGCCCGCCGCCGTGGCGATCTGCTTGAAATCGAGTTTCAGGATTCGGGCCCTGGCTTCCCCGTCGGTCAGCGTGAGCGCCTCGGTCGCCAGCGCGTAGCCCTGGACGAGAATCATGGACGGGGATTGCCCTATGCAGTGCGTCGATTGAAGATCTTCGATGGGAAGCTGCACGTCACCACCCTCCCCGACGGGGAAGGCGCGAGCGTCGTCGTCACCTTGCGCGTGCTCGCGATGTCCCCGCGGCCGAGCACGGACGTCCACCAGCACAAGTTAGGAGAGGGGATGGGCAACCGATGACCCGTGAACCGAAACGAGACGGCGCACCGGCACGGCCCGATCGGCCCCGCGTGCTGATCATCGACGACGACCCCGACTTCGGTCCCGATCTGGAAGCGCTTCTGGCGCCCGACTTCATCTGCCGCTGCGCGCTCAGCGGCGAGGAAGGCCTCGGCGCCGTGGCCGCCGATGCGCCCGACGCCATCGTCCTCGACCTGATGCTCGAGGGGGGGCGCAACGGGCTCGAGATCCTCGCCGCCCTGCGCGGGGCGCATCCGGCCATTCCGGTCATCATGGCCACGGCCCATCCGTCGGCCGAGACGGAAGCGGCCGCGCTGCGCGGCGGCGCGCTCTATTACCTGCACAAGGCCGCCGGCCGCAGCGAAGTGGCCGCCAAGCTCAAGCGCGCCGTCGATGTCGCCGCGACGTCGCGTGAACGCGACCGCCTGCGGCGCGACCTGCACGCCGGCGCCGGGGCGGGAACCTTCCTCTTCTCGTCTCCCCGCCTGCGTGCCCTGGAACGCCAGGTCGACCGCTTCGCCGCCGCCGGGCAGGCGCCGGTCCTGATCACGGGCGAGACGGGGACGGGCAAGACGCTTCTCGCCCGTGAAATCCATCGCCGCAGCCAGCGCGCGTCCGAGCCCTTCCTGCAAGTCAACATGGGCGCGATCGCGCCCGGGACCGCCGTGAGCGAGCTCTTCGGACACCTGCGCGGCGCCTTCACGGGCGCCGTGGCCCACCGCCGCGGCCACTTCGAAGCAGTCGGGCACGGAACGCTGTGCCTCGATGAAATCGGCGACCTGCCGCTCGAAACGCAGGGACTGCTGCTGCAGGCGATCGAGGAGCACCAGATCCTGCCGCTCGGTTCGTCGACGCCCCGCCCGGTGCACGCCCGCGTTCTCGCGGCGACGAATCGCGACCTGGAGGCGATGGTTACACAAGGCGCGTTTCGCCAGGACCTCCTGAGTCGACTCTCCGCCCTGGCCGTGCACGTGCCGCCGCTGCGCGAGCACGTGGAAGACATCCCGGACCTGGCACGCTACTTCCTGGGACGCCATGCCGCCGACCTTGGCCTCCCCAGCGCCCGCCTGACGCCCGCGGCGCTCGACCTCCTGCAGCGCAGCGACTGGCGGCCGGACAACGTCCGCGGCCTGCGGGTTGCTCTCTTGCGGGCGCTGGTGCTGAGCGAGAAGCCGGGGCACATCGATGCGGCCGCACTCGACCTCCCGCCGGCGCGGCGCGAGCCGGCGGGATTCGACTACGCGGCCGCCAAGGAGCGGGCAGTGCGTGAGTTCCAACGCGGCTTTTTGCGCCACGCGTTCCAGGCCGTGGGCGGCTCTGCGACGCATCCGCGGCCGGAGGAGATTCGGCGGGTCGCCGAGCTGGCAGGGATCCCGCCCCACACGGTGCGCCGGATCCTGAAGGAGCTCGGGCCTCCACCTCCCCCGACGGGCGAGGTGGAGGCCGCGGAATCTTGAGGCGGCATGGCACATGCACATTCACTGGCCCAGCGAGTCGATCCACAGTCACCCGCACGGTGGCCGCCTCACCACGTGCCCTGTCCCGGAGACAGGCGGAGCAGGTCCGCGCAGCGCCGGAGCGCGGCGCAACACCGAGAGCTTCAGTCTCCCCAACGGCAGTGCCCCGTGGTGCCACCTGAACGACTGCCAAGGCAAGCATCGTGCCGGGATTGGAAGAAACCGGCCCGCGGCCACCGATTGACGTATCCCCATTCTTGACAATTGGTTAGAGATCTGGGGCGGAGCCGATGATCGTGTGCCAGGGCCGCGGGCCGACACATCGATGTGCACTGCCAAACACCGGTGTGTCGTTCGACGCCCGTCCGCCGCGCGCCATCGTCGCTGTCGTCGCCATCATCGCCACCGCCGCAGCCGTCACCATCGCCTCTGCGGCCGGCAGCCCAAATGCGGTATAATTGAAGCGATTGCACATGAGCCGTCTCACGGCTGTGCCACGCAGGTCCGCGGCCTGCGGCCCCCTGCCCGGCCGCATCCGCCAGCAAGGAGGTACCATGCAACTTCAGCTTCCGCGGGGAGTTCGCGCCCTGGGGTTCAGCGCGGGTCTGCTCGCCGCCGCCTTCGGCTCCACGGCCGCGGCAGAGACGGGCGCGCAGCTCGAGCTCACCCCCGTCACGATCGCCCAAGAGGACGTGGGTCGGGTCGTCCGCTCAGCCAGCGGCGAGATCACGCTCCAGCTACCGAACGCGATCGCGTCGCCGAACGCCGAGGGAGCGCCCACCGCGCGCGTTGTCGCCGCGGCCGGTCAATCGCTCGTCCTCGGCGAGCGCGGCGCCCACTACGGCGTCCTCACCCACCGTGATGCGGCAGCCGACTTCGCCCCCGCCGAGCGCTTCGAGCTGCGCACGGCTGATGGCGCGCTGCTCTGGAGCGTGGAGCAGACCGATGACGTTGCTTTCGCGATCGCGCCCTGCGGGGTGGTCGTTGGCATGCAGCTGAACGTCAACGTCCCCGAGCGCAACGCGCTGCACTTCTACGCCGCGGGAAGCCGGGTCGCTTCGGTTGCGGTACCGAACCTGCTCGGGGGGCGCTTCGATCCCGACGGCCGCATCTTCCTCGCCCAGAGCGCGACGGAGGGGCTGATCGCCTGCGACCTCGCCGGGGCACAGCTTTGGCGCCGGCCCGCGGCGCGGCTCTTCGCCGCCGCGGCTGGGGCCGGCACCGTGGCCCTGATCGCCGAAGCCCGGCTCGAAATCGTGCGCGACGGGCGCCTCATCGCCAGTGCGCCCTTGGGAGACCTGCTCGCCCGCCGGCTCGCCATCGCGCCCGACGGGACCCGGATCGCGCTCGTCAGCCGCGATGAGCTACGCGTCTATCGCACCGGCGATCTGGCGCTGCTCTGGACCGAGCGACTCGCCTCGCCCGAGCTCGCCTTCACCGCAGTCGACGTGGCGGCGGATGACGGCTGGCTGCTCGCAGGCGTGGCGCGCGATCTCGGCACGGGCGATCCGCGCTACGAACGCCATCCGGACGGTGAGATCCGCGTCTACGACGCCGCGGGTGAACTGCGCCAGGTGGCGAACCTGCGCTTCCCGATCTGGAACATCTGGACGCCGACCGCCCGGATCGACCGGGATGGCCAGGCGGCCACGATCACCACCCGCCGTGCGGTCTACCGCGCGCAGCTTCCCTAACCACAGGAGGTGAACGCCATGCAGCGCAGATTCTGCCGACTCCTGGCCCGGGGAATCGCCGCCGCGGCCGCCCTCGGTTGCCTGTTGGCCGGCGCCGCCCCGGCGGAGCCGTGGCCCTACCAGCCCTTCGATGAGCCGCACGCGCTCGGCAACCACTATGGGACCTTCCAGAACTACGGCGGCTCGCCCTACTACCATGACGGCATCGACCTTGTGACGCCCTCCGGTCCAGTCGACTGCTACTCGGTCTCCGACGGGACCGTCACGCACGTGACCTACAATCAGCCCTACTACAGCGGGATCATGATCGGCGATCCGGTCTCGGGCGGCGAAGGCTGGCTCTACTGGCACATCGATGCCGATACCTATGTCTACGACGTCGGCGAGCGCGTCGATGTGAACGATTACATCGGTACGGTCGCCTATTGGCCCGTCTCTAACTTCCACCATGTGCACTTCAACAAAGTCGAAGGCACCGGCGGCTATCCCTGGAGCTGGTACATCTCGATCGAGAACCCGCTGGCGTTGATGGACCCGCACCCCGATCCGGATCCGCCGGTTCACTACGCGACGTATGCCGGCCGCGCCTTCGCCTTCGCGCGCAACCAGGCGAGCACGTTGCTCGACCCCTTTGCGCTCACCGGTGACGTCGATATCGTCGCGCGCATCAGCGACGTCGTCGGTCTGCCGCAGTGGGAGCTCAATCCGTGGAAGGTCGAGTACTGGATCGACGGGGCGACGCAGTCGGTGCCGGTGACCGATGCGGTCACCTTCTCCGGATTGATCCCGAATGACAATACCGTCAGCGTGATCTATCGCACGCAATCACCGCTCATCACCCAGGGCAACTACGATGCCCGCGTCTACTACATGAATGTCACCAACACGGATGGCGACGGCTTCGTGGAAACCTCCGACGCCAGTCTCAGCTGGGAAACTGATGGGTTCGATGCGGGCGACTACTGGGTCTTCGTGCGTGCGTACGACCTCGGCGGCAATGTCGTCACGGACAGCATGTGGTGCACGGTCGACGGCGCGATCGACCCTGCTCTCGAGCTACCCGACGCGTCGCACAACTTCGGCACGTTGCTGCCGGGAGAGAGCGAAGACTGGGAACTGCGCATCGGCAACTCAGGCAGCGATCCGCTCTCGATCCGCGCCGTGGAGGTCGATGACCCCGCGTTCAGTCTCGATCGCGCGCACTTCTTCGTGGCTCCCGGCGGCGAGGAAACGGTCACCGTTACCTTCGCGCCCGACGACTACGCCGAGTACGACGGGATCGTGACGATCGAGAGCAACGATCCGGCCCAGCCGATCGCCTACGTGGCACTCACCGGCATGGGCGGCGAGTTCTCGGCGACTCCCGAAGAGGAGCAGCGGGGAGAGGGCTTCGGGCTGCAAGCGATCCATGCTCGACCGGGCGGCGGTTTGGCCGTGCACTTCCGTCTCGCTCACGCCGGCGCGGCGCACGTGTCGATTCACGACGTCACCGGGCGGCGCATCCGGCAAGCGCGCCTGGCCGGGCGACCCGCCGGAACGCAGGACTGGAACTGGGACGGTCGCAGCGCCGCCGGCGCTCTCGCGCCGAGCGGGATCTACTTCGTGACCCTCGAGAGCGGCGGCGAGGCGGCGACACGCACTGCCTGGCTCGTACGCTAGAGCTACTGAGAACGGTCGTGCGCGGCAGCGGCGACCGGGACCGCGACCGAGCCGATGCGCAAGCGGGGAGCCGGCCATCCCTGGCCAGCTCCCCGCTTCTTTATCTCCCGCTCGACGCGTAAGACGTGAATCGCGATCCGGCTAGACCTTGATCTCGCGCGTCCAGCCGTACTTGTCCTCGACATCGCCGTATTGGATCGCCGTCAGCCCCTCGTAGAGCTTCGTGCAGTGCGGTCCCGGCTTGCCGTCGGGGAGGTAGACGATCTCATCGCTGCCGTGGGTAATGCTCTCGATCGGCGTGATCACGGCGGCCGTCCCGCAGGCGCCCGTCTCCACGAAGTCCTTCAGCTCCGCCAGCGGCACGGGACGCTCCTCGACCCGGTAGCCGAGATCGGGCGCCAGTTCGCGCAGGGAGAGATTCGTGATCGAGCGCAGGATCGAGGGCGACTTGGGCGTGACGTAGGCGTTGTCCTTGGTGATGCCGAAGAAGTTGGCCGCCCCGAGCTCGTCGATATAGGCATGTTCGCGCGCGTCGAGGTAGAGCGCTTCGCCATACCCGGCCTGCTTCGCCTTCACCGTGGCGCGCATCCCCGCGGCGTAGTTGCCGCCTGCCTTCGCCGTGCCGACTCCGTTGGGCGCCGCCCGGTCGAGGTCGGTCTCGATGATCAGCTTGGTCGGCGAGAAGCCCTCCCTGAAGTAGGGCCCCACGGGCGTCACGAGCACGATGAACGTGTACTCGTCGGCCGGACGGACACCGATGCGCGGGCCGGTGCCGAAGAGGAACGGCCGTACGTAGAGCGACGCCCCCTTGCCGTGAGGCGGGATGAAGCGCTGATTGGCACGCACGACCCGTTCCACCGCGCTGACGAAGAGCTCTTCGGGCACCGGCTCCATCATCAGCACCTCGGCCGAGTGCCGCAGGCGCCTCGCATTCTCCGTGACCCGGAACGAGAGAATCCGCCCGTCCTTCGCCTCGTAGACTTTGAGCCCCTCGAATGCTGTCTGTCCGTAGTGCAAGGCGGTTGCGGCAATATGGATGTTGAGGAACTCCGAGTCGCTCTCGACCCCGTCGTCCCACTTCCCGTCCCGCCAGGTGTAGCGGACATTGATGTCGGTCTTGTGATAAGCGAAGGGCAGGTGCGCCCAATCCAGGCTGACCCGCTCGGCTACCGGCATGCTCCCTCCCTCGGCACGAAGACTGCAGGTTTCTGTGTGAACAGAAGAGATTAGCATGACACAGGCCGCCAAGCCAGTCCGATTTCAGCGGTTGGCCGGGCGTGCGACCCTCAGAAGTCTCATCTCCACAAGCTGATGCAGGAACCGTTCGACATCGTGCGCCAGGCGCGGCGGGGCCATCGCCGGGAAGCGTGTCGCCAGGCAAGCGACCAGGTCCGCGCGCGTTGCCTCTTCGGCCAGCGCGCTCCAGAGACATTCGGCGCTACACGATGCGAGACGCGCCGCACGGCCGTCTCGGGCGACGACGGTCAGTCGCCCCCGCTTGTCCCGATAGGCGCGCACGGGGTGCGGCCGTACAAAGACCGTTCCCCCCTCCCCGGCCGGCTCTGGGATCAGCGATCTAGGCATCGGGCACCCCCCGGGTGGCCAGCCAGCGGCATTCCCCCAACACTTGCTCCCCCCGGCGGGCCACATCGAGGGGGCACGGTTCGCAGATCTCGTACTCGGGGCAGGCGCGGCAGAGCGCGAGCTGAGCGTAGGTTGTGCCCGCATGGGCGAAGTTGAAGAAGTCGACGAAGTACGGGCTCTCGAGAAAGCGCTCGGCGCCCGGGTCCCAGGCGCAGAGCCGCGCCTGCCGGTAGTGCGGCCGGCCCCGGCGATCACGTGCGGGCGGCTGCTGGGCGACGTGCCGGCACGGGTGCAGGCCGCCGTCGTTCGCGAGCACCGCGACGGTCAAACCGCCCGGGCAGTAGCGTTCCCGCGACCAGTCGGAGGCGAAGCGCTCCGCCAGCGCGCGGCGCAGACGCGCGTGCCCATAGTTGAGCAGAATGCGCGCCCGCGCGCCGCCGCGCCCGTTGCCCGACGGCGAGCTGCGCGCGGTGCGCGCGGCCACCCGCGCGGCTCGCACCGCGCCGAGAATCCACTCCCCCGGGTCAGGCACGAGGGCGCGCACATCGGGCGGCTGCCATGGATAGCCGCGCAACCGCTCGAGCAACACGCCGTCCACCCCCCAGGCGAGAAAGCGCTCGAGCGTCTCCTCGAGACGGCCGAGATTGAGCCGCGTCAGCGTCGCCTGGATCGTCACCGCCACCGGCGAGTCGCCCGCGCGGCGCAGCGCGAGCAGGCGCATCAGGTTCGTCCGCGCCCGCGCCAGGTAGCCGCCGCCGCGCAGGGCGTCGTTCTCGTCCGCGAACGGGCTGTCGAGGCTTACGTTGAGCGATACGCCCTCGCGCGCGAGCAAGCCGCGGGCCAGGGCGCCGTCGAGCGCCAGCGCGTTGGTCGCGATCCCAACCGACATGCCGCGAGCGTGAGCCAATCGCACGATCTCGAGCAGATCCGGACGCAGGGTCGGCTCCCCGCCCAGCAGGATGAGGCGCCCGACGCCCGCCGTCGCGAGTCGTTCGAGCGCCTCCTCTACCTGTTGCAGAGAGGGAAAGGCAAGCGCCTGCTGATGGCGCGTCGGCAAGGCTGAGCAGTACCGGCACCGCGCGTTGCAATGGGTCGTGATGTCCCAGTAGAGCGTGGTCATCGCTCCCTCCCCCGGCCGATCCGCGGCCGAACCTCGGCCGCGGGCTACCGCATCGCCTGCGATTCCTTTCCCCGATCCCGTTGCTGGCGCGCCGCTACTCGCACGCGCAGCTGCTACAGACGATGTTCCAGGCGTCCGCCAGCCCCCGGCCGTCGCTCTCGCGCGTCACGCCGGTCGGTTCGAGCAGCGGCGCTTCGTAGGGCGTGTGCGGCTCGCGAACGGACAACGGATTCCAGTTCATGGTTCCTCCTCCTCTGTTGGCATCCTCCCGCGCGGGCGGCCCGCCCGGTTGACGGGTCACCGACGGTCGCTGCATTGCATAGCGCAACCGGGTCCAGTTGGCGCACATGGCGCCGCGGCTTGCGAATTCCGCCGCATCTGGCGAGAATCGCCGCTCATCCCCCGTGGGGGACAACCCTGGCGAGGAGGCGCTGGATATGGAGTTTCGAGATCTGCTTCGCGCCCGGTACAGCGTGCGCGCCTACAAGCCCGACGCGGTCGAGGAGGAGAAGCTGCTCGCCGTCCTCGAAGCCGCCCGACTTGCCCCGACCGCGGCCAATCGTCAGGCCTTTCAGCTGATCGTGATCCGCACTCAGGGGCGCAGCGACGAGCTGCGGCGCATCTACGGCAAGCCGTGGTTTGCCGAGGCGCCCCTCGTGATCGCCGCCTGCGGTGTCTCCGGCGAGAGCTGGGTCCGCCGCGACGGCCACAACTACGTCGATGTCGACACCGCGATCGTGATGGACCATCTGATCCTCGCCGCAGCCGATCTCGGGCTCGGGACCTGCTGGATTGGCGCCTTCGACCCGGTCGCCGCGACGGAGCTCCTCGGCCTGCCGCCGGGCGTCCAACCGATCGCATTCACCCCGCTCGGCTACCCGGCCGATGAACCGCGCGAGAAGCAGCGCAAACCGCTCTCCGAGCTCGTTCGCTCCGAGCGCTGGTAGGCGCGGCGGCGCAGGAGGCGCTCCGCACGGCCGAAGGCGCAACTGTGTGGAGGCCCAAGCGCAGGCACCGGCGTCATTTCGTTGCTTCGGCCCGGGCGTGCGCGCGCGGCGAAACGATCCCCCCGCCCCCGGCACCGACAGCGGGGGCGCGATCGTGTATACTGCTAGCCGATGGCGCGTCGGCCGGTACGCGTGACGGTCAAGCCTTGCGGCAGGCGCGCATCTGACCACAAACGCCTGGATTCGATTTCCGATAGGAGGAACCGATGAACGTTTTCGCATGGAAGCGCGCCACGCGGCGCCCGCGCTCGGCGTCCGGCGGGCGGGTCGCGTCGCTCGCCGTTGGCTTTGGCGTCCTGTGCATCCTGGCCGCCCTCGTCCCCACGGCCAACGCCGAAGATCCGCCGGTACGGCGCGATACACCTTTGCCGCTCTTGGAAGACGCCGGCCCGGACGTCGCCTGGCAGGGATCGCTACCCCAGTTCCGCACCGAGCCCGAGGTCGGCGACTCGCTCGTGCTCTGGCTCTGGGTCCACGACCCGATGCCGCCGCACTGGGAGCAGCGGCTCTTCGTCGTGCGGGGCAAGGATGAACACTGCTACGTGATCGTCCACGAAGACGAGTGGAACGTGACGATGAACCAACACGACGTCGACGCGGTCATCGAACGCTGGGAAAACAGCAGCATCGGGCCGTACCCCGACATGGGCATCTACGACATCAACAGCCAGGTCTTTGGCGATCCACCCGATGAGCTCGACAACGATCCGCGCATCTATCTCGCCTGGTTCGACAATGGCATCTTCGGCGACGGCTTCTTCTTCTATTTCGACCAGTACCCCGAGGGCACCTTCCCCGGCAACCACAGCAACGAGCGCGAGATCCTCTACCTGAACACGACGAGCCAGGGCGGGCCGAGCGGCGACTACATGCTCTCGGTCATGGCGCACGAATTCGAGCACATGATCCATTGGCTCTATGACGAGGACGAATGGTCCTGGGTCGACGAGGGCATGGCCGAGCTGGCGATGTGGTTCTACGGCCGCCCGGATGTCATCTCTGTGTTCAACTCGAATCCTGACAACGATCTGACGAGCTGGGACCAGAACTGGGCCGACTACATCCAGACCTACCTCTGGTCGCTCTATTTCTACGAGCGCTACGGGGGCGAGCCGGCAGTCTTGGATCTCGTTCATGAGGCGGGCAATTCGATTGCCGGCTACGATGCGGTGCTCGATGACTACGGTTACAGCGAGGATTTCGAGGATGTCTTCGCCGACTGGGTCGTCGCCAATTACCTCGATGACCCCTCGCTGGCCGACGGCCGCTACGGTTATGTGGGCGAGGAGCTGCCGAGCTTCAATGTCATGCGCACGTTTGACGGCAGTGATTACCCGGTGATCGACTTCTACCGTACTGTCAACCACTGGGCAGCCGACTACTACCGCTTCCGTGACGTCGATGACTTCGAGAGCTTCCGACTCGAGTTCGACGGGCCTGACAACAATCGCTTCGCCGTCTGGGCGCTGGCGCTGCACGCCGACGGCACGACGGATGTCATCCGGATGCCGATCGAAGAGGCCTCCCAGACCGGCTTCGTCGATGTGCCCGGCTTGAGCGACCCCGACGACGAAGTCGTGATGGCGATTGCCAGTATCTCTAGCAGCGGCAGTACCGGCTATTACCTGAGCGCGATGGCGAGTCCGGCGGCGATCGCCGGCGAGCCCGATGGCGCGCCGCTCCGACTGGCTGTGCGCGCGACCCCCAACCCCTTCCGCGGCGCGGTCACGCTGCAGCTGCGCGGTCCGGCAGAATCAGCCAGCGGGATCGTCGATCTCTTCGACGCCCAGGGGCGTCGCGTGCGCAGCCTGACGGTGGCTCCGTCGCAGGCGGGTACGGTCGTCTGGGACGGACGGGCGGCCTCCGGCCAGCCGGTCGCCCCGGGCCTCTACTACGTGCGCGGTCGCCGGGCGGGGCTTGTCGACGAGCAGAAGCTCTTGCGCCTGCCCTAGCTACACCGATCGATCTCCCTCAGGGTGGAGCCCCCCGGCCGACCGAGCCGGGGGGCTCCCCGGCTTGAGCCCAATGCAACCGAGCGGCTAGAATCTCGGCCGTTGCGACCGTGACCCGCCGCACGGGTCCCGGTCGCTGTCCGGCGGCCATCGGTCAGCCGGCGTGCGCGGGCAGCGGCCGGCAAGGAGAGGATCATGGCAGCAGAGCCTGAACCACGGCTTCAGCTCAACAAGACGGCCGTCTACGGCAGTTATGCCGGCGGCATTTTCGGCGCCACGCTCTGGATGCTGCTGCAGGCGGCGTTGCATCAAGAATGGCTGCTCTTTGGCATCGTGGCGCTGTTGACAGGTGCCCTGTTCATCGGGGCGACGCGGTGGACGCTTCGCCGGCCGGAGCGCTTTCGCACGTTCTTCCTGGGCACCGTGATCGCGCTGTGTGCCTTGACGCTCATTGTGCTCAACGTGCGTTGGGAGGCGTGGGTCGTCCATGACCCGCGCGCGACTGCACCCGCCGGGAACCTGCCGCGGGCACAAGTCAATCTCATGGTCGTTGCGCTCTACGTCTTCCTCGGCCTCATCGTCGGGCTGACCTTCCGTCGCCCACGCTAGGCAGCATCTGAAACCGGACACCTGCGAGCCGCCAGAAGAGAGAAAGGTCGCCCGCCATGCAGATCGTCTCCAAGGTCGAAAACGTCATCAACTCCGCCACGCTGCGCCCCGGAAGCGTCATCTACGCGGCCGGCAACGCGGCGACGCCGCAGCTCTTGCTCCGTGAGCTCGCGCGCGACCTGTCGATCAAGGACGTCATGCTCTTCGGGGTCCTCTTTCTGGGCGCAGGTCTGGAGCCGCTCTTCTCGGAAGAACGCTGCCGGCGCTTGACGCACCGCGTGATCTTCAACTCCTCGCTCTCGCGCGAGGCGGTCAACAAGGGGTGGGCGAAGTACCACCCGCTCCATCTGTCGGAGATTCCCCGCTACCTGGAAACGCACATCCAGCCGACGGTCGTCCTGCTCTCGGTCAGCGGGCCCGACAACGGTGGCAACTTCAGTCTCGGAACGACCGTCGAAGGCGTCTTCAGCGCCATCCGTCGCGCCAAGGCGAACGGCGGCATCGTGATCGCCGAGTGCAATGCGCGCATGCCGTTTGTGCTGGGAACGACGATTCCAGGCGGTCTGATCGACTACCTGATCGAAAGCGATGTGCCCTTGCCGCTGACGCCGACGCGGCGGCCCGACGCGCGCGCCACGCGGATTGGCGAGATCATCGCCGCCCTCTACGTCCAGGACGGACGCGGCAGCGAGCCGGGGACGACGCTGCAGTATGGGATCGGCGAGGTGCCCGAAGCGGTGACTGATGCGATCCTGCGCAAGGGCGTCGGCGACCTCTCGATTCACACCGAGCTCTTCGCCGATGCGATGATCCGCCTCGTGCAGGAAGGGGTCGTGACCAACCGCTGGAAACAGTCGATCGACTTCGCCGTCTCGTCGATCTTCCTCTCGGGCAGTCAGGCAGGCTACGACTGGCTGAACTTCAACAGCTCGGTCCAGAGTCGGCCCTGCGACTACACGAACAGCGTCTTCCGCATCGCCGACCTACCGCGCATGCTCGCCATCAACAGCGCGATCGGCGTCGACCTGCACGGCAACATCTGGGCCGACTCACTGGAAGCGCGTCAGATCTACAGCGGTGTCGGCGGACAGGCCGATTTCATTCGCGGCGCTCAGTACTCCGAGGGCGGCGCGGCCATCATCGCCATGAAGTCGACGACCTCGAAGGGGGTCTCCAAGATCCTCGATCGCTGCCCGGCCGGCATCACGACGACCGCCATTCCGGCCGATCACGTGATTCTCGTGACCGAGCACGGTGCCTTCGATCCGCGCGGCCTGAGCATGGGCGAACGCGCGCTGGGCATCGCGCACCTCGCCCCACCCGAAGAGCGCGAACGCCTGCTCAAGGTCATCCGCGACGACCCGGCGTTCCACATGCCCGACCAGACGCTGCAGCGCGGGGTGCCCGGCTTCACGCCCTACGAGAAAGCGGTCGAGCGCCTCTAGGACGCTCGACCGCATGCATCCGCTCAAGAGTGGTCCGCCTTGGCGAAACACGCCACTTGCCAGAAGCGTTGCGGCTACTGGAACAGCGCCTTGATCCGCGCCCACGTCGGTTCGACCGCCGGGGTTGGCTCCAAGACCGTGATCCGACCCTCCATCTGCGGGCAGTGGTAGAGGCAGTAGTACGGGTACTCGCCGGTCGCGGTGAAGGTGTAGCCCCAGGCATTGCCGGAACCGATGTCACCGGAATCGAAGTAGCCATCCGGCGTGCAGTCCACGCCGCTCGTCACGGTGTGCACCGCCGAGTCCTCGTTGGTCCAGACGACCGAATCGCCAACGGCGATCGTCAACTCGGGGGGATCGAAACTGAAGCCGGCGATCTCGACCGCGTGTGTGTCCGCGGTGGCAGTGGCACCCCATGTCGACAGCAGCACCGCGGCAGCCAAGCTGGTCCATGTGCGCATGATTCTCCTCCCACTCCAATATGGGTCTTGAGTGGCGCGCGGGGCGCGACACTCCGCGTCGCATTCTCGTCTTCGACTCTGGGTCAGACCGACGGCGGGCGCCATCGGGGTTCCCCCCAGCTCGGCCTCCAACGGCCCCAACCCCGCAGCGACGTTGCAGTAAGGCACCGGAGTGCCTAAGCTCCCATGCAGCGCATGGCCTGGGGGATGCGGAGGGGGAAGCGATGAAATCGAGTCTCAGCCGACGGTTGCCCGCCGGATGGTGGCTGCTCGCCGCAGCATGGATTGCGATCGCACCCGGGTGCGGCCGGCACGGGGTCGCGGTTACGCACAGGGTGACCGCTGACGGGGTGGCGGAGATTCGCTTGCAGGGAGAAGCCAGCGGCGACCTCGTGTTCGCGTTTCGCCCGCACTGGTCGCTCTCCCGAGAACAGGTCGCCGGAGAGGCGATCATCGCAGTGGTCGGCGAGACAGAGCCCGACTCGGCCGCGGTTCATGCGCGTTCTCTGCAACGCCTTTACCTGCTCGCCTATCCCAGCGGCCGCATCTTCGTTGTAGGCATGGATGGGTCGGTGGCCGACACGCTTGCCCGCCACACGCGCGGACCGCGTGCCGTCACCGGAGCCGTCGATCTGGTCCGCCTGCCCGATGAGACCCTCGGCCTGCTCCGCCCACAGCCAGCCGAAGTCGTGAAGCTCGACTCGAGCGGAAACCTGGTCGGCCGCGTTCCCCTGCGGCCTGTCACAGCCGGCGGACACGTGGTCGCCCGCCGCTGTGAAGCGACGCGTGAGGCGCTCGTGGTCGGCGGAGCCGAGACACACGCTTCGCGTGCGGGCCAGGTGCGCCAGCACTTCGTGCGTCGCTACGACACCTATGGTTTTCCACGGGTCACGTATCACACGCGTACCGATACGATCAACACGAGCGGGCGCGTCCTGCGCGAGGCGGACATCCTCGCTCCGTTCACGTTGAGCTTCACCAGCGAAGCGGACGGCGGCGTCTTGATCGCTCCCGAGCGCGATCACTATCTCGTTCATCACCATGCGCCCGACGGGCGGATGACGCACCGCTACGTACGCGAGTTCGCGCCCCCCCCGCGCGACGCGGCCGACTCGACGGCGCTGGCGCGCCTGTTCGACTTCTGGGCGGAGGACATCCCCCTACGCATGAGCTATGAGTATTGCGCGCGTGAAGCGGCGATTCGATCCCTTTGCGGCCACAACGGGTTCCTCCGCGTCGAACACGCCCGCAGTCAGGAAGGAGCAGATGTAGGCGGGGCACTCCGCATCGATGTGATTTCCAACATGTCGCGGGAGACGTATGAGCTTTGGGCAATGGAGCTGCGCGCACCGGCCCCGGAGGGCTGCTCGGAGGGGCTGAGGTTTTGCACTGGGATAGACCTGCCCGGCGGCTATCGCCTCTGCGACGCCGCCGAAGCACGCCGCATTCGCAATGGCGGCCCGGCGGACAGCGCGGCGGCTCGCCCGGCGACCGCCTTCGTCTGGTATGGCCAGCCGCGCTAGCGGGGCGGTCGAGACGGCCGGCCCGGCCGCGATCGACGCCGGCGCAACACCACCCCATAGTGCGGATCCTCGCGCCGGATCCGCTCGACTTCCCAGCCGAGCGGCTGCGCCACGGCCCCGAGCTCCTGCGACTCGACCAACAGCCACGGGAAGTAAGGGCCGACGGCGCCGGCATACTCGACGCGGATCACGACCTCGCCCGGATACCGCCCGGCGGCGCGGCGCGCCGCTTGATAGCGCCGGTGCTCGGGATCGCGTGTGCGCGTGAATTCGATCGAGCTGCCGATCAGCGCCGCGCCGGGGCGGGCGCGCTCCGCGGCCACGCGCAACAGCCGCTCGAGCCCCGCCAGCGTGCCCGCAAGTCCCAAGTTGTGGCCCATCAACAAGACCGTGTCGAACCGCTCCTCGGGCCGCAGCACGCTAGAGAGGGCTTCCCACCTCGCGCGGCGCACGTCACGCACGCCGCGCGCCGCGGCGACCTCAGCCGTCAGCGGCGAGGCCTCGACCGCAACGACGCTCTGGCCGGCCGCCTGCGCCCAGAGCGCGATGCGTCCCGGACCGGCGCCAAGATCGAGCACGGTCCCGGTTGCCGCGACCAGCAGGTCACTCTCCCAGGGGAAGAACTCCTCCGGGGGTGCGAAGTAGACGTGCGGATCGTGGCCGGGCTCAAGTCGGCCGTCGTCACGGCGGATCGCGTACTCGGCCGCGCGCCCTTGATGGTGCTCGCGCATGATCCGTCCCCAGAGGTCTTCCTCGTACCGTGGCTCCACGCTGGCCTCCTGTCGCGTCCATCGTCTGAAGCAGACCGTATCCGCGGGATTCAGGCCCGTGTCAATCCCCCCCCGCCCACGCCGATTGCCGCTTGACGCCCCGGCGCGCCTTGGTCGAGACTGCCGGCGACCCTGCGGCCGAGAGGAAGTCCCATGCTCGCAACCCATTCTCGCGCGGTCGGATTCGGCGGTCGGTGGCTCATCGGCGGCCTCTGCCTGGCCGCCCTGGCGCTGCCCGGCGCTGCTCGGGCAGATGCGCAGACCTGGCCGGCAAGGGAGACGGCTGAGCGGGCGCGCGAGCGTCTCGACCTCGAGCACTGGGACCGGCGCGGGCATTTCCCCGAGAGCCGGGTGCCGCTCGAGCGGGCGATCGATCCGGCCACCCACCGCCTCGCTCCGGGCGACGAGCTCGCCCTCGCGCTCTGGGGGGCGATCGACTTGCTCCAGGCGCTGACCGTCTCCGCCGACGGACGCCTGCTCGTCCCGACGATCGGCGAGTTCACCACCGGCGGCAAGACGCTCGCCACCGTCGCGGCCGAGCTGCGCACTGCCGCCCGGGAGGTCTATCCGCGCACCGAAATCTCACTCACCCTGCTGCGGCCGGGCCAGATCCGGGTTCCGGTCACCGGTCAGGTGCGCGCGCCCGGCATCTACGCCCTGCCGACGACCTACCGGCTGGGGGACCTGCTCGCGCTCGCCGGCGGCCTGCTCTCGAGCGCCGACACGCGCGCAATCCGCATCACCCGCGCCAGCCAAGACCCCGAGCGCATCGATTTCCTCGCCTGGCGCACGACGGGCGAAGCGCGCGGAAATCCACCGCTCACGCCCGGCGACCGCGTTCACGTGCCGGCCGCGGCCGCCAGCTACCGCGTGCGCGGTTTCTTCCCCGAGACCGACGACGGCCACCCGACAGGCTACGTCACACTCGACCGTCCCTTCGTGACTGCAACCCGCGTCGTGCCGGCCCGTGCCGGAGACCGTCTGGACTTCGTCCTGCGCGCCGTCGGCTGGCCCGCCGCCGATCACTGCTTGGGGCCGGTGCGGATCATCACGCCGGTCGCCGAACGTGACACGATTGCCTGGGCGGAAGCCGGCAGTTATGCCCTCGCCCCCGGCGCGATCGTCGAGCTTCCTTTCTGCCGCGACTGGGTCGCCGTGCAGGGCGCGGTCGTGCGCCCGGGGCTCTACCCCTTCCTGCCCGGCCAGTCGGTCGCCGGGTATGTCGATCTCGCCGGCGGGCCGAGCGCGATCGGACGCGACGGGGGCTGGCGCATCTACGCCGCTGACGGGCGGGCACTCGACCTGACGGCCAAGCAGACCATGCCGGCCGGGGGGCGCATCGAGGTGCCGCAAGGGCGCTGGCACAAGCTGAGCACCGTGCTCGCACCGCTCGGGACCGCGGTCGCGGTCGTCGTCTCCCTGGCGGCGATCCTCTCCACGAACTGAGTCCGGAGAGAAGCGCGTGGACGGCTTCGAGCACCTGCTGCTGACCCGGTTCAACGTGCCCCACTATCGCTATCGCCACGACAAGCGGGCCACACCCGTGCGCACCGAAGCGTGGCTCGCCCACCGCTGGCGGCTGTTCGAGCGTTTCTGCCTGCCTTCGATCCGCGGCCAGGAGGCGGTCGATTTCACCTGGCTCATCTTCTTCTCCGACGAGACGCCCGCCCCCTACCGCGAGCGCATTGCGGCACACGCCGCCGCCGGGTATTTCCGGCCGCTCTACGTCGCCGACTTCGAAGCGGCCCTGACAGAAGCGCGCCGGCAGGTTCAGCCAACGACTCGCTGGCTCGTGACGACCCGCCTCGACAACGACGACGCGCTGCACCGCCGCGCGCTCGCGACGATCCAGACCGCGTTTCGCGGCCAGGCGCTGGAGTTCCTCAATTTGCTCAATGGCTGCATTCTCCGCGGACACCGGGTGTTTCGCGCCACGATGCCGGAGAACCCCTTCTGCTCGCTCATCGAACGGCGGACGGCCGAGGGCTTCCGTACGACCTGGTTCGAGCGCCACGATCGGATCTCCGCCGCCGCGCCGGTGCGCAACGTGGAGACGGCCGTCCCGTGCTGGCTGCAGGTCGTGCATGAACGCAATCTCGTCAACAACTGGGGCGACGGCTTCTGGGACGGCTGTCAACCGGGTCGCAACCTGCTCAAGCGCTTCCTGATGCGAGCGCGCCTGATAACGCCGCGCGACCGCTGGATCCACCGCTGCCGGATTCCGCGCGACGAGTTGCGCGCCTACTTCTCACTGCCGGAGGGGGCGCTCTAAGCGACTTGCCGGCCGTGCCAGCGAGCTGCCGACCGTCAGACCGGCCCAGAACCACAACTCCCCGTTGCCGGTCACGTCCCCGCTCACTTGCGCGTTCCACCAGGCCATCGCCAGCAGCACGGCCAGCGCATAACTCGTCGCATCGCCGGCAGCGGCGCGCCGATGGAGCTGGCGCGCTAGCAGCAGCAACCAGAGCAGGAAGAGCAGCAGTCCCGGCCAGCCCAGCTCGATCAGCAGCTCCGCCTCGATGTTGTGTGGATAGAGCCGGAAGTCCCGCAGGAAGACGATCGCCGGGAAGCTTCCCGTTCCGCTGCCCCAGGGCAGCACGGCGGGCAGCATGCGCCAGGTACGCTCGGCGATGTGCAGGCGGAAGCGCAGCGAGGGATCGCGTCCGAGGCCCGCTTCGAGCGCCGCGGCGGCACCCTCGCCATCGACCTCGGCCGCCGGCACACGCGAGACGAATCCGAACCAGCGCGCCGTCGTCGTCGCCGGGAGCAGCGCGAGCAGGATCAGCAACAGCAGCGCCAGCGTCGGGAGGAGGATTCGCAGCCGGCGCTGCCAGCGCCGCGCCCACGCCGGCAACGCTGCGCCTGGCAGAAGGAGCATCGCCAGCGGCGCCAGCAGCAGCGCACCAAGCGGCCCGCGCGAGCCGGTTCCCAGGATCAGGAAGAGGGCAAGTGCGACGAGCGGCAGGAAGAGGACGAATGGCAGACGTCTACGCCGCCACATCCAGACCAGCAAGACGAGCCAGATCGCCAGCAGGCGGGCGCTCCAGATCGGGTGCTGCCCAAACCAGGTGAGTCGCGCCGGCGCGTCGCGAAAGAGCCAGCGCGACTCGGCCGCCAGGCCGAGTTCCCCCCCACCGGCCAGCGCCGTCCCGAGCCCGATCGCGGCGAAGAGACCGCCGATCACGAGCGCGGCCTGCAGGAACCGGTCGAGCGCCCGGGGGCGCCCCCAGTACGTCGCGTACAGCAGCGGCGCCAGAAAGAGCGCCCCGTTGGCGAGCAGATACGACTTCGCCTTGTCATCGGCGTAAAGCGGCGCCGGGCTGCCGGCGGCGCGCAGGACGAGGAGCAGACTCAGGGCGACAAAGACCCAGACGGCCGGCGCGCGCGCGATCCGGCCCAACAGGCGGCCGAGCCTCGCGCCCGGCAACGTGTGCAGCCAGCCAAAGAGCACCAGCCCACGAATGCCGATCAGCGCGAGCGTATAGTTGCCGGCGCTCAGTTCAAAGGGCGCCAGAAAGGGGGCGCCGAGCAACAGCAGGACGAGCGGCCAGGCGGGTCGGCGCACGAGCGCGAACATCGCCGCGTGAGCGGCGATCAGCACGGCGGCCGTCGTCACGTGCGGCAAGAAAAGCAGCAGCAGCGCATCGAGGAGGAGCAGTGGGATCCAGAAGGCGCGCGCGGGTGGGCGCCAGGGTTGGGGGCGCGATCCGGCCGTCACCGGGGTGGCAGGCAGGGCGGGTGCATCCGGGGCGGCCACGGCGTTCCCCGCAGTCAGTCCGCCGCCCCGCGGACGACGAAACCGAGGCCGATGCCGCGCAACAGCCGGGCGAGATGAGCGAAGCGCCGCGGGTCGCGCTCGGCCAGGAGCCGCAGGCGCTCCAACGCCGCCGCCAGGCCGAGCGCGGCGACGAAGGCCATCGCTGTTGCCAGGAGGCAGAGCACCGCGCGCTGCGGCTTGGCCTTCTCGAGCGGCACCGCGGGCGCATCGAGAACCTGGATCGTCGGCGTATCGCGCACTTCCTGGATCCGATACTGCTCGTGGAGCTGGACGAGCAGGGCGTAGAGCGCCGCTTGGATCTCGACCTCGCGGTAGAGGCGCAGGTGTTCGAGCGTTAGCGCCGGCAGGCGGCCGAGATCGATCAGCGCTCCGCGCGCCGAGTCGCTGCTGGCGGGTACCCGCCGCCCGCGGCCCTCGAGCTCGGCGATCGCGGCAGCGAGCGCATCGCCGCGCGCTCGCAGCCGCTGCACCTCGGGATGATCCGACGCCACCTGCGTCAAGAGCGCCTCGCGTTCGACGCGCGCGGCCAAGCGCTCGGCCTCGAGCGCGGCGATCGCCTCGACCAGCGCCCGCGCCTGCTCCTCGGGCGCCAGCAAGCCGTGCCGCTCCTGAAAGCGCTGCTGGCGCTCTTCGATCGCTTCGAGCTCCGCCGCCGCATGCGCCAGGCGTTCGGCGACGAAGCGCCGCACCTCGGCGGCCCCGCTGTGGCGTGTCTCGCGCTGGATTCGATCGAGCTCGGTCAGGCTCGTCGCCAGGACCGCGGCGGCGAGCTCGGCGTCCTCGTCGATAAAGGTCACGCGCACGATCCCCTCGCCCGTCACCCCGACCTGGGAACGACTGGCGAACACGGCGAGCGCGAGATCGACGTTCTCGACCTCGAAACGCGCAATCAGGTCATGCTCCGCGATGACCGCTTCCCGCAGGCGGCGGCTACGCAGGATCGCCGCCAGGATGTCGGACGGGGTCGCCCACATCGGCAAGTTCATCCCGCCCGAAAGCGACAGCCCGCCGCTGACCGAGGAAAGCGCGGAGCGCACGCTGCGGTTGAGCCCGCCGAGCAGGAGCACATCTTCCTGGGGAGGCAGAAGCGTCGCGCGTGCGCGGTAGAGGTTGGGCAGGAGCAAGCTCACGACGACGGCGAGCACGGCGACGCCCAGCGTCTGGAGCAGGATGTAGGTCCGCCAGCGCAGGAGTCGCACCGGGAACGGCACCTCCGCCTCCGGACGCCGCGCCGCGCTCGGCCCCGGATCGGTCATCGGCATCGGCTCCCCCTCACGGCCGCCGTCGCGATCCTACTGCCCTCCGCGAGCGAGCTGGATGCGGTTGACGGCGCGGTGCAGCGCCGCCTCGGCCCGCGGTACGTCGATCTCCCTCGCGCGCGCGGCCAGCCGCTTCTCCGCGCGCTGCTTGGCCGCCTCGGCGCGCTCGAGGTCGATCTCCTCGGGACGCTCGAGCGCATCGGCCAAGACGACGGCGCGATTGCCCGAGACCTCGAGGAACCCCCCGCTGACGGCGAAGACCTCGCGCGTCCCGTCGGCTCGATCCAGCCTGAGCGGTCCCGGCTGCAGCGCGGTGATCAGCGGCGCATGGTGCGCCAGGATTCCCAAGAATCCCTCCTGACCCGGCGCCTGCAGATGGACGACCTCGGCTTCGAGCGCCGTCTGCGCCGCGGTCAGAACCCGTACTTCGAAGGTTGCCGCCATCCCGTCACCCTGTCGGGAGCGCCGCCGGTTGCACCTAGGCGCCCGCTGCGCTCTCTTCGGCCGCCGGCTCGCCCTTCATCCGGCGCGCCTGCTCGACCGCCTCTTCGATACTGCCGACCATGTAGAAGGCCTGCTCCGGCAGATCGTCGTGCTTGCCCTCGATCAGCTCCTTGAAACTACGGACCGTGTCCTCGAGCTTGACGTAGCGCCCCTCGCGCCCGGTGAAGGCCTCGGCGACGAAAAACGGCTGCGAGAGGAAACGCTGGATGCGGCGCGCGCGGCGCACGGTCAGCTTATCCTCCTCGGAAAGCTCATCCATGCCGAGGATCGCGATGATGTCCTGCAGGTCCTTGTAGCGCTGCAGGATCGACTGCACCTCGCGCGCGATGCGGTAGTGTTCCTCACCCACGACGCGCGGATCGAGGATGCGTGAGGTCGAATCGAGCGGATCAACCGCCGGATAGATCCCCAGCTCGACGATCTGGCGCGAGAGGACGGTCGTCGCATCCAGGTGCGAGAAGGCGGTCGCCGGCGCCGGATCGGTGAGGTCGTCGGCGGGGACGTAGATCGCTTGCACGGATGTGATCGAGCCCTTCTTGGTCGACGTGATCCGCTCCTGCAACTCCGCCATCTCGGTCGCCAGCGTCGGCTGGTAGCCGACTGCCGACGGCATGCGCCCGAGCAAGGCCGAAACCTCGGATCCGGCCTGGGTGAAGCGGAAGATGTTGTCGATGAAGAGAAGCACGTTCTGGCCCATCTCGTCGCGGAAGTACTCGGCGACGGTCACGCCGGTCAGCCCCACGCGCAGTCGCGCGCCGGGGGGTTCGTTCATCTGACCGTAGATCAGCGCCGCCTTCTCGATGACGCCCGACTCTTGCATTTCGAGCCAGAGATCATTGCCTTCGCGCGTACGCTCGCCGACCCCGGCGAAGACCGAGTAGCCGCCATGCTCGGTGGCGATGCTGCGGATCAGCTCCATGATGACGACCGTCTTGCCGACGCCGGCCCCGCCGAAGAGCCCGATCTTGCCGCCGCGCGGATAGGGCGCGAGCAGGTCGACAACCTTGATGCCCGTCTCCAGGATCTGGGTCTCGGTGTCCTGGTCCGTCAGGCTTGGCGGCTCCCGATGAATCGGCAGGCGCTGCTCTTGATTCGGCAGCGGGCCTTGCGGGTCGACGGGATCGCCGAGCAGGTTGATCACCCGGCCCAAACACTGCTCCCCAACCGGCACGCTGATCGGGGCGCCGGTGTCGCGCGCCGGCGTCCCGCGCACGAGCCCATCGGTCGACGCCATGGCGATGCAGCGCGCAATCCGGTCCCCGAGGTGGAGGGCGACTTCGACGACGAGCTTGACCTGCTTCTCCTCGCCGCCTTCATCCATCCCCTTCTCGATTTCGATCGCGCTGTTGATCTCCGGCAGTTGCCCGGCAGGGAACTCGATGTCGACCGTCGGACCGATCACCCGCACGACCTTTCCCTGCGCCGTTTCCGTTCCCATGGTCCGTCCTTCCTTCGTGGCGCCTCCGGGGCACGAGTCGCTCGCGCCTCCGTGGCTTGGCCCCGCTAGGCGAGGCTCGCCGCGCCGCCCACGATCTCGGCCAGCTCCGTCGTGATCGCTGCCTGTCGCAGCTTGTTGGCTGTCAGTCTCAACGAGGAAATCATCTCCTCGGCATTCTTCGTCGCGCTCCCCATCGCGAACATGCGCGCCGAATGCTCCGCCGCGAACGAACCGGCGAGAACCGCGAGCACCCGCGTGGTCAGATAGCGCGGAAGCAGTTCATGCAGCACCGTCGTCGCATCCGGCTCGAAGATGTAGGGAACGTGCCCCGCCGCTTCCGATTCCGCCTCGATCGGCAGGACTTCGGTGCTCGCGATCACGCGCCGCACCGTCGTCACGAATCGGGTGTGCAGGAACTCGACGCGAGCGACATCACCCGCCAGGAAGTGTTCCGCCGCCCGGCGCGTCAGCCGCTGCACCAGAGCAAGATCGATCTGATCGCCGATCTCGGTCCCCTCCTCCGGGAACTCCCAGCCGCGGAAGCTGAAGTAACGCGCAATGCGTCCGCCAGCCGGGCGCAGCAGGACGTTCTCGCGACCTAACTCGGCGACCCGCTCTTCCGCCGCCCGGGTAATCGCCGCGTTGAAGCTGCCACAGAGCCCCCGGTCGGAGCCGACGACAAAGAGCAGGGTCCGCCCCTCCGTCCGGCGCTCGAAATAGGGATGCTGCAGATCGGTCGCGGCCGCCGCGAGCCGCTTGAGGGCCCCTTCCATTTCGGCCGCATAGGGCTGCGCCGCCTGGGCGCGCGCCTGCGCCCGGCGCAGCTTCGAGGCGGCCACCATCTCCATCGCCTTCGTGATCTGCCGTGTGCTCGCTACGCTGCGGATGCGGCGGCGGATTTGCTTGAGCGTCGCCATCGTTACTCAGCCTCGGGGTCGAAGGTGCGCTTGAATTCATCGATGTCGGTGCGCAGATCCGCTTCGGTCTTCTCGCTCAGTGCTTCCGATTCCATGATCGCGTGCGGCACTTCCGGGTGCTTCTCATGCATGAAAGCGAGGAACTCCCGCTCGAAGCGGCGCAGGGACTCGACCGGCAGATCGTCGAGGAAACCCTCCACACCGGCGTAGACTACCATCACCTGCTCGGCGAGCGACATCGGCACGTACTGGCCCTGCTTGAGAATCTCCGTCATGCGCTCACCGCGGCCCAGCTGCTTGACCGTCGCCTCGTCGAGATCAGACCCGAACTGGGCGAAGGCTTGCAGCTCGCGGTACTGGGCAAGATCGAGCCGCAGCCCGCCGGCGACCCGCTTCATCGCCTTCGTCTGGGCCTTGCCGCCGACGC
>Ga0180434_10002390_pt1 | contig 25230 bp, 19 predicted proteins | sample SS_ome_7_FD_132453 | JGI IMG/M metagenome (GOLD analysis project Ga0180434, IMG submission 132453) | Hypersaline lake sediment archaeal communities from the Salton Sea, California, USA - SS_1_D_2 metaG | ecosystem: Environmental > Aquatic > Non-marine Saline and Alkaline > Hypersaline >... | reverse complement strand
GGGAACCCTCATGACTGCGTTGGATAGAATCAGGGGCCTTTGTGATTTCATCGTGGTAACCAGAGGACCCGATGGCAGCATAGCGATAGTAGATGGTGAAACCAGTTTTTTCGAGTCGCCCAGGGTAAAGGCCGTGGACACAACGGGTGCAGGTGACGTATTTGCGGGGGTTTTACTAACGGGGATAGCTGGAAAAATACCACTGGGTAAAGCTATGGCCCGTGCTCACCTCCAAGCGAGCAGGAGTGTAACATACTTTGGGCCGAGGGCCTCTTCAGGTGCATCGAAACCCGAATGAGCATTTCAAACAGCCAAACATGAAGATTGCGGAAATTGCTGCAAGATTTTGCTCCTTCCGGCTCCATTTATACATCCAAAATCTCGCTTCGAAACCGTGTCTTTGCATGAAATTGGTTAATTTTCTAAGGAACCCTGCCTCAGTTACCTGATAGGAATTAACAGTTATTCAAAACAAAATGGTCAAACAATACCCTTATCTTAACGTAACACCAGGGAGTTCTATCTTGAGCACAAGGAAATCCAGGAAGGGACTTACGATAACCAAAATCAGCGACATGGAGGGCAATCCTGCCTCATCTCAGATGATCCGGGCCCTTGCGGGACGCGTGGATGCCGTGATCAGGGAGATGGGCCTTTCTGCAAAGATTAGCATCGGCAATGCGCAACGAAACATCCATATACAGGGCGAGGAAGAAAACATGAGATCAAAAGGTGAAACTAGGCCCAGCACCGTCATATATCCTGTAGAGGATCAGGGTTGTTAATAACCGGGTGGTAAAAAATTGGGTTCGATCTGGCTTGAAAACAGGAACAGATCTCTTCTGATAATAATCTGCATATGGACAATAGTAGCAACCATTTTACTCTCTGGGTCGATAGTACCCCCGAATCGTTATGCCATACTGGCCCTAGTTTGGCTGCTAATCGTGCCTGTATCCTATAGGATCCTGGCCGAGCACGAGACGATCCCTACAGGGCCCCTTATTCTTCCCGGAATACCGACTGGTTCCCGGTGGCAACCTAAAACTCCAAGGCACAGGAACCCGAAGGCCATCTCCCGCCGTGAAAGGTCTTCTAGGGATCTTAATCGACTGCTCAAGACCCTCGGGTACTCTTCTGACTCCCCGGAGAATTCCGATGTCGACATAATCGCACGGGCACCGGATGGTAGGAACCTGGTATTCAAGTTACTTGACGGGGAGGCCGGCGTACTTGCATGCCAGGATACGATGAAGGCCATGATCGAAAACGGTGTACGGGAGGCGGTCGTGCTGGCCCCGCAGGGGTCGACATCGCTTGCCAGAAGGTTCGTGAGGAAGATACGCTCGCGAAAAGGACTACACATCCGCATATACAATGACACCGAATCGATCAACTTTCACGCTGGCAACCAGCCAGGAAACCCGGGGAAAAACTGAATAGGGTCGCTGCCAGTCGGGTATCGTGTTATTTCGTGAGCTATCTAACTCATTTGAGCTCGTTGAGGGAACAACAAAACGCCTCGAGATGACGGATCACCTCGTTGAGCTCTTTAGAAAAATCCCAACCGGGGAGATAGATAAAGTCTGTTACATGAGTCTAGGTCAGATACACCCAGCATACACCGGGATAGATATCGGCGTGGCCGAGAAGCTCGCCATCAGGGCGATTTCCATAGCCTCGGGTAAGGAGATCGATGATATTACCGGGAGCTACAAGGAGATCGGGGACCTCGGTAAGACCATCGAGGTAATTCTCGGTCACAAGTCCCAGCGAACCCTTTCAGCCGAGCCCCTGACTATATCTTCCGTGTATGATACGCTTGATAGAATAGCCAGGGCTAAGGGAAAGGGAACTCAGGATACCAAAATCCGGCTTCTATCGGGACTAATCAGCCGCTCCACCCCCGGGGAGGCGAAGTACATTCTCAGGACGGTTATCGGGAAGCTCCGCCTTGGTATAGCAGACATGACAATCCTCGACGCACTGGCGATTGTCTACGGCGGGGGAAAGGAATCGAGACCGGAGATCGAGAGGGCCTATAATCTTACCTCTGACATCGGTTTTGTCGCCAGGCTTCTTGCCACCCAGGGAATTGACGGGGTAAGGAAATCCAGGATTACCCTCGGGAAGCCCATAAAGCCCCAGATGGCTGAGAGGTTGAAGGACCTTGGCGAGATACTTGAAAAACTTGGTGGAAGGTGCGCGGCTGAATACAAATACGATGGCATACGCATTCAGGCACACGTCTCCCAGGAGGGGGTCCACCTCTTTTCCCGGAGACAGGAAAACGTCACCGGGCAGTTCCCGGACCTGGTAAGGGCACTGAAGAAGGCCCTGAAGGTCGAGTCAGCCGTCCTCGATGGGGAGGCAGTCCCCGTCGACCCCAACACCGGCGACATGCTTCCATTCCAGGTCGTTTCCCAGAGGAGGGGCAGAAAGTATGACCTCAAGAGAATAACCGAGGAGGTACCAGTTGTTCTATTCCTGTTCGATGCCCTAATGGTAGATGGATCGGACCTAACCCGGAACAGCTACATGGACCGGACGGAGATCCTTAAATCCTCAATAAAGGAGGTAAAAAACGTCAAGATTGCTACCAGATTAATCTCCGATTCCGCCAAGGAGATTGAATCATTTTTCGAAAAGGCGATCAACGACGGCACCGAGGGCCTGGTATGCAAATCTATCTCCGAGAACAGTCCATACGAGGCCGGAAAGAGGGGCTGGATGTGGATCAAGTGGAAGAGGTCCTACAGGTCCGAGATGGCCGATACCGTGGACCTGGTAGTGGTAGGGGCCTTCGCCGGCAGAGGCAGGAGGGCCGGCACATACGGTGCCCTGCTAATGGCCGCCTACAACGAGGATGAAGGAACCTTCGATACCGTTTGCAAGCTTGGCAGCGGATTCACCGACGAGGCCCTAGCAAAGCTCCCCGAGATGCTCGATCCGCTTTCGACCAAGCCCAGGGATAAATCCGTCAACGCCCTGATCAAACCAGACACATGGTTCGTGCCGGGAAAGGTTATGGAGGTAATAGGCGACGAGATTACCTTATCGCCAGTCCACACCTGCGCCATGAATACCCTGCGCGAGGGCAGCGGCCTGGCCATCAGGTTCCCCCGCCTGGTAAAATATAGGGATGACCGCGGTCCCGAGGACGCCACGACCGTCAAGGAGATGGTGGATCTATACAGGATGCAGCTGAAACAGGTATAGGCCCTGGCTCCTTACCGAGGAATACTAATTAGCTTTCCCCTCCATCCGCCATCGGTGATGATTTGTCCGTTAAACTCGCCGTTGTTGGCTCCGGTGGAATAGCACAGCTTGTACACATACCCGCCGCCCTTCGCGTAAATGGGGGGGAGCTTGTCGCCGTGTGCGACATCGATGAGAAGGTGGCCTCGGGAGTTGCACGGAAATTCCAGATTCCCGCCTACTATACCGATGCACAGAAAATGTATGATGAAGTCGAGATCGATGCCATCCTGAACCTGACTTACCACACCCAGCACAGGGAGGCCACCATCCAGGCTGCAGAAAATGGCAAGCACGTCATGGTCGAGAAGCCCATGGGCATTTCCGTCGGGGATTGCGAAGAGATGATCTCGGCATGTCGAAAGATGGGGGTCTGGCTAATGCTGGCCTTCATGAAGAGGTTCGATCCCTCGCTCCAGTGGGTGAAAAAGAACATGGATGACGGGGAGCTGGGAGATGTCTTCGTCGTTAACTCCTGGTACTGTGACTCCCTGCACCACATGGACTACGTGAAGGGCTTCATCTCGGAATTCCTGAAATCCGATAGGAAGCGGGTGGATCTGGATATAGACTGGCATAAGGAGATGCTCCTCGGTCACGGCGTACACCACATGGACCTCCTCCACTGGATCGGCGGGCCCGTCAGCAGTATGACAACCAGATATTCCGAGATCGACAGGAGGAGCTTCGTCTCAAACAGCATAGTTGAATACGAGAACGGATCATCCGGAACCTTCCAGCTGGTCGGTGTAATAACCAAAGACTGGGACGAGGGACTCCAGGTGCACGGAACCGGTGGATCGGCAGAGGCCGAGATACTCTTCCCCTACTTCAGAAAACCTTCCCCGGTTAGCGTTTACCACAAGAAGACGGGTACATACTCGACCAGGGTAATTCCATTCAGGAACCAGTACCTCGGTGAGATACAGCACTTCGTGGACTCAATTGCAGAGAATACAAAGCCCCTACCAAGCGGAGAGGATGGCCTGTACGCCCAGAGGATGGTCGAGGCCGCCCACAGCTCGGCCACTCAGGGTTCTACCATACATCTCTAATCCTAGAAAACCAGGGCCACCGCGGTTTCGCCCCCGAGACCAGATATCAGCCAGACGAAGAATCCCGTGAGGGCCCCGACCAGTAGCATCCTGACCCCGTTAATCGGGATGTTTTCCTCCGAGATCTTCCCAAGGTAGGCCCCGAGGAAAAACAGGGTGAAGGCGATAAGGACCAGAGATGTGATGAAAGCTGTGTTAAAATCGATGGTGCCGAAGCTGGACATGACGAATGGTAAAACGGCTATTATCGCGGCCAGGGCCGGTGACAGGCCATCGACCACTGCAGCCCAGATAGAGACGAAGCTCGAGGCGTTATCCCATACAGTTTCATCGAGATTCGTGACCATAGCCCGCTCAAGCTTTTTCAACTTCCGGGTCCTCTCGGCCCTCTCCGTCATGTATGTACCGAAGAAACCGGACATTCCCATCGCCAAGCTTGCCCCGATGCCGGCCCCGATCACGATCTTTGAATCCTGGACCCTGGCCAAGTAGGTTCCAAGGATGATGCCCAGCATGGTTAGCGACCCGTCGAAGGCATTCATCACGAAGTACCTTCTGGCGATCTCGTCGGCCTCGGTAATCCTTACGTAGTTCCGAAACTGGACAATTCGGCCTCTGAAAGCGTCCCAAGGCGCCATCTAGTAGTCCTCTCCGCCTCGCGGGCGGCTTTCAATAATTCAATAGGGCTCTCCCGTCTCCACACTCTGCACGGATACCTCGTCCATGCTGTGGACGCTGGCGCTGCACTGCTCAATAATATCGAGAACCTCTTCGTAGTCAAGCTCCGGGCCATCTATCGAAAGCACAACCGTCTCCGTATCCGCATCAACTTCTCGGAGAACGGTATTCACGGATTTGACGCCGTCCAGCTCCCCCAAAAGTTTACTCATCTCGAGAATAGAGGGCTGGTGAGGCTTTAGAACATCCAAGACCAACTTGGTCACGTGTACGACCTGGGGTCCAGACAATAGGTTATTCACCTTATGAATTCCTTTCGAGGTTCCAACTTTAATAAATATTTACGACCTGCTTAAATAAGACTAAATTGGGAGTTGCTCGAAGGTATAGACCCCCGTTCTCAGCTCCCTACGGAATGTCTCTCCCAGAGCTGTTCTGCCCCTTGTACCCTGCAATATGTGCCTTGCGTTCTCCATTATCTCCCCAACAGACCTGCCCAGCTCGTAGGGGTCATCCTTTACCTGCTCGTAGTTGGATACCAGCGAGCGGAAAACTGCCTCTGGAACGAGGTCTCTCCACGACTCGGTGCTCGAGATTATCTGGAATCGAAGGGCGTCCTCCGCCTGTCTCTTCTTCGCGTAGAACCCGGAGATATCGACCACGCAGTCAGGATTTCTAGAGGTGGGGTAGTAAATGGCCTTTATGGAGTGGACCTTCAGGCCCTCCTCTATCTGCTCCGGGGCGAATAGAGGCCTGGCTGCATGAGGTATTGCATCCCTGAATATCTCATAGGTTGCCACCCTGTCGGGATCGCCCGGACCCCACGTGTCCTCGGGATCGGATATAATTGCGATATCCGGCCGGTTCTCCCTGATTATTCTAGCGACCTTCTTCTTGGCCTCCACCGTTGGCCACACGTTTCCCCTCGGTAGATCTAGGAAGTACACGTCAATGCCCAGGAGGTCCGCCGCAGATTTAATCTGCTCTTTCTGCTCGTCTTCGTATTCCACTCCGACGATGGCGCCTGCCCATCCTCCCTTCTTGTGCTTCATCAGGGTGCCGCCAACCCTGACGAATTCCACCGCGTAGGTTGCTAGGCACAGAATATTTGAGGCCATGTGATCGCTTTTCCCCCTGTGCATCAGCCATAAAAATCCGACCCCCGATCTTTCCTATCAGGTGGGCCTTTCCCAAAAAAGTTGGGGGGCGAAACCTATAAGACAGTTCCTGCTAAGCAGACCGGTGGTGTGAAGAGATGAGTGTTGGTTTCATCGGTCTCGGAATAATGGGCAAACCCATGGCCCTGAACCTTCTCAGGGCAGGGCATTCCCTGGCGGTCTACAACCGGACCAGGGAAAAATGCAGGCCCCTGGAGGAGGCAGGAGCCGAGGTGAAGGACACGCCCGCCGAGGTGGCGATGGTATCCGAAGTGGTAATCGTAATCGTCACCGATACGCCCGATGTCGAATCCGTCCTCTTCGGCCCGGACGGGGTTTCAGAGGGCCTCTCGCCCGGCAAGGTTCTTATCGACATGAGTACCATATCTCCCGATAGGACCGTCGAGTTCGCACACCGTCTCCAGGAAATCGGCGTCGAGATGCTCGATGCACCGGTAAGCGGGGGAGAGAGGGGTGCCAAGGAAGGTTCACTGACGATAATGGTGGGGGGGAATGAAGCGGTCTACAACTCCTGTCTGCCAATACTCCAGGTCATGGGCAAGAACGTCACCCACGTCGGGAGGAACGGGGATGGACAGAGGGTCAAACTCGTTAACCAGGTGATATGCGGCCTGAACATACTAGCGGTGGTAGAGGGCATGAGACTGGCCAGGGAGTCGGGACTTGACACCAAGATAGTCCACCAGGTCGTTTCAACCGGTGCCGCGGGATCCTGGATGCTATCCAACCTGGGCCGCGCGATCCTCAGCGAGGACTACTCCCCGGGATTCAAGATAGCCCTTCAATCCAAGGACCTAAGGCTTGCCATCGAATCGATGCACGCCCTTGAAATGGATGCCCCCGGTACGGAGCTTACCCACTCCCTATTCAAGAGGGCAAGTGAAAGTGGCCTGGGTGAGCTCGGAACCCAGGGGCTTCTCAGGCTCTTCGAGGACGAAGAAGGCCAATAGGGTGGGACTGCCAGGGGTTCCCATGTTTTTCGAGTCAGAGATGGTCTTCAAGGGCACGGAGCGGTACCCCCAGTCACACGGGTCCACCATCGTGGAGACGGGCGGGAAGGACCTCCTTGCAGCCTGGTACGCGGGCTCCCGTGAGAAGGGAGATGATGTGGGAATACTCATCTCGAGAAGGCCGGAGGGAAAAAAGAGCTGGTCGGCCCCGAGCGTCGCCGTGGATACCCCGGGAAAGCCGGAGGGTAACCCAGTCCTTTTCAGGCACGGTACCGGTTCGATCATCCTGTTCTACCAGACGATACACGGTGGTGGCGAGGGCCCAACCACAAAAACGTCCGGATGGACGACCTGCGACATCAAGTACCGCGTCAGCCAGGATGACGGAATTACCTGGGGCCCGGATAACTGGGTCAGGAGGGAGTGGGGCTACGTAATCAGAACGAAGCCCCTGTTGACGGGGAATCGGGTGGTACTTCCGGTCCATGACGAGGTCAACTGGAGGTCCCTCGTGATGCTAGGCGAACATGGGGGTGGAATGAATAGCTGGACCACCTCCAACTTCATTGACACCGGGGAGGGATTCAAGATGGGCAACATAGAGCCCGCAATCGCCGAGCTTGATGATGGCTCGTTTATCATGTACATGCGTTCGGGCAGCAGGACCTGCGTCTGGGAATCCCGGTCGATGGACGGCGGGTCAAACTGGAATTCCCCGGCAAGGACAAAACTGCCAAATCCGGATTCGGCAATCGAACTCTGCAGGTTATCCGATGGCAGAATTCTGCTCATGCTGAACAACTCCAGGGAGAGCCGAAATCCCCTGACGGCAGCCATCTCGGATGACGGATGCGAAACCTGGATCGGTTTCCGCGACCTGGAGGATGGACCTGGCTCCTTTTCCTACCCCTCCGCGATACAGAGCTCCGATGGACTGGTTCAGTTGACCTACACCTACCGGAGGGAGGGTATCAAACACGTCACCATGGACCCATCCTGGATACTGTCCGAAAACAAAGATAGTTAAGAATTATCGCCCCTGGAAATACGTGCCCGGGGTCAGACCAAACCTCATCCTGTTATTACCAATAATCATCCTCTCGATCCTCCCTGTCGCCATCCCGATGGATACGCGTGTCGATCCCTCAAGCCAGAAAATCAGTGCGCTCTACGGCCGTGCGCCGAGTTCCCCCTACACCTTTGCCCTTGAGGACCCCCGCATATCGGTACTCACCTCGCTTCCATACCTCAGCTACGCGACTCCCTACTCCGACCTCGAGTACGGGAGGCGGCTTGCTAGGATTTACCTCCCGAGGACCTACAATGCATTCCTCGAGAAGACCGACCTCATAGCGCTGGAGGATATTGATTCGGCCATCTTCACGCCGGAAAAAATTTCCTGGTTCAGGAGGGCGGTTATTGAGGAGGGACTGGGACTGGTGATGGGAGGCGGGTCTCAGGGGTTCGGTGGAAACGACCCCTTCAACAACTGGTGTGAAACCGGGCTCAACGACATCATCCCGGTGGAGTGCTACAGGGAGAGGCTGTCAAAAGATTATCTGGTCAAGTTCAGGGTTCTGGAACCGCAGAACGAGCTGGCCAAGAGCCTGCCCTGGGAAGAGGCCCCCCTCTACTACCCCCCAAACCTCATAACCCCAAGGCAGGGATGCACGGTCATAATCGAGTCGGATGACAGGGAAAAAACCCCGATATACTTCTACTGGGACGTCGGGGAGGGCAGGTTTCTCGGGGTACAGAACCTGAAGGGCGTTTTTGGTCAGAACTTCGAGGACTGGATATACTTCATTGATTCCGTCATCAATGCATACTACTACACCGTATCATTTCCGATTCCCAAGGACCTCCTTTCCGTCCACGAGCTCCGTAGGAAGTGGCACGAAACCAACATCCAGAAGAAGCTGCTTATAGGGATGATAGACTTCGCGGATAAGTTCGGGGCCAACACCGGGCAGGTCGAGGAGGGAATGGAAGAGGTGGAGTACATACAGGAGACCTCCAATGCCCTGTACCTCGAGCAGGAATACTTGGAAGCGCTGCAGCAGCTGGACCTCGCTATTTCACGCGTATTCGAGCTCGAGGAGCTTGCCGTGGAGCTGAAGGACAGGGCACTTTTCTGGATCTACATGATAGAGTGGTTTACCGTATTCGGGGTCGCCATGATCTCGGGAACGGCCCTCTGGACTATAATGGTGAGGAGAAGGCTTTACCGGGAAACCCGGACCACCTCATTCAGGCTCTAGCACCATGTGCAAGGTCCAGATCTAGAATACTTATCAATAGACATGCGCCATCAAGCAGGGGTGTTTACCAGCGATGAAGCCCAGGATCCACATGATTGGCAATGCTCACATCGACCCAGTATGGCTCTGGGTTTGGCAGGATGGACTCGAGGTCGCTCAGCTTACATGCAGGGCCGCGATAAAGATACTGGAGAACCACCCCGATTATATCTTCAGCCGGAGCTCGGCGGCCGTTTACAGGTGGATGGAGAGGACGGACCCCGTGCTTTTCTCACAGATAAAGAGTTACGTCGATCAGGGCAGGTGGAACATCGTCAACGGCTGGTGGGTCCAGCCCGACTGCAACATACCGTGCGGTGAATCCCTGGTCCGCCAGGGTCTCTACGGGCAGCTGTATTTCAAGGAAAGGTTCGGTAAAATGGCCTGCGTTGGCTTCAACGTTGACACGTTCGGGCACTGCGGAACTCTCCCCCAGATTCTGGACAAGTGCGGTCTCAGGTACTACGTTTTCATGAGGCCAGATCCACGGGAGAAGGAACTGCCCTCCGACCTGTTCTGGTGGCAATCACCTGATGGCAGCCGCGTCCTTACATGCAGGATCGACAGCTACAACGCAAATGACCTCGATGACCTGGACCGGAAACTCCAGAGGGCAATCGCCCGTGCAAGGGCCAGCGGACTGGATGCCCCATGTTTTTACGGGAAGGGTGACCATGGCGGTGGACCTGCTGAAGACCTGGTGCAGAGGATCGAGGAACTCCGTGACGAGATGGAAGATGCCGATTTGATCTTCAGCACCCCCGACGATTACTTCGAAACCGTTTCCAGGCTATCCCCTGACCTTCCCACGGTAACCGACGAACTCCAGCACCACTCACGGGGATGTTACTCGGTCGTCTCTGAAATCAAGGCTGCCACGAGGAAGCTGGAAGTTGCCCTCCTGAATTCGGAGAAATTCTGCGCCCTCGCATCCCTCCACCTCGGGTCGGAGTACCCCAGGCATAACCTCAGGCAATCCTGGGAGATCCTGCTCTTCCACCAGTTCCACGACGTCCTGGGAGGTACCTCGATAAGGCCGGCGTACGACGATGCCTCGAGAGCGATGGCCATGGCCAGGGATATCGCAGACTCGGAGGCAGGGCTGGCAATGGAAGCCCTTTCCGCGAAAATAAGTACAGAGGGCGATGGTAAGCCTATCCTGGTTTTTAACCCGGTTTCCTCGAGCAGGGTTGACCCCATCCAAATCGAGTGCGTGCTCCCCGCCGATGAGAACATGGTCGCAATCGACGGGGAGGGCAAGCATCACCCACTCCAGGTACACCACTCCGAGGACTTCGAGGGTAACAGGAGCATATCTGCAACCTTCCTGGCTGAGCTGCCCCCGTTAGGGTACAGGGTATTCTGGATAGGCAATGGCACCGCAGGCGAATCCGACTTAAGGACAGGTGAAAACTCTATCGAGAACTCCCTGGTCAGGATCGAGGCCGACCCCGACACGGGAAACCTGGTGAGCATCTTCCACAAGACACGCATGACCGAGTACCTGAAAGGACCCTCCCGACCCGTTATACTGCGTGATGAAAGCGATACCTGGAGCCACGACGTCGTTGAGTTCGATGACGAGATCGGAACCTTCAAGATACAGGAACCTCCAACCCTCGATGTCGGTTCCGTCTCTGCCACCATAAAGGTGACCGGCACCTACGGAAGTTCGCGCCTAGTCCAGACCCTGCGGCTGTGGTCCGGAAGTCCAGCTGTAGGTTGCACGCTGGATCTGGACTGGCACGAGAAGCACGCCATGTTGAAGATGACCTACCCGGTAAAACTGGAGGAACCCAGGGCCACCTACGAGGTACCATATGGCATGATTGATAGACCCACACGGGGGCAGGAGGAGCCGGGTCAGCGGTGGCTGGACGTCTCCGGCAAGGGACATGACGGCAGGGAGATGGGCCTGCTGGTGGTCAACGAGAGCAAGTACGGATTCCACGTCAAGGACTCGGAGATCGGGGTCAGCATCGTGAGAAGCCCGATATACGCCTTCCACAGGCCCAGGGAGGTCGAGACCGGTAAGACCTACCTCTACACCGATCAGGGGGAGCAAAGAGTAGAACTCCTTCTCCTCCCTCACGGGAAAATGGGCACCGAGGAGAAGTTCCAGCTGGCCGAGAGGTTCAACACCCCGCCCGTCGTGGCCTTCTCGAATTCCCATGGGGGAGACCTGCCCTCCTCCACCAGCATGGTCAGCTGCACCCCCGATAACGTCTTGATCACCGCTCTGAAGATTGCAGAGGAGCGTGACGAGGCGGTGCTTCGACTCTTTGAATGTGCCGGAAGGCGGACCAGGTGCTCGGTAGACTTCCCGATATTGGGAACCGGTTTCGAAACTGATATCGATCCCTGGGAGATAAAGACTCTGGTGATATCCGGGGACGGGGTTCCAGAGGAAACCGACCTCTTGGAGGGTTCCGGCTAGCTCTCCCCAATGAGATTCCTGGTGTACTCAAGGGCCCCCGCGGCTAGCCCATCCAGGTTCTCCTCCGATGAACCTCCCTCTATCCTGCAGCACATCTCGTAGGAAAGATGTCCCTCGTAACCAACGTCCCACCGAGTGCAATGTCACCTTCATTTTACCACGGTTGAAATCCCGGTACCGGGGGCTAGTAAAGCTTGCCCATGGACAAGATATATCCAGACGTGATTCAGCCGGGGACGGGTGATTAAATTGACCTCTTGCAGTGGCCTTGAACAGATCTCTGAAAACCTATTCATGTTGAGGGATACTTGTAACGTCTACGTCGTCAGGGATGGAAAGAACGCCCTCATAGTCGATTCCGGTTCCGGGGCCGTTCTCCAGCACCTGGAAGATCTCGGCGTGTCGAAAATTGACTGGGTACTCCATACCCACCACCACAGGGACCAGTGCCAGGGCTCCCGCATTATGCCACAGGGTACCAGGATAGCCGTTCCCTTCCACGAGCGACCGCTCTTCGAGTCTGCTGAGAACTTCTGGCGGAACAAGCAGATCTACGATAGCTACAACAACCAGTCGACCTACTTCACGCTAACGGAGAGCATAGAGGTCCACGAATCACTCCTGGACTACGAGCCCTTCCACTGGAGGAACCACGAATTCCTCGTGCTACCGGCCCTCGGTCACACCCATGGTTCCATTGCCCTGGTCTCAGTGATAGACGGGGCAAGGGTCGCCTTCACGGGCGATCTAATTCACTCGCCAGGAAAGGTCTGGAGCCTTACCGAATTGCAGCACTCCTACGGAGGTCCGGAGGGCATCAACCTAAACTCCTTCTCACTCAGGGACCTCGGGAGGGAGAGTCTGGACCTGCTGCTACCATCCCACGGCGAACCCATCGGGGAACCCCGCGGAGCCATTGCTGAGACCATCGAGAACCTGAGGCTCTATTACAGGTACATGACCGGCGGCAAGCCCACCATTGACCTTACCTTCAACAGGCTACTGCCCCACCTCCTCGTATCCCCCCATTCCTGCTGTACTTTCTACGTCCTCCTCAGCGAATCTGGCAGGGCAATGCTGGTGGACTATGGGGCGGCGAGCACCGACCACTTCTACGCCCACGTCAGGCAGTTCGAGTCCTGGGAGCTGCAGCGGTTCGTGGAACACTCAATTAGGGAGCTCGAGGAGGACTATGGAGTCAGATCAATCGACGTCGTCATCCCAACCCACTATCACGATGACCATACCTGCGGGATTCCCCATCTCCAGAAGAGGTACGGGGTGAAGCTCTGGGCACTGGAGAACATGGTGAACATACTCGAAAATCCCAGGGAGTACAACGTTCCCTGCCTCCTTCCCTACCCCATGAAGGTGGACCGACCAATAGCCGATGGGGAAACGGTGAGCTGGGAGGAATACGAGTTGAAGGTCGTCCATTTCCCGGGACAGACCGAGTACCACATGGCCATGGCCGTTGAGGTTGACGGGAAGAGGGTGGTTTTCACTGGCGACAGCGTTGGTGATGGCGGGGAAGGCCTGGTACAGCCGATTATCCACCGGAATATCGTTACGCCCGAGAACCACCTCAAATGCGCCAGGAAACTTGCGGAACTCCAACCCGAAATACTGGCCCATGGCCATGGTGGCTGGATCCCGGTTGACAGCAGGAAGGTCGCCACCCTGATGGGCAGGGCCGAGAAGACCAGGATGATGTTCGAGACCCTCCTGCCGGATCCTCCTGAAATCGGGGTAAATCCCGCCTGGATAAGGCTGGTTCCCTATCAGTCCGAGGTGTGCCCAGGGCAAGAACTAGTCCTGGAACTCGAGGTGCGAAACTACAAGGACCGGCCAATCCGTGTTGAGGCGGAGCTCGTATTGCACCAGGGGTGGAGATTCTCCCCTGGAACAGGCAGGATTAGCGTTGGTCCGGGTGAAACTCGCAGGATTCCATTCAAGGTCTCGGTCGGGTCCAGGAGGGATAGGTTTGGAATAGCTGCCGATGTAACACTGGATTCCGGACGGCTGGGTCAGATCACTGAAGCCATAATCAGGGTGAAGTAGGCCAAAGCAGGCCGATCATGGTGGTAAAATGGACAGGAGAGAGAGGGTCATAAGGGCTGTTGAGATGAGAAGGCCCGATCGCTGCCCGATAGTTCACTCGATTCTTCCAGCAGCCCTATTCAGGCACGGGCAGGGACTGGTCAACCTTCTCAGGCAGTACCCAAACGACTTCGGGTCATCGGTACATACGATACCCAAGACCGGGGAGATAAGCCCGGCCTACAGGAAGGGAAGAAACCTGGATTCATGGGGAACGGTCTGGGTATCCTCCGCCAACGGCATCCACGGCCAGGTGGCGGAACACCCCATCAAGAACCTGGAGGAGGCCGAGGAATACGAGTTCCCCGCCCACCAGTCGGAGGAAGTCATCCAGAAATCAAAAAGAGACGTCGCCAGGGCGAGGAGGAACCGCTTCGTATCGCACGGATACAACCCCAGCAACTACTTCGAGAGGTTGCACTTTCTACTGGGATTCAGAAACGTCCTGAAATACCTAGTAAGCCGACCGCCCCAGTTCGTTGACTTCGCCGACCGACTACTGGAGTTCAGCCTCGAATCCATCGAGAGGACCCTTGAGGCCCGGCCGGACTGCGTGAGCTTCGGAGATGACTGGGGTTCTCAGGACAGGCTCCTGATCAACCCCGAGACCTGGAGGAGCTTCTTCAAGCCGAGGTACAAGAGGATGTTCGACCTGGTCCACGACGGGGGAGCATACGTGCATTTCCACTCCGACGGGCACATCGTTGATATTCTGGACGACTTTCACGAGATCGGGGTGAACATACTGAATCCACAGTTCTCCTGCCACGACCTGGAGGACTTCGCCGAGAGAACCCGTGGAAAATTCTGTATAAACTCCGACGTGGACCGCCAGGTTGTCCTTCCCCATTACACGCCGGATCAGGTGAAGGACCACATCGGTTACCTGGTGGACCTCTTCGGCAGGCAGAATAACGGAGGGCTTTTCGGGCGGGGGGAACTGAACATGGATGTTCCCCTTGAGAACATCAGGGCCATGTTCGATGGATGGGTCACCTACGGGAAATACCGGTGGTAACATCTTGCAGGACCGGGAAAACTTATCACATATGGGCAGACGAGAATCAACATGAAGATCAGGATATTCGATGCCCCCGTCTACCTTCACTCCACTGGCGGGGGTTCAATCCACGTCGACATCGAGCACCCGATGTTCGGCCATATCCTCGAGAAGGGGGACAGGACCTTCTGCCAGGGAAAGGGAGATCACGGTATCTTCCTCACGCTCGAACCAGAAATGGTTCAGAGGGCCGCAACACTCATGAGAATGCGGACCATAGAGGGAAAGGAACCGAGACTTCTAACGACACATCTGGCCCAGAAATTCGACGAGATCGCTGACCTTCTCGAGATCATGGGGGATGACTACAGGCCCATTGCCTACCGGAGAGCTGCGCGAAACCTCGAGCGATCGCCCCTCGACCTCGTCGGCCTGCTGGAATCGGAGGGGCTTACATCGATCCATGGAATCGGGCAGAGGATGGCCTCAATCATCCGGGAATTCGTTGAGACCGGCAAAATAGAGTACCTTGATCAGCTGCAGGCTCAGGTCCCGGTATTTCCTGGTTTGCTGGAGCTTCCCAGCATGGACGTCAGAACGGCCAAGCTGATCCACGACAGGTTCGGTGTATCGGACATCGACGAGCTTGGCAAGGTGATCCGGGAGGGTAGACTCGCTCTTGGCCGCCAGCCACTTTCCCTTGAGGAATCCGTTATGCTCGAGGTCTTCACTCGCTGGTCCGGGAATTTTTCTAAGGTCTTCAAGTGTCTATTCAGCGGACTGGACAGGATCGAGCCCCTGAGGAGATGGTTCAACCCGGATTCGATCTCTTATTTCGCCCCCCTGGAGGGATCTCGATGCAATCTCTTCGATGTTTGCCCTCGCTCTCAAAGAGGGGTCGAGGTAATCATGGTGAATGCTGGCAAAAATCTTTCAGAGGAAGACCTAACCAGAGTAATTGGACTTTCCCCGCATTGTGAACCCTTCGAAAACGATCTCAGAGTCTTCCTGGGCGACTGGGAAGCGGTAAACAAATTCATTGAACTGGTACGCGAAATAATAGAGGAGGATTCGTCTTGGAGACCATAACCGAGCCCGAGAGGTCAACACAAATTTCACACCGCGCCGACGTAATCGTGGCAGGCGCGGGGCTTACCGGTGTGTGCGCCGCCGTTGCCTCGGCCCGGGCAGGGGCCGAGACCCTCCTTGTCGAGAGATACGCCTTTCCGGGTGGAACCTCAACGGCAGGGCTGATGTCGGGCATCACCAACTTCTACTTCACCGGCGGGAACCAGCGGGTGGTCAGAGGCATTGCCCAGGAGATCGTCGAGCGACTTCAGGAGAAGGGCGGGGCTGCAGGAGGTAAGTTCAACAGTGATGTCCCCCAGATCCCGAACGACCCGGAGATCATGAAGCTCGTGTTGATCGAGCTGCTCGAGGAGTCAGGTGTCAGGAACCTATACCACACCACCGTGGCAGGGGTAAAAAAATCATCCTCTCGCCTGACCCACCTTGTGGTGGAAAACAAGTCTGGAAGGAGGGCCCTTGCCGGAACCATCTTCGTCGACGCCACCGGTGATGCAGACCTCGTCCATCGCGCGGGCGGGGAGGTCGAGAGGGTCGAACCGAATGGGAGCCTCGAGATCCGAATGTGCAACGTCGATATTGACGGTTTGCTTGAATACCTGAAAGCCCACCCTGATGAATACGATGATTACGGAGATGTAGCAACGAGCCTCTCCGACTGTATCAGTAACTGGCAGCGGATTGGCATCTTCCACCTCCCCCACGGGAACGGGACCAAGCTATCAATCGTGCAGGATGCCATCGAAAAGGGCGAATACAGCAGGGTGTTTGGCGTAGTTCACGGGCTTGACGCCTTCGGCATGTACGGGCTGGGAATTCACAACACCGTGATAGTCAATACCGGTTTCGTTAACGGGGACCTGCTGGACCCCGATACGCTCTCAAGAGCAGAGATCGATGCCCGTCGTGCAGCCCGGCTTGCGGCCGACTTCCTCGTGGATAAGATGCCGGGTTTTTCGAAATCGTATATGGTGGACACTGGGGCGGAGATCGGTATCAGGATATCCCGTCGGATCATCGGTAACTACACGCTGACAAGGGATGAATCCGAGGCTTACTCGAGGTTCGACGACGTTATCGCAGTCGCCACGGAGAGAGTCGTGGGGGGACCCAGGTACGAGGAGGGCTTCGACATCCCGTACCGCATACTAGTACCCGGGGAGGTGGAGGGTATTCTCGTGGGAAGCGGGAAATGCGTCTCCACGGATCCCCCGGGTCTGCTCAGGGGCCAGGTTGCCTGCATGCAGATGGGCCAGGCCTGTGGCGTTGCGGCAGCGCACTGTGCCAGCAGCGGCGAACTCCCCTCGAGGGTTGATGTCAGGCAGGTCCAGGCCAGGCTACTTGAGCAGGATGTCTTCCTGGGAAATGGTGATCGACTGTCTCAGATCGGGTTTTAACCCCGGCATCTTGTAATTACCGCAATGGACGGGCCCACCACCGTGGCGCCATATTTCCGGGAAAAACCCCAGATTGCACTCGATGGGGCGTATCTCGACCATTGCGCTAGCCATGGCCCTCATCTGCTCCCTTCACCTAGCCACCGCCCTTGATCCCGAGGAATCTGCCTTCATTACCCTGATTAACGACTACCGTGCTTCCTATGGCCTGGGTTCACTATCCCTCTCCCCCACCCTTACAGTCGCAGCAGAGCTCCACAGCCAGGATATGGCGGTAAACGACTACTTCTCACACTACTCCCTCGACGGCAGGTCTCCCCTCGACAGGGTAATTGAGGCTGGCTACGACTACCCCACAACAGTCGGTGAGAACATTGCCGCTGGCTATACCACTGCGGCCTCAGTTTTCGAGGGCTGGAGGAATTCGCCCGGGCATAACCAGACGATGCTTCACCCGAGTTTCCTCGTCATTGGAATAGGAAGGTACTACGACGCATCCTCGTACTATGGCTGGTACTGGACGACGGATTTCGGGGGTTACGATGACTCCGGTGAACTACCTCCACCACCACCTCCTCCACCACCACCTCCAGTGCAGGTAAGTTCTCCCACCCACCCCAGCCAAACTACATGGTACTCCGACAGTGACCCTCAGTTCGACTGGGTCCCGGTAACCGGAGCGGAGGGATATAGCTACTGCATCGATCACACCTCTACCACAAATCCCGATACGATTATAGACACCACGTCCACCGGTATGGATTACACCGGCCTCTCGGACGGGATATGGTACTTCCACGTCAGGGTGAAAACTGCCGGGGGATGGGGTCAGGCGTCCCACCTAAAGTTAATGATAGACACCACGTCACCATCATCACCGGCGGTTTCCTCCCCCACCCATCCTGTGCAGGGGTCCGAGTATCCTGATGATGATCCGGCGCTGGGGTGGTCGGTGGACCCGGATCCTTCGGGGATAACCGGCTACAGTTTTACCATCGACCACGAGGCAGGGACAATTCCGGATACGGTGATCGATTCCCAGGACCAGGGACATGCCTACCATGGCCTCGAGGAGGGAACCTGGTACTTTCACCTGAGGGCAAGGGACGGGGCAGGGAACTGGGGCCCTGCATCCCATTTTACCCTAGTAATCCGGTTCGTTCCGGTCGCCGATTTCCAGGCAACCCCGAGCAGCGGATACGAACCGCTTTTTGTTTCCTTTACCGACCTCTCAGCATCACATTCAGGGATAACATCGTGGTTATGGGAATTCGGGGACGGAGAAACCAGCAACCAGGCCAACCCGGTTCACATCTACCCCGAGGAGGGCAACTATTCAGTGACCCTAACCGTCTGGGAGGGGGACGGGGATTCAGACCACGAGTCCAAGCTGGAATACATCTGGGTCATTCAGCCCGTTCCCGGGGAAGATATCATCTCCCTTCTGCCCGCCGGTTATCCCGTTGTGGGATCCACCGTAGCCGGCATCTACCCGGACGCGGACGGTTACGTTGATCCCGCATTTCCATCCGTCTTCTTCGGCCACGAAAATTCACTCGTAGTGGATGAACTTGGATCCATAACCTATCTCAAATTCGATCTATCATCGATCCCCCAGGTCGCCAACGTGTTGGATGCCAGGGTTGGTTTACTCGTTGCATCCGCAGATGATCTGGATGGACTGCAGGTCGAGGTCCACCCATGCGATGATTCGAACTGGAACGAGGCAGACCTCTCGTGGTGCCAAAGACCAGAAATTGGGCCTGTGCCCTGTGCCTCGGGGATATTCACCGGGATTAACCAGAGCTACGTTATATTTGACATCGCTGATCCCCTGCAGTTATTACTCCCCACCGGGAATTTGACGCTTGCATTTAAGACCATCTCTGGAACGGGAGGCCTGAACTTCTCATCCAGGGAAACACAGGATCGCCCTGTCCTGGTTGTCCGCTACGCTCTCCAGGATGTTCACACGATATCACTGTCCTCGTACGAGGGTATGGGAATAATTCCCAACTCAGGGGAGATCGTAATCGACGACCACACAGCCTCCCTCCCATCGAGCGTGAACATCGTCGCGGGAACCTATCCAGTCGGATACATCCCGGGATACGAATTTGATGGGTGGGAAATCCATGGGCAGGTCAATATTCAAGATCTGGGCGAGATCAACTCAACGGTCACCATTACTGGCCCCGGTTCCATCACCGCGCGTGGATCGCTTGACTCCATCTCGATTGCCTACGATGACGGGACCTGCGAGTACTCGTCGGGAAGGAGCCGGGGGGAAATGGCCGGGGTTTTATTCAGACCGAGCTATACGGGCGACCTCTCAGGTGTAGAGATATTCATCGACCGGCTGTACGGGTCTGCTAATAACACGGCAGCCATCCATGTAATGGATAGCACTGGACACGATGTCATACCACCGGTGCTATTTACTCCTAGCCAGGAGGGTTGGGTATCGATATGTATCGAAGATGATGTCCCGGTTAAAGGGGATTTCATCGTCTGCCTTGAGTACCTAAATGACCATTACCCCAGGCTTGGGGTCGACGATAGCGGCAGTGGACCCAGCTTCACGGTGTCCGATCAGGGGCGATACGACTACCACTCCAACTTCATGGTAAGGAGCAGAATTCAACTTGACCAGCCCCCGAAGCAGATCATAAGGCTTACAACCCGGATAGATCCCGGAAGCCCCCAGACGGGCGAACCCTTTGAGATTGCCGGAACTCTGAACCCCTCCCTGCAGGGCGTAGACCTCCAGGTACAGGTGGTTTCCCCGGATGGAATCGGGGTGAATTACGATATTACCTCAAATTCATCGGGCAGCTATTCCCTGACCCACACCCCATTCACGGCCGGAAACTGGCTCGTAACCACCCAACTTCAACCCGTTCCCGGGTACGAGTTCCAGTTCGATCAACAGACGGTTCAAGTGCAAAGAGGTCAGATAGAACTCGATTGCCGGGTCGACCCGCTAACGAGCTTTTTCGGTGATCCGGTCAGAATTTTCGGAACGGTCGGACCCGTTGTGACCCCCGTGAATATAGAAATGAAGCATAACGGGGGCGACTGGGAGTTGCTCCAGCTTGTTGAACCCCTCGATAACCTGACATACTCACACGCATGGCTTCCCCATTCTGCCGGGGAATTCCAGATACGGGCGAGAAGCGAGAGCGGTGAGGACTTCGAGGGTGTATTGACCTTCCCGGAATACCTCCTCGTTCTTCAGCTGGATACTGACATGGACATAGAAATCCCCGGGACTTTAACCACATACGGCAAGAATCTCACGGTCACGGGTTCAATTACCCCACCCCTCCCCGTACCACTGCGTATCGAGCGCTGGAACGGGTCCTCCTGGGAAACCCTCGCGGACCTAGAGTCCGGCACAAACGGCAGCTTCATATGCATCTGGTCGGTGGATCTAACAGGCAACTTCCTAATTCGGGCATCCTGGGAGGGAGACGGCAATTACCGAGGGTCCTTCAGCGATGCAGTAATCCTCCACTCAGAGAGGGCACCTAGCTCGATTTCAATCTCGGCCCGGCCGGTCCAAGCGGATGCAAATGAGCCCGTCAACCTGAGCGGGAGGGTATCACCTCCGCTGGAGGTTACCGTGACAATCATCGTAGACCAGCCTGGAGGAGAACGGGCACAGCTCGTTTCCATGACGAACGTTACCGGGGACTACAACGCATGCCTCAACCCGGTCATGATTGGCGAGTGGAGGATAACGGCATCCTGGGATGGGAATAACCAGTTCCTCGGTTGCGATTCCGGGGAGGTGGCCGTCAATGTGGGTATCGACGAGAGCTGGTTAAACATCGCTCCCATCCTGTTGTCATTTTTTTACCTGAGGTTCCTAATTCGAATGAAAGCCGAGAATTCCCCTTAATTCCTCGACGTCCTGCGTAGGTTTCGCGCAGACGTGGTTCTGGCACACGTACGCGGTTGCCGGACCCCCGGTGGACCTGTAATCCCCGAGGTAATCGACCAGTTTGAATATCTCCGAAGTTCCATCCCCGACGGGCGCCAGCAGAACGACCCTGTTGGGTAGAAATAGATCCCTGACAGCGCGCAGCATTTTTTGCATTTCCCCGTCCGAGGGTTCCCCCGCCAAGACTATCTCGAAGCTCGGGCCGAGGGCGAAGTCAAGAGCCGCAAGCATCTGGGTGAATCCCGAGGGGGCGGACCTGACTTGATTAGAAAATGCACTGCCCAGTCTCATTGCCATCTCCTCAAGGTCGGCCTCGCCGGTCAACCTTCCCAGCCTCAAAAGGTTATACATCGCAACGGAGTTACCAGATGGTATAGCCCCGTCGTAGGCCTCCTTTTGCCGGACCAGCAATTCCTCGCCATCGTCTGGAGCCAGGTAGAAACCCCCGGATCCATCATCCCAGAAGTGCTCTACCAGTTCCCGGTTGACCTTCAGGGCCTCGCCCAGATACCTCGGAATGAAGGTGGCCTCATAGAGCTCGATTAATCCCATCACCAGGAAAGCATAGTCGTCGACCATCCCCCCGATTGCGGCCTCTCCCTCCCTGTACCTGTGGAGAAGCTCCCCATCCTGACCCCTCATCTCGGATAGGATGAAATCCGCTGTGCGTCTGGCTGCCAGGGCATATTTGTCAGAACCAAGCACCTGAGATGCCCTGGCCAGGGCGGCTATCATGAGCCCGTTCCAGTCGGTAAGTACCTTATCATCCTTTAACGGACGGACCCGGCGGTTGCGCACATCCAGAAGCCGTTCCCGTGACTCCTCGAGAATCTTGGAAACATCACCCCGGGCCATTCCGAGCTCATTTGCAATATCTTCAGGCGACTCCCCCACGAACGGGATGCAATGGCCCTCGAAGTTTCCCTCCCTGTTGATCCCGAGATGCCTGACCATTATCTCGGCCCCATCCCCGCCGAGCACCCCACGAATTTCTTCCTCGGTCCAGACGTAGAATTTTCCCTCCTCACCCTCGCTATCCGCGTCCTCACCCGAGTAGAAGGCACCCTCGGTTGATCTCATATCGCGCATAACGTAGGTCAGGACCTCCCGGGCCGTATCCGCAAAGACGAGTCGACCGGTTGCCTGGTAGGCCTCCAGGTAAACCATTACCATTAGGGCCTGGTCGTAGAGCATCTTCTCGAAGTGGGGAACCAGCCAGTACCTATCCGTCGAGTACCTGTGGAAGCCGTAACCCACCTGGTCAAATATCCCCCCTTTTCGCATTGACAGCAGTGTCCTCACGACCATCTCCAGGGCCCTGTCATCGTCCCTCCTCTTCCAGTATCTCAGCAGGAATGCCAGGTTGTGTGGTACTGGGAATTTGGGGGATTTACCGAAGCCCCCATGTCTATCGTCGAACGCCCTGGCCAGCTGGTTGTAGGTCGCGTCGAGATCTCCCTCGTCCAGCTCTCTTCCACCAGGAGATCCAGCGGGTTTCGTCAGAGCGCCGGTAATCTCTTCTGCCGACCTCTCCAGCTCCCCCCTCCTGTTTTTCCAGAGCTCCCCTATCCTGGGCACGAGCTCAACCATCCCGACCAATCCGTGGCGTGACTCCTTGGGAAAAAATGTGCCCGCGAAGAATGGTTTCCCCTCAGGGGTCACCACCACCGTCAGGGGCCATCCACCGCCCCCGGTCATTTCCTGGCACACCTTCATGTAAAGGGAGTCAATGTCGGGCCTTTCCTCCCGGTCGACCTTTATCGATACGAAGGTCTCGTTCATCATCCTGGCCACATCCGCGTCCTCGAAGGACTCGTGAGCCATCACGTGGCACCAGTGACAGGTCGAGTATCCAATTGAAAGGAAAATCGGCTTGTCCTCGCGTTTTGCCCTCTCGAAGGCCACCGGGCCCCATGGAAACCAGTTGACGGGGTTTTCCGAGTGCTGCAGGAGGTAGGGGCTTTTCTCTCCCGAAAGTTCATTGGTTATGGTAATCCCGCCCATTGTCATTTCCCGGCGAAGCAGTCTTCGAAGGCAAACTCCTCGGGTGGAAGTCTCTCGGGCCTCTCGAGCTCGCTCTTCCGCTGGCCCTCCGAGAGCACGGGATTGATATCCTTCGAGCGTTTACCGACTATTACCAGCGTTATCACGGTGTACTCATCCGGGATCCTCAGGGCCTCCCTGGTCTTTTCCTCGTCAAAACCTGCTATGGGATGTGCAACCAGGCCGAGTTCTGTAGCCCTGAGGATTATGAATGCGGTAGCCATCCCGGTATCGAACAGGTAGTATTCCCGGCCCTTTACCAGGCAGTCGAGGTTCTTCTCGGAGCAGACCGCTATCACCATCGATGCAAATGTAGCCCATCTATTTCCAGACGTTAACGCGGTAAAAACCCTCTCAAGTGATTCCCTCCCGTGGACGAAAACGAACCTCCAGGGCTGGTTGTTGAAGCATGAGGGTGCCAGGCGGGCATTTTCTGCCAGGTCCATGACAAGATCACGGTCAATTTCGACTCCCTCCAGTGACCTGTATGCCCTCCTCTCCATGATCGCATTCCCGACGTCCAAGGTTAACACCGCTGATTGGGCGCCATGTTGCCCATTTAAAGATGGGAGCCCGGGAAGGTATAGATGCGGAAATCGGGTAAACACATGGTCTACGCATCAGGGGCGAGATCGTGCCTCATGAGCTGGTCTACTCCATAGAGGTAGAATGAGAAGTTACTCGGGTTACCCAGGTCGGCCAGGGGAACGCGGATCAACAGGGAGCTGCCGGTCGGGTTTGAAAAATCAAGGACCGCCCTCTCCTCCAGCATGCTCCCAAGGTCTCCCTGGGAGAATAACTTGGCAGTTCCACCCCTGTAGTTTACCATGTATTCCACTCCCGCGCCCGGGTCAAATGCCTGGGTTACATTCGTGGGATAATGGATAAGTGTCCTGCTCCCAGCCGTCGCGATGCCGGTACTGCCACTGGAATCCACATCAATATAGCATGAATAGGTGCAGCTCTCCGATATCGGTCCGCTCACATTCACCCTGATATACCAGAACTCGGTATCGTTCCCGGCCCCGAATCCGGTTATATCAGCACTGGCATCGAGGGTCCCCTCCACCGGGTCAGCATAGGAGACGGAGAGGTTGATATTCGAGTCAATTACCTTGATGTTGCCGGAACACCATACACCATTGCCGTAGAAGGCCTTTACATTGTGTATGCCCGGTCCCAGGCTGTATGTCAGGTTACATGATAGGCCTTCCCCGGTATCCCAAAGGTCTGGATTAAGACCATCGCCCAGCACGGTTCTGCTGATATTGGTGGTGGACTCGTCAAGGTAGTTACCATCGATAATGAAAGATAGCATTGCTGGATCCAGCATCGCCCCGCCACCGTTTTCCAGGACAACTATCGTCAAGTTGGTATCGGAAAAGTAGGTCACATTCTCTATCGAGAACTGCGTGGCGGCCTTCAGGGCCAGGTCATCGTATTTCTCTGTAAGCTCGGCACCCATATCGACCACCTCCTCGGGCAGGCTCTCATACAGGATGTAGAAGATCCCAATTAGCACCGAGAATGCCAGTGCCGCCGCAAAAATATTGCTGAAACCCAATTTCTCACCCTGTTATCGGGCAGGGATTTTTACCAATCCTGCTGCTGAATTTACCATTCCAACCGGATTCTTTTGTCTCTATTGTAATCAGATTGGTGGAAATCTCTTAAATCTTACTGATAATTGGTTAATTATTTGATGATCTGCGAGGTATAATGTATTTTATACCGATTTTCCCGCAATATTTATAAGCTTTATTTCAATTCCTTGTACGTCCTTCAATCAGGGGGACTAAAAT